>JACCDN010354763.1_pt1 | contig 11630 bp, 7 predicted proteins | sample 7441691 | NCBI WGS metagenome assembly JACCDN01 (sample SAMN15323439, study PRJNA562643) | freshwater metagenome | isolation source: river surface water | place: USA:Blue River Watershed | collected 2017-08-16
ACACGGCAACTACGACATCATTTCCGGCGTCACGGGTGGCGACAATGCGGCGCGCCACACGCATGATGCTCTCGGCATCAGCGACGGAGGAACCGCCAAATTTTTGTACGATAAGCGACACGATGATTTCTTCGATTGAGGGACACAGAATCGAGCTCGGCGGCGCTGCCCACTCTGGGGGCAATTCTAGCGGTTTTTGCGCGGTTACAGGCGGGTGCGTCCCTCGAACGCCCGGCCGAGGGTGACCTCGTCCGCGTATTCGAGGTCGCCGCCGACGGGCAGGCCGCTGGCCAGACGTGTGATGGTAATGCCAAAATCGGCCAGCAGTCGCGCCAGATAGGTGGCGGTTGCTTCGCCTTCGAGATTGGGGTCGGTTGCCAGGATCACTTCGGTGATCGAGGTGTCGCGCAGTCGTTCCAGCAACTGTGCGATGCGCAGATCACCCGGCCCGATGCCATCGATTGGGCTGATTGCGCCACCCAGTACGTGATAGGTGCCACGGAATTCGCGTGTGCGTTCGATAGCGACTACGTCTTTTGCTTCTTCGACGACACAGATCATGTCGCCGCGGCGGCGAGGGTCGCGACAGATCGAGCATCGGGTGTCGTCGGCGACGTTTCCACACATCTCACAAAAGCGGATGGATTCGCGGATGGTGGCCAGGATCGTGGATAGGTTTCGAGGGTCATAGGACTCGGTTTGCACGATGTGGAATGCGATGCGTTGTGCGGATTTGGGGCCGATGCCGGGAAGTTTCCCGAACTCGTCGATGAGGTTCTGCAGGATGCCTTCGTACATTATTCGGCGTCCGGGAGGTCAAACATGGGTGCCGAGGTGTCGGTCTCGGCAACCGTTGTCGCTGCTGCGTCGTCGCCCTTGGTCTCGGTGGCAATAAGTGTGGCGCCGAGGATTTCGCGAACCACGGATTCGCCACGGCGTTCGGTGGGCGCAGTGGCCGGAGCGACGGAATCAGCGGTGCCGGCTTCGGCACGGGACGTTGCCGCCGAGGCGTGAGTGTTCGCGTCAGAGTCGAGGGAATTTGTGGGCTCGGCAACGTCGAGGGGGACCTCGGTCTCGGGCGTCGACGTCGGTTCGGTTCGGGTGCCCTGTGCGGGAGCACCACGGTCAACATGGTTTTGTGGGGCGGGCGAGCTGCGGCGGGCCATGAATTCTTCGGGCATGACGGACGGAAGCGGGCTGCCGGAAACTGCTGGGGTCGAAGGTGCAGAAACAACGGGAGGCATCTTCACTGTCGGAGGCTCGGCTGCGGACCCGGGCATGGGGGCACGCGCTGTCCCCGAGATTGTGGCACCGAATCCGACGTGTGCCTTGTAATTTACGGTTACGCCCAATGCGTCGGCCAGCAGTTCGCGCAGCACTTCGAACGGCGCGACTCCCTTATCGTTTTTCTTCTTGAAGCTTTCGAGGAACACCTGGGACACAAATTCGAGGGTGAGCACATTCGCTTCGAATGACACAGGTCGCGCGTTGTTTACGATCACCCAGACGGACTGGTGTGCCTTCAGTTCGTCGAGCACGTCAGGCCAAATGTCGTTGACGTCGGCCAAGGTGAGGTCGTCGGGAGCCGGGGAGGAAGCTGTGGGTGCTGGTGCCGAGTCGGGAGCAGAATCCGAGACAGGAACAGTAGCAGGGGTGACAACGGCGGCGGGCGGAGCCGCGGGGGCCTCAGCAGGAACTGCTGAGGCTGTGGCATTCGGAGATTCCTGGGGTGCCGCAGGTGCAGCGACCGAAACGTTCGAGCGCGGGGCCGTGGAGGTGCCTGCCGCCGCGGTGCGCAGGGGCTGTGCCGGGGCGGCCTCGGGGGCACCGACCAGCAGTCGGGCGACCATGAGTTCCAGGTGAATGCGAGGAGGCGTGGTGCCGGTCATTCCCGTCAACGCCGAGTTCACAATGTCGGCGGCACGCGACAACGCGTCGCCCCCAAACAGCGCCGCCAGTGCGGTCATGCGCTCGAGTTCATCGGCGGGGACACCGCGCAGCACGGCTTTGGCACCGGGGCCGGTGGCGTCGACGATCACGAGGTCGCGCAGTCGTTCCAAGACGTCTTCCACGAAACGGCGGGGGTCGTTTCCGGTGTGAATTACACGGTCGATCACCGAGAATGCGTTCGCGGAATCGCCGCGGGCAACGGATTCCAGACCCTCGTCCAACAGTTCACTGGGGGTGTACCCCAGCAGGTTGTTGGTGCGTTCACGGGTGACGGTGTTGTCATCCGAACCCGCAATAATCTGATCGAGCAGCGACAGGGTGTCACGCACCGAACCGCCTCCGGCGCGGATGACGGTCGGCAGCACACCCGTTTCGACGGTGACGCCTTCCTGTTCACACAGCTCGGTGACGTAATCGAGCATGACCGCAGGCGGGACCAACCGGAATGGATAGTGGTGGGTGCGCGAACGAATCGTGCCGATCACTTTGTCGGGTTCCGTGGTGGCGAAGATGAACTTCACGTGGGCCGGTGGCTCTTCCACGATTTTCAGCAAAGCGTTGAAACCCTGCGACGTGACCATGTGCGCTTCGTCGAGGATGTAAATCTTGTAACGGTCGCGCGCTGGGGCAAACGCAGCACGTTCTCGCAGGTCGCGGGCGTCGTCAACACCGTTGTGGCTGGCGGCGTCGATTTCGATGACGTCGAGCGAACCGGTTCCGTCACGCGACAGTTCAACACAGCTGTCGCACACACCGCAGGGGGTGTCGGTGGGGCCTTCGGCGCAGTTCAGGCATCGCGCCAAAATTCGCGCCGATGTCGTCTTTCCGCAGCCGCGGGGACCACTGAACAGATAGGCGTGGTTCGCTCGGTCGTTTCGCAGCGCGGAACGCAGCGGATCGGTCACCTGTGATTGACCAATGAGTTCATCAAAGTTCTCTGGTCGGTAACGACGATACAAAGCAACAGCCACATATCGAGAGTACCCGAGGGCACCGACAATCGGGCCCGAATTTGCACAGCGGCGGATTATTCTGCCGCCGTCACCGCCACAGCCTGTCGGGCAATCTCGAGTTCCTCGTTGGTGGGCACCACGAGGATTCGCACGGGAGACGCATCGGTGGCAATGTCGCGCACATCGCGTGACCGCACTTCGTTCCGGGCGCTGTCCAGTTCGATACCCAAGTGTGCCAAGCCTTGCATCGACAGTTCGCGCAACAGCGCACTGTTCTCACCGACACCTGCCGTAAACACCACCGCATCGAGGCTCGCCAGCTGTGCACGGTACGCCCCGACGTAGTGCCGCACACGGTGACGCCACACGGCAAGACCTTGGGCGGCTTCGACGCTGCCCTCGGCGATTCGGGCTTCGACGTCGCGCATGTCACTGAAACCGGTGAGACCCTTCATGCCGCTGCGCTTGTTCAACAGCTCGTCCAATTGATCCATGCTGTAACCGCCGACGCGAGCCAGGTGGAAGACAATAGCCGGGTCGAGGTCACCCGATCGTGTTCCCATGACCAAGCCTTCGAGGGGTGTGAGCCCCATCGAGGTGTCGACAGAGCGGCCCCCCGAGATTGCGGTGACGCTGGCGCCATTCCCCAGATGCAGCACGATCAGGTTGACGTCGTCGACCGGCTTGTTCAGGTACTGGGCTGCACGTTCGGTGACAAACTTGTGGCTCGTTCCGTGAAAACCGTAACGGCGGATCCCGTGCTCGGCGGCGACGGAAGCATCGATCGCGTACGTGTGGGCTTCATGGGGGATGGTCTGGTGGAACGCAGTATCGAATACGACCACATGGGGAACATTGGGCAACGCCTCGCGGGCGGCACGAACACCGGCCAGGTTTGCGGGATTGTGCAATGGCGCCAACGGCACCAACTCGTCAATCTGCTCAATCACCGAATCGTCAACCACGACAGCCCTGTCGAAAACCGAGCCACCGTGCACGACCCGGTGCCCCACCACCGAAATACCGGCATCAGCACCCAACTGTTCGAGCACCTGGCGCAACCCGCTGGCATGATCCACGGCGTCGCCGCCCGGCTCGCCAATGCGTTCCAGCAGACCCGACAGCACTACGGTTTCCGTGTCCACGTCGATCAGCTGGTACTTGATGGACGAGGAACCCGAGTTCACGACAAACGCCCGGCTCACGATTCGGACTCCTGTGCCTGGATGGCCGTAATTGCGACGGTGTTCACAATGTCACTGACGAGAGCACCACGCGACAGGTCGTTCACCGGCTTGTTCAAGCCCTGCAGGACGGGACCAATCGCGACCGCTCCCGCGGACCTCTGCACCGCCTTGTACGTGTTGTTGCCGGTGTTCAAGTCGGGGAAAATGTAGACCGTCGCGCGACCCGCGACCTCGGAATTCGGCATCTTTGTGGCGGCAACACTGGGTTCCGCGGCGGCGTCGTATTGGATGGGACCCTCGACGAGAAGGTCGGGTCGGCGCTCACGCACGATACGGGTCGCATCGCGCACCTTCTCGACATCATCACCGGCACCGGAGGTTCCCGTCGAATACGACAGCATGGCGATTCGAGGCTCAATCCCGAACTGTTGGGCGGTCGTCGCCGACGAAATTGCGATATCGGCCAGCTGTTCACTGGTCGGGTCAGGAATCACAGCGCAGTCGCCGTACACGAGGACCCTGTCCGCAAGTGCCATGAGGAACACACTCGACACGACCGAGACACCGGGCACCGTTTTGATGATCTCGAACGACGGTTTGATTGTGTGGGCAGTGGTGTGTGCTGCGCCCGACACCATGCCGTCGGCGAGGCCCAGATGCACCATCATGGTCCCGAAGTACGACACATCGGTGACAATTTCGCGTGCTTCTTCGACCGTGGTTCCCTTGTGTGCCCGCAACGCGGCATAGGCTTCGGCGAACTGTTGGACAAAGATTTCCGACTTCGGGTTGATGACGGCGGCGGCCGAAATATCGACACCCAACTCACTGGCGCGACGACGAATTTCAGCCTCGTCACCCAAAATGGTCAGATCGGCGACCTTGCGGCTCAGCAGTGTGGCGGCAGCGCGCAGAATCCGGTCATCGTTACCTTCCGGCAGCACAATGTGCTTGCGGTTCTGACGCGCACGCTCCAAAAGGTCGTATTCGAACATCAACGGGGTAACCACGTCGGCTCGTGCCACATTGAGACGTTCCAACAGCGCCGCGGAATCAACGTTGTTCTCGAACAGGGCGAGCGCCGTGTCGTATTTGCGCTGCGAATCAGCGGCCAGCCTCGACCGTGTTTCCATGACACGCATGACCGTCTCGTATGTGGAATGGCCCACTTCGATGATGGGAAGTTGTGGGTTGAGGCCAGCAATCAACTGCATGACAGGCTCTGGTGTGGGGAATCCGCCATACAAAACAATGGCAGCCAGCGATGGGAAGGTGTCGCTTTCGTGGGCCATCAGCACGCCCAACAAGATTTCGGATCGGTCCGAGGGCACCAGCACAACTTCACCCTCGATCAGTCGCGGCAGCACGTTTTCGATGTTCATCGCCGCGACCTTTGCGCCCAAAACCTCGCGCGACAGCATTGCTTCGTCGCCGCTGACCACGGTTCCCTCGAGAGCGGCAATCACGGCCGACACTGTGGGGGCGACGAGGAAACGATCCTCGGGAATGGCCGCCACCAGTGCATCGGGGGCAACATTGCGCAGCGCAGAAACCACTTCTGATTCCCAACCTGGCTCGACGCGGTTTGCAACAATCCCAAACAGGGTGGCGTGTTCCTTGTCGAGTTCCGGCAGCGCCACCTCGGTCAGGTTGACGAGTTCCGTTACCGAACGCGGCGGCTGTTGAACGAGCCCACCACGAGCGCCGTCGCTGCTTCCGCGACCCTGCAAGACCAGCAGAACGGGCGCTGCAAGGTTGGCCGCGATTCGCGCATTGAACGACAGTTCGGTGGGGCTGGACACATCGGTGTAGTCGCTGCCGACAATCACGACGGCTTCGCACTGGCGTTCCATGCGGTGGTATCGGTCAATGATCGTCACCAGGGCGGCTTCCTGGTCGTGGTGCACCGTGTCATATGTGACGCCCACACAGTCGGCATAGTCGAGGTCCACGCCATCGTGTGCCAGCAACGATTCCAGCACATAGTCGCGCTCTGTGGCGCTGCGCGAGATGGGGCGGAATACGCCGACCCGCACGCCTTGGCGCAGCAGGGTGTCGAGCACTCCCAGCGCGACAGTGGACTTGCCGGAATTCTCTTCGGCACTCGTTATATAGATGCTGGTGGCCACGCTGTAAGCCTACGGCGTTACCCGGCAGCTGGTTTGTGACGAAATGCCCGGCCGGCCCGAGTGCCACCATTCAGCGGGCAATTGTCACACGAGGAACACAAAGACCCCCCGTGTACCCGCCAGAGCCCGGTTACCCTTGCTGCATTTCTGCCCTGGGGGAGTTAGCCAAGATAGCGCCACACGAGGGGCTGTATCCAGTGTACCGCGCGGGGATGGGCGTCACTTTCGCGGGATTCGTTGGCACTCACATCTAGACAAGTCGCGAAAGGTATGACTAAATGCTCGTAAGCAGTCGTTACCCCTCAGGAGGAAACGTGGACACCATTGCACCGGATCTGGCCAAACGGGTGTGGCATAACTATCTACTCGCGAGCATTTTGTTACTGGCCGCCACAGCACTAGCGGTCGCCGCACTGGTGTCCGAAATCACAGCAGGAACTATGATTTTCCCGCCGGGACTATATTTCTTTAGCCCGGTCTACACCTTGTCGGCGATTGCAGTCGCATGGGTTGGGGTGATTTTCTGGCTCATTCAGGCACGGGCGCTGAACGCGCCAGGGCCTTCCCAGTACAGCCCCACAATCTATGGGCGCATTTGGGCATTGCAATCTATGACCGGTCCCGTGGTTTCCGTGGGTGCTGCTGTCATGGTGCCTGGGTCACTCATTGCACTACAGATGGGACTCGTCGGCTTGGCAGTTGTTTTTCCGCTCTTCGCAGGCGCACTGTTGCACCTCATCGCGAATCGAATTAACAAAGACGTCAGGGCTGATGCACAGGGTTCGCCGCGAGCGTTCTTTACACGTCCCGCGAAAGGTGATTCGGTCGTCAAACCTGACGAGCGTGCGCCCAAACCACCCATCGCACCCGCTGTGTTTTTCGGACTATCAATTGCAGTGCTGGCGGTGTATCTGCTTAATGAGTTCATTCAGCTCGTCCTACTGAGACAAGGTTTGGCGGTAGGTGGAAGCACCCACGGAGCTTTGCTGTACACCGGGTTTTCCCAGGTGCTCACCATGTTTGTGTTTGATCCTCTGTCCGTGTTCGTGATTGGGATGACAGCACTCAACCTGTATCGCGGCATACCTCGTCGAACCGGAATTCTCACTATTACTTTTGCCGCGCTCGGTCTAGTACTGTCACCAGGTCAACTGTCTGGTGCGTTGGGTAACGCATTTGGGGCCTCATCGATCGATGAACAAAACTTGCTCGAGCCTCAATCTGCGTTGAGTTCAATTGCGTCGTATCGATCAATGAATGCCGTCTCACCCGATAGCAAATACCTCGACAACTCCTATGTCGTTGACAGTCTTTTACATGATTTTCACTACGACATGGAACTTCCCATGTACGCGGATGAGTCAGGAGCTGTGCGGTGGCTGCAATTTGACTACCCGCAGGGTGTCATCTGTGTGTACATCGGTACTGACCTGCGTAGTGAAACTGACCCGAGCGACATGACCCAGGTTGGCTCACTCGATGACATGAACTTTTTCGGTGACTTTGCCGCCACTGAGTGCACGGGAACTCGAACGGTGTTCTATCGGTTCGAATAGACGGCTCCGAAAATTGTTGTTGGACGAAGACCTTTAGCCGCCGAGCCCGGGGAACGCGGACAGCAGTGCGGTGATCGCGGTTGACATGGCGATTGCCAGCAGCAGAAGCCCAAAGATTCGGCCGACGACCATGAGCCCTTGAACGCCGAGCAGTTTTTCGACGGGTTCTGCCGCCAACAACAGAAGCATGGTGAGCAGCGAGAGGGCGAGGATGATGAGCAGGTTCTGGATGCGGACCAGCCCTTCGTCCGAGTTACCCAGAGCGATCACAGTGGCAATCGCGCCAGGTCCGGCCATCAACGGGATCGCGAGTGGCACGACGGCGGCGCCGCTTGCGGTCTTGGCGGGCTTTGCCGTGTCTTTGCCCATGACCATACGCCACCCGACCGCGCCGATGATGATCGAGCCGGCGAGGCGGAATGCGTCCATTTGGATGGCGAGGAACGTGAGGATGAAGTCGCCCACGAAGTAGGCGATGATGAGGGTCAGACCGGCGACGAGTGCGGTTTGCACGGCGACGCGGCGACGCTGTGTGCTGGCCATTTCTGATGTCAGTGTGAGGAACACCGGTATTGAGGTGATGGGGCTGACGATGGCGAAAAGCGCAATCAGTGTGGTGACGTCGTTACTGAGTTTCATCGTGGGCCTTCCTGGGGTGCACCCGGTACCTCACTAGGTTACGCAGTTACTGCAGCAGGTCCCGCAGGTTATCCATGACGTCGCTGAGTGCCTCGCGGTGAGGTTTTCCGGTCCGGCGTATCAGGTGCAGGATTTCGGTGAGGAACTGTGCGGCGACGGCGCCCACGAATGCGGCTTTGATGCTCGCGCCCGGTGCATCACCGAGTCGGGTGAGGGCGGCGGCCTCCATTTTGTGGGCCCAGAGTTCGCGGGAGTATTTGATGGCTTCGTCGCTCATGCGGGCTTTGAGGACTTCGGGGCCTGGCTCGTATTGTTCGGCCAGTTTGGTGGATTCGTCGCCGAGTTCCAGCACGCATTCGGCGATTGAGACGACGAGTCGTTCTTCGGTGGGGCGGCCGGTGAGTTTTTGGGTCAGGCCTGCCATGAATTCGTCGGCTGCGGGGAACAGCAACGAGACTTTGCTGGGGAAGTGGTTGAACAGCGTTCGACGCGAGATGCCGGCAGCCTCGGCGATGTCGGTCATGGTGGCGTTGTCGAATCCGACGGTTTCGAACAGTTTCCATGCGCTCAGCATGATGTCTGTCGGCGACTGTTTGGCGCGGCGGCCGACGGTGGGGTCGGCTGTCTCGTTGTGTCGCTCGGTCATGGTCTCCACTGTAGTCATTTTGACAATATTCTGCACCAGTGCAACAATAGATGCACTAGTGCAATCAGCCCGAAAGATGGCCCCATGTCAGAACTGCTCTACCGCCTCGGCAAATTCTCGGCCCGCCGCGCCTGGACCGTCATCATCGCATGGGTCATGGCACTCGGCCTCAGCGTCGGAGTGGCACTCACCGCCGGCGGAACATTCACCTCAGCAATGACCATCGACGGATTGCCCGCCCAGGCCACGATTGACAAGCTGCAGACCACATTCCCCGACGCCAGCCGCGGTGTCGGACAAATCATCGTCCACACCACAGACGGCAGCGAATTCACCGCAGCCGACGAAACCGCAGTGGCCGAAGCACTCGGAACCATCACCGACCTCGACGGTGTCAGCGAAACAATCGACCCCTTTGAGACCCAAGCCGAACTCGACAGCCAACGCGCTGATGCAGAATCCGCGCCCGACAAACTCGACGACGCCCAAGCAAAAATCGATGCCGGGCAGAAAAAAATTACCGACGGGCTCGCGCAACTGGACGATGCAGTAGCCGACATTGCCAACGGGAAAATTGAACTCGTCAACGCCCAAAAAGAACTCGACGCTGGCGCCGAAGAACTCGCCACCAACAAAGCATCGCTGACCCGCAGCCGCATCATGCTGGAAGACGCGATCGCCCAAATGGTGCTCGGTGGCATGTCGGACGACGACATCCACCCGCTGCGCGCCCAACTGGAACAAGTACTGGAAGGCCTGGACCAAATCGCCGCCGGTGAAGCCGAAATCGCCGCCGGGCAAGAGCAAATCGACATCGGTTGGTGGAACATCACCGTCGGTGAAAAGGACATTGCACAAGGACGAATCGACCTTGCCGACGCACAGAAAGAACTGGACGAAGGCCAAGCAGAAATCGACGCCGCGCGCGCCGAACTCGCCCCCGGCCAAACACTGTTGGCCGCCACCGAATCTTTCCGCGTGGTTTCTACCGATGGTGGAACCGCGATCATCACCGTTCTGTTTGATGAACCCATCACCGAAGTTCCCACCGAACAGCGCACCGCGGTCGTGGACGCCATCACCGCCATCGGCACCGATCGCCTGTCCGTCGAGGTCTCACAAGACCTGTTGCGCTCGCTGGATTCGCTCATGGGGGCCGGTGAAATCGTCGGCATCGTCATCGCCGGAATCGTGCTGTTCGTGATGCTTGGCACCTTCACCGCCGCAGGCCTTCCCGTGCTGGCAGCACTGATTGGCGTGGGCATTTCGGCGACAATCACCATGGCATTGGCGGCCGTTGTGGAATTCACCTCCACAACCCCCATCCTCGGCGTCATGCTGGGTCTCGCCGTCGGAATCGACTATGCGCTGTTCATCCTCAACCGACACCGCCGTCAACTGAAGCAGGGAATGGCCGTCGCCGACTCGATCGCGCTGGCCAACGGCACGTCGGGCAACTCGGTAATGTTCGCCGGGCTCACCGTCATCATCGCCCTGGCCGCGCTCAACCTCACGGGAATCGGCTTCCTCGGAATCATGGGCACCATGGGCGCCATGGCGATCGCATTCTCGGTCCTCATCGCTGTCACATTCACCCCCGCCGTGATTTCGAAACTGGGAATGCGGGTCCTGAGCCGCAAGGAACGAGCGGCACTGGCCGCTCGCACCGAGGCGCACGAAACCCTCGCCCCCACACGCACCTCGGCCGTATTCGCCACACGCCACCCGTGGTTGACCGTGTTGGCCACCATCACCGCACTCGTCATCGTGGCACTGCCGGCCGCCAGCATGCGCCTGGGGCTGCCCGACGGTTCCAGCGAACCGTTGGACTCCGCCGGATACAAGTCATATTCGTTGACAAAGGAAGCGTTCGGCGAGGGCGTAAACGGCGCACTCATCGTCGTCGCCGAAACCGCCAAACCCGTCAGCACGAACAACGAACTGGAATTCCAGGCCGCCGTCGCCGACAAGCTGATGACGGTCGACAACGTCGACGCCGCAATCCCCACCGGTTTCTCGGACGACCGCACCGCACTGGTGTTCCGCGTGCTGCCGACCGAAGGACCCAACGCCATCAGCACGGCACAGGTCGTCGCCGATGTGCGAAACCTGAACCCCGTCATGCAGGGCGAACTCGACACCAGCATCGAGGTGACCGGTATCGCCGCGATCAACATCGATGTGTCGCAGAAATTGGGTGACGCGTTGCCGTTCTACCTGGTGGTCGTTATTGGACTGTCGTTCCTCTTGATGGTGCTGGTTTTCCGATCCATCGCGGTGCCCGTCATCGCCAGCCTCGGCTTCCTGCTCACCGTGTTCGCCACACTAGGCGCCGTCACCGCGGTGTTCCAATGGGGTTGGATGGGCCAGTTGTTCGACATCCACGACCCGGGCCCCATCCTCAGCTTCCTGCCGACAATCCTGGTGGGAATTCTGTTCGGGTTGGCAATGGACTACCAGCTGTTCCTCGCATCCGGAATGCGTGAAGCGTACATCCATGGCAAGCCCGCCAAGGAAGCCATCAGCTACGGAATCCACCTCAGCCGAGCCGTCGTCGTCGCCGCCGCCAT
>JACCDN010927671.1_pt1 | contig 11629 bp, 12 predicted proteins | sample 7441691 | NCBI WGS metagenome assembly JACCDN01 (sample SAMN15323439, study PRJNA562643) | freshwater metagenome | isolation source: river surface water | place: USA:Blue River Watershed | collected 2017-08-16
ATCGGAGCGTGTCGTTTGAAGTATCAGGAAGCGGCGCGTATGGATTGTTGAAATATGAATCAGGTGTGCATCGCTTGGTGCGCACATCGCCGTTTAATTCAAAAGGAAAACGAAGTACGAGTTTTGCGCTCGTTGAAGTGCTTCCCAAAATTCCCAAAATGGCAATGCCCGAACTCCACGACGGCGATATTCAGGTGGAATTTTCTCGCGCAGGCGGACCAGGTGGGCAGAATGTGAACAAACGAGAAACAGCCGTGCGCGCAACGCATGTGCCGACAGGTATTTCAGTGCATGTGCGTGAAGAACGAAGCCAAGAACAAAACAAGGAACGCGCACTCGAAATTCTTCGCGGAAAACTGTATAAAAAAGCGGAAGAAGAACACAAAACGCTTGCCGAAAGTATGCAAACAACCAAAGGCACAGAAATCGAATGGGGAAGTCAGATCCGATCCTACGTGCTCCATCCGTATAAAATGGTGAAAGATCATCGAAGTGGATATGAGACGGCGAATACAAAGGCGGTTTTGGAAGATGGGGAACTCTTGCCTTTCATTGAGGCGATGAAAAACATCTAGTCCCCGCTGTTGTTAGTAAAATTAAAACCCGTCGTTTAATGGCGGGTTTTAAGAAAATAGCAGGTTCGCTTTGAGATTTATAAGAACTAACTGTATGTACATTCAGAACCTAGCTTATTTTCTCAAGAATAGGAGTACTATCAGTATTAAGTGGCTCAATTAATTTTTCTTTGTGGATTTTTTGAATTACGTCGAACGCTTCGTCTTCTGTTCCTGAAAAGCTGCTTAATGTTTCTTTGATGTAAGTCATTCTACTCTCAAGTTCTTTTTCTATATCGTGAAGCACATCAATCATTGGTTTGTGATTAGTATTTGCATTTATGATATCTCCAACATCTAAACTACGTTTATCAAGATTTTTATGACCCCACGGTATAACTCTAAAATCCGCGAAAGTCTCATCAGCTGGTCCGTACTTGTAAAGTCCTCTTCTTATAGCATCATTATTTTTTATAATTTCTGTTATTTCTTGAAGGAATTGTTCCCGCTTTGCCAATAGATTATTAGATATAGTAACTGCTTCCTCACGAATACTAGTAAGGTCTTCTTGGACACTATGTTTTATTTGTTCCATGGGATAATTATGCAATTTTGCATTGGAAAAAGCAATTAAATGCTCTGATTTATAAGAGTAGCTAGAACTGTTCTTTCTAATGGCTTCCACCTTCGCTCAAAAAAAGGTATACTACAGAGGTCCAGTTTTGACTGCTATTTTTATTGTTTTCTATGATCTACTTCAACAACGTCACTAAAACGTATTCAGGTGAAACGCCTGCTATTGATAACGTAAACCTCACCATCGGTGCGGGGGAATTTGTCTCCATCGTGGGTCATTCGGGTGCGGGAAAAACGACACTCATCAAACTCATTCTCGCCGATGAAAAACCAACCGAAGGAAATGTCTTTTTTGAATCATCCGACATTCACCGCCTTCGTTCAAAAGACCTCACCAAATTGCGCCGAAAGATTGGCGTAGTCTTTCAAGATTTTAAATTATTGCCAAACAAAACTGCTTACGAAAATATCGCCTTTGCAATGGAAGCAGCAGGGAAAACAGACGAAGAAATTGCTGCCGACGTGCCACACGTGCTCGAACTCGTGGATTTGGCGCACCGCATGATGCATTTCCCACACCAACTCTCAGGTGGAGAAAAACAACGCTTAGCAATTGCGCGTGCGATTATTACACAACCAGAAGTGATTATTGCCGACGAGCCAACCGGTAACCTCGATCCGATCAATACCTATGAAGTCGTGCAAATTTTGAAAAAAATTAATGATTTAGGAACCACTATCGTGCTCACGACGCATAATCGTGGCGTGGTGGAATCGGTCGGCAAGCGCGTAATTACTCTTGACCGCGGACGAATTGTGCGGGATGACGCGGACGGGAAGTACGTGATTTAATGAGTATGATATAGTGGAGTAGATATGGCATTTCGAGATACAAAACGAATTATTCGATCAGGACTGAAAAACTTTACCCGAAACGGTATTATTTCTTTCGCATCCATTCTCATTTCCACCATCACTCTTTCTGTACTTGGTGGACTCATATTTGTCCAAGCAATTCTCAATCACTCACTTGATCAAATCGAACAAAAAGTGGATGTAACCGTCTACTTCACGACTTCAGCAAACGAAGATGCTATTCTTGAAGTGAAAAAGTCGCTCGAAGCACTTCCTGAAGTTGTCTCTGCTGAATACACTTCTGCTGAAGACGCACTCGCTGCTTTTCGCGCACGTCATGAAAACGACTATTTAACCCTTCAAGCACTCGATGAACTCGCACAAAATCCGCTCGGTGCATCGCTCAACGTGAAAGCAAAAGATCCGTCACAATATGAAAGTATTGTGAAATTACTTGAAGGAACAGATGGTCCGGCAAGCAATGCATCGTCGATCATCGACAAAATCAACTATCACCAAAACAAAGTCGTGATCGATCGTTTAAATATGATTATCGCTGGCGCACGTTCGCTCGGCTTGGCGGTGACACTTGTTTTCGTTGCAATTTCAATCATCATCACATTCAACACGATTCGTCTCACTATTTATTTCTCTCGTGAAGAAATCGGCATCATGCGACTCGTGGGTGCTGAAAACAAATACATTCGTGGTCCGTTCATCGTGGAAGGTATGCTGTATGGCGGTATTGCCACTATCCTGACGCTTCTTCTGTATATTCCTATCATGCTGTGGTTTGGTAATCACATGACTGATTTCCTCGGCCTCAATCTCTTTTCATACTTCATGAGCAACTTCTTCCAGATTTTCATTATCATTCTGTTTTCCGGACTCGTGCTTGGCTCAATCTCAAGTGTGCTTGCTGTCCGCAAATACCTCCGAAAGTAATCTATGAAAGACGCATCGCAGAAACATCCGAAATACATCTTTGTAGTCGGGGGAGTCATCTCTGGTGTGGGAAAAGGAGTCACTGCGTCGTCGATCGGACGCATTTTGCAAAATCGTGGACTTGTCGTTACCGCACTCAAAATTGATCCGTATGTAAACGTGGATGCGGGAACCATGAATCCAACCGAGCACGGTGAAGTGTTCGTGTTGAAAGATGGTGATGAAACTGATCAAGACATGGGTAACTACGAGCGCTTTTTAAATATCGATCTCACCCGCACCAACTACATGACAACCGGTCGCGTGTATCAGACTGTCATTGAACGTGAGCGCAATCTTGAATATCAGGGAAAATGTGTGGAAGTGGTGCCCCACGTGCCACTTGAAATTATCGCGCGCATTCAAAAAGCAACGAAGGATGCCAACGCCGACGTGGCGATTATTGAAGTGGGAGGAACAGTGGGTGAATATCAAAACGTGCTCTTTCTTGAAGCAGCCCGCATGATGAAAATTAAATATCCAAAAGATGTCGTGTTCGTCATGGTGTCGTATTTGCCGATCCCTTCGAAGGTGGGAGAAATGAAAACGAAGCCAACACAGTATGCCGTGCGCACACTCAACGCATCGGGTATTCAGCCTGATATCATCATCGCGCGCTCACAAGTGGCGATGGATGAAAAGCGAAAAGAAAAACTCGCGTTTTCGTGTAATGTTCCACACAGCAATATCATTTCCGCACCTGATGTGGATTCTATTTACGACGTTCCCATTAATTTTGAAAAAGAAGGACTCTCGGATTTGTTGTGTGAACTTTTGAGCACGACGTGTGGTGTGAGTGAAAGCAAAGGCGCGAAAGAATGGAAGGCGTTTGCGAAGCGTGTGCACAGTGCGAAAAAAGAAATCAAAATCGCGGTGATTGGAAAATATTTTGAAACAGGGGAATACATTCTTTCTGATGCGTATCTTTCGGTGATTGAAGCGATTAAATATTCTGCGTATAGCGAAAATGTGGAGCCGGTGCTCACATGGATCAATTCAGAAAAATATGAAAAGGATCCGAAGGCGATTAAAGAACTCGCGAAGTTCGACGGCATTCTTGTGCCAGGTGGATTTGGAAAACGCGGTGTTGAAGGAATTATCACAGCGATCGAATTCGCGCGTGTGAAAAAAATTCCGTACTTCGGACTCTGCTACGGTATGCAACTCATGGTGATCGAATACGCGCGCAACAAAGCGGGATTGAAGCATGCGAATACCGTGGAAGTGGATCCAAAAACACCGCATCCGGTAATTCTCACGATGAAAGATCAAATTGAGAAATTGAAAAACAAAGTCTACGGCAACACGATGCGACTCGGTGATTATCCTGCACATTTGAAAAAGGGAACGATTGCTGCGAAAGCATATGGCACGACTGAAGTGATTGAACGCCACCGCCATCGCTATGAAGTGAACAACGACTACGTTGCACAGATTGAAAAAGCCGGATTGGTGTTCTCTGGAAAATCTCCCGACGGCACACTCTGCGAAATTGCCGAACTCCCGCAATCAGTCCACCCATTTTTCCTCGCCACCCAATTCCATCCTGAATTTTTAGCGCGACCACTTCGCCCGCATAAACTGTTTACGGCGTTTGTGAAGGCGTGTAAGAAGTAATGCGAATTTGTGATATTAAAAAGAGCCGCGCGACGCGCGGCTCTTTTTGTGTACGAGGGCAAGTGTTATTCCTTCCCCAATCCATGCCGATACAGCGACATCAGCACATACAGCAAACTCATCGTCAGCGGACCGATCAGGATTCCGACTGGTCCCATGAGTGAGATTCCACCGAGCACAGAAAAGAGAATAAGCAGTGGGGGGACTTGGAGTTTCGTGCCCACAATATACGGATTCAAGACATTATCAACCATTCCCACGAGTGCGCCCGACCAAATAGCAAAACCAATAGCGTTCACCGTGTTGCCTGTGGCAAGCAAAAAGATAATTGCGGGCACTGCCACGAGCGCGGTACCAATACTCGGAATGAGGGAAGCGATACCAGCGAGTACACCAAAGAGTGCAGCGTTGGGAACTCCAAAGAGCGACATCCCAATTCCGGTGAGCACTCCTTGAATCAGTGCAATCAGCAAATACCCTTTAATCACTCCGTTGATTGAACGAGTGAGTCGCTTGAGAATTTTTTCATCGTCAGAATTTGGAAGGGGAGAAAGACCAATGAGCGACTGTGTCCATGCATCGCCGTCTTTCAAAAAATAAAACATCGTGAGAATCATGAGGAGGAAACTAAAAATCGTGCTGAGTGTGGTGCTGAAGATGGTTGCGATGTTGCTTGAAATAAATGTCACGAGTTCGGCGAGTTTGTCGTGAATATCAAATTCAAAACCCGCGGGAAGTATTTTTTCAATTGAGGCACCGATGGTGTCTAAAAATGGCCCCGCACTTCCTTTGGTGGCGATGGCGGTGTAGATTCCTTCTGATTGATTAAACACGAGCACGCCAATCCCAAAGAGTGGGCCACAGAGCAGTGCGAGAAATAACACAATAGTGATCAGCGACGCGATCCATGCGCGTCCTCCCGTGATGGTGCGATTGAGCCAGTGATGAATTGGACGAAGCACAACAGCGAACGATGCACCGAGAATGATGGTGGTTAAGAAGGGGAACAAAATAGCGAGCGATAATCCGCACACTATGATGAGCAAGATTGATAAAAAATGTTTACCGGTGAGTGTTGATTGCATGAAGTAAGTATATCATGAGCGTGTGTGCCGGGAATGGTTGATACGTTGACAATAGCTGACATCTCTCTATACTCATGAAAAACATAGTACTTATGAGTGAACATACAATTCCTTTAAAACCAGGATTTCTTGAAGACCGACTCCGTACACTTTTCTACGCCGTGTTTGGCTATGCAGACAACTTAGATGCGTTTGAATTCACCAAGCATCATCGGTGGCCTGCGTATGCAAATGCGCTCAAGGATTGCCACACGCTGATACATGGAGTGCTCATTTATAGAGATCCCACCACAACGCCATCGTGGGATGTGCGATATCATTTTAAAGAGACTGATTTTCGCCCGATTCCTCCGAGCACTGCGACATTTGCAAAATATATGCGCCTTCCATCGCAGTAATAGGTTTTGAGATAAACGTTTAAAAGCGCGAATTTACATAGATTCGCGCTTTTTTAAATGGAAAACGGAGCTCTGAAGTGCCGTACAGGCGCAAAAATGCTAAACTAAGCACTATGCGTATACAATCTCGAATAATGGTAGTGTTTATGCTCGGTATGACTTTTCTCATGCCTGCAATTGTCTTGGCGCATCAACCACGAATTACTACATCCACGACTACAGTGATCACGGATCCTGAAATTTCAAAGGCATACTATGGGCAATTGGATGGCATTCCACACACCTATGAAATCCACGCAGATCACCATTCGACCTCTATGTCGGCATTTTGGTCCCTGATATACAATCTACAAAAAAAGATATACTCGCAGAAGTATTCAAAGGCAATGAAAAAATCGCAACACTCGGGGGCACCAGCGCTTCGTGGCAACCATATTTCGAGACGTTTGGACAAAGCCATTATTTCGACGGTGGGGAATACAAAGCGCGCGCCGAAGCGGGAGTGTATACAATCACCGTTTCAAATCCTCTCAATATGGGCAAATATTCACTCGCAGTCGGAGAGATAGAAGCGTTTGATGGCAAGGAGAGTATGAATGCGCTTTCGATGATTCCCGATTTGAAACGAAACTTTTTTGAAGAATCTCCCATTTCATTTATCCTCTCACCATTCGGCTGGGGGTTCGTCGTCGTCATGTACGTCCTCGCGTTCATCGCTGGCTTCATCTATCGTGCGATTTTGAAAAAGTTTGCCAAAAGTTCTCCGCGTGGAGTTGCCAAGAATATCGGCAAACCCGACCGTTTACTTCGGGTGGTCATAGGTGTAGGATTGCTTCTGTGGGCGATAATGACCACATGGAGCCCTATCCTTATCTTCTTATCCGGTTTTGCATTCTTTGAGGCAATGTTTAGTTGGTGTGGGTTTTATGCAGCGATTGGTAAAAATACTTGTCCTATAAATTAAATTTTATGAAAGATAATAAAAAACATTTTGTAATTAACCCTTTGAGTAAAAATGAGTTGCTTAGTTTTTTAGATGATAAGTCTAAAGATATAATTAAGTATTTCATAATTAAATCTCTTTTTTCTCAGCCAGAGCCTAAGATCGGTCAAAAACAATTACCGATACAAGTACCTAAGGAGCATATTGAACAGTGGTTTACTCAAGCACTAGATGTTAAGCCTGTTGGAGCTGGTTCTTATCCAATCGATATATATAACGAGAGAGATGACTGGGGTGCTGATATAAAAATGCTCAATATTAAAATTGATGCGTCTGGTAAGGTCCTCAATTCTGATAGTGGGGAAGCTTCTCTAGGTCAAAATTTTTCTGATGCTGGAGTTAAATTAGACAACTTGTTTTTAACTAAAGATTTTAATAAAATTAAAAATAATTGGGTTAAATTATATGGAGAAAAATATAAGGCGCTTAAAAGTAAGTATCCAATTAAAAAAATCTATTACTTCTTTATTCTAAGACCTGGTATCCAGGTCAACGGGGCTGATTTCTACTTCTGCGGAGCTTCCGTTGATATTAATAATCTTAAGAATATTTCTGTAAATAAAGCTAGAACAACTCAGAGTTCTGTATTTTTAGATAATTTTATTAAGGAAGAGTTGGGTAATACAAAAATATATAAAGCAAAGAAGAGATTAGAATTAAGATTAAAACCAAAAAATTGGGTTGATAATGATATGATTGTTAAAATAAGTACATCTTTTATGCCATCGCATGTTGATCTTAGAAAAGAAAAAATTAATGCAAAATATTTAGAAAAAGAAATAAAAGAATTACAAAAAATCAAAATTGACTTTATTGCATAATTTTATTCCATCGCCTTCATCATTTGTGTAGCTACAGCCTCAACAACTGGAACACTTACTGAATTACCTGCTTGTTTATATAAGGCTGAATCAGAAATATTTGGAAGTATATAATCTTTTGGAAAGCCCTGAATTCTAAAACATTCTAAAGGGGTAAGTTTTCTTATACCTTTTTTATCTTTAATAATCGGTACGTTGTGTCCACCTGTACCCATGTTTGCAGTTAGTGTAGGGCAAACACCACTTTTATTTTCTCGAACATATTGTCTGCGCCATTGATAAACCACACCTTCTTGATTTACGTCTTTCTTTAACTTATCAAATAATGACTTTCCATTATAATAATATTTTTCATTAACATTTTTTTCAAGTAAGTCTGTAATTTTGACTGTAAGTTTAATTGGGCTAGGGAATTCAAATTTATCTGAATAATTTTTATTTTTAAAACCGACAATGTAAATACGCTCACGATTTTGTGGTACATTCCCGTAATCCATAGTATTTAAAACTTTAGATTTTACATGGTAACCTAAATCTCTTAGAGTTTCCTCAATAACTTTAAAAGTATTGCCTCCGTCATGACTCTTAAGATTTTTAACGTTCTCAAGCATGAATCCTTCCGGGTTTCGGGCTTTTAGTATTTTTGCGATATCAAAAAATAAATTACCTCTATTTTTAGGGTCATCAAATCCTTTTCGGTATCCAGCAATAGAAAAAGCCTGACAAGGGAAACCGCCTAATAGAAAATCAAAATTTGGTAAATCGTCTATTCCAATTTTGCGAATATCTTCAACAATAAGTTTTGAATCCTTAAAGTTTAAATCATAAGTATCTTTACATTTAGGCTCAAAATCATTTGCAAAAACAGTTTTGAATCCTGCATTTTCAAAACCAAGTCTTATTCCACCAACTCCAGCAAAAAGATCAATGGTTTTAAATCCATGTTTTGTCTTTTTTGAAACAATTTTTTCTGGTTTATCTGTGATATTACTTATAACTTGGACGACAACACCTCGCACTTCTACATCTGTTCTAAATAATGATGGCATATTCGGGTTTCTTGCCTCAAGCCGATAGCGTGTTTTCTCTCGGTATAACTTTTTGAGTGTAGCTTCGTTGTCATCAATAATAGCGACGACTGTCTGCCCATTTTCCGCTACTGATTGTTTTTTGATCACGACAATATCTCCGTCAAAAATTCCTTCATCAATCATACTTTCTCCCACAACACGTAAAGCGTAGTATCCCTCTGAAGTTTTAATACTAGGATTAACTATAGAAATGGTATCTTCGACGTTTTCAATGGCCTCAATAGGATATCCAGCAGCAATTCTTCCCAAAATTGGAATTTCTAGTATAGATTTGATTTCTTTTTTTAAAGACAAGCTTCTCGCTGAATTTTCTGACTTTGAAAGATACCCCTTTGCTTTGAGGGAATTGATGTGTTCGTGAATAGTGGAAACTGCTTTGAGTTTTAGCTTTTTTCGTATTTCTTCAATGGTTGGAGATATTCCATTTTCAGCAAGATAGAGGCTTATGAAGTCAAAGACTTGTTTTTGTTTTTTTGTGAGGTTTGACATATTGCTTTTAAAATCTACTTGCGCTACAATTTGATTATAACCGAACGGAAGCCGAAATACAAAGCGTTAGTTATCCACAGGAGCAAAAATCTAATGATTAGACTGAAGAATAAAATCAAATCCACTTTTTACAAACTCTTCGGGGGCTTGATTTTTGAATTAAAAGCTAAAAAAAGATCAAAAGGACATAAGAAATTGAAACGAGAGCAATATAAGCTTGAAATTGCTTTTAGAAAATTTGAGTCTAAATTGCAAGGGATAGAATACCCCGATAATGAATTCAACAAAATCATGTCCATGGTGCTCTCAGATATAGAATTGTTTAACCACATAGTTCGAAGGTTTAGATTTGATAGAAAAGTTTTAGGTTATATTTCACATGATGATAATTTTTTCCATTTTTTAGGACCCAGCAGGAGATCTTACCCATCTCATCCGTATGAACGAGAAAATAATCAGGCAATTAAAATTGATGTTCAATCCTTGTTTATGTTTGGAACAATTATGGTTAATAGAAGTTTATTGTTAATGAAAATGTACTTATCTGATAGAAGTAATGCTAATAAAAAAGATATGTATAGCGGAATTTGGTTTTTTTACGATAGTTTGAGTAGTCTCACTTCATTATCAACAACGGCACAAAAATTCAAGAATATTTTTTTGATTCAAATCAAATGGCTATCTTCTACTTTAAGATTCTATAGAAATGAATTCATAGAACATTTAGATAAGGGGTATCAGCAAGGTATGAACTTTGGTTTTTATGCTAATGATTTTGCGCTCACTTCATATAAATGGAATTATAATGATGATGACAACGACAAGGTAGAAAAATTTAGAAATGAACTTGAGAAGTTAAATATAAAAATTTCAGGAAGAAGTGATGGCGGGAGAAGTTTAATTAACAGATACTATACTCAAAGACTATTTGAGAATATTATTCTCGTACCAGATGATAAATTAAAGGAGGCATTGGATCTTATTGAAGAAGTCGGGGTTCATTCTCCACAACCGGAAAAAGTTATCTCGGAAATAGAAACTTATATGGAGGGAATATTAAATTTTATGAGCGAGGAATTAGATAATAGCGAATTGATAAAATATAAGAAAACAATTAAGAGAGTAATCCCCGCGATTATATAATATCTCCTAAAAATCACAGGGATTTGCGCGCGAATGGGAGGGTGTTTTGTTTCTAAAAATGTTAAAATAAATTCATGAAAAAAATAGTTATAACCATACTCGTTATTATTTTACTTGGTGCAGGTTATTATTTTATTTCTCCATTTTTTATAAATAAAACAGTCAACGAAACGTTACCTATTGTTGAAAATACGGAAGATGCGAGTGTCGAGGTTATAAAACAAGGTCAGTTTACCGGCTTTGATAAAATCCATACTGGATCTGGTACTGCAAGTGTGATATCGATTGGTGGCAAAAACTATATTCGTTTTGAAGAAGATTTTATGGTCAATAACGGACCTGATCTATACGTAGGCCTTGGACAAAACGGTAGGTATATAAAAGGTAGTGAATTGGGTGTGTTGAAGGGAAATGTCGGTTCTCAAAATTATGAATTGCCGGAAGGTGTATCTCCAGAAGAAGTTTGGATCTGGTGCAAAGCCTTTTCTGTGCCTTTTGCTAAAGCAATGTTACGATAACGAAAATGGTAGAATAATTTTGTATTCAACAAAATAAAAAATAGTAATGCCAAAAAAAATTGCCAAAAGAGATAATGAAGAGTTATGGGAATATTGTAAAACTGAAGCCCTAGAAAAGATGGGCAAATTTTCTGCACGAGCAATGCAGTATGCGGTGAAGTTGTACAAAGAACGTGGTGGTGGGTATATCGGTGAAAAATCCAAAGATAATAGTTTGGTTAAATGGACTAAAGAAGATTGGGGATATACAGGAGCAGTGGGGCATAGTCGGTATTTACCCAAAGAAGCTCGGGCGCACCTCACTGTTGGTGAAAAGATAGCGACCGATAGAGCAAAGAACAAAGGCACCAAAGAAGGCACACAGTGGGTTAAGCAACCGGCGAATATTGCAAAAAAGACAGCGAAGTATCGAAAAAAATAATAGCTCGTTTGCTGTGTCTCCTGAACAAAATCCGAACTTTTTTCCAAAACAATCCTGATTTAGAATTCTAAAAA
>JACCDN010964531.1_pt1 | contig 11629 bp, 11 predicted proteins | sample 7441691 | NCBI WGS metagenome assembly JACCDN01 (sample SAMN15323439, study PRJNA562643) | freshwater metagenome | isolation source: river surface water | place: USA:Blue River Watershed | collected 2017-08-16
ACAAAATCAAATGCAACAGCACCACCAAGGCAATGCTGCGCCAATGCTTCATGGGCGAGCGTTGTTGGGCGGCGTAGCTGTAACCAGAGGTGTTGGGAGACAAAAGAATTCACGGCACGAAAACCGTGCGAGCAACGATCAAAGGCTTGATTTTAGTTGCCAAGCTGCCTGCAACGTCATGTCACGGGTGCGGGGTTGAAGAGCACCAAGGCGTTGTGCAGCTTCCATTTTTCGGCCCATGTTTGTTGACGGCCGCTGGCAACCTCCAGCATGAGGTGAAACAACTCCCAACCGACCTCTTCAATGGTTTTGTCGCCATCGGCAATGGTGCCGGCGTTGATGTCCATCAAGTCGTGCCAACGCCGTGCCAAATCGGTGCGGGTCGCCACCTTGATGACGGGGACTTGCGCCAAACCATAAGGTGTACCCCGCCCTGTGGTGAAGACGTGCATGTTCATACCTGCCGCAAGTTGCAAGGTGCCGCAAATGAAATCACTGGCCGGTGTGGCCGCGTAGATCAAGCCCTTTTGCTGGAGCTTCTCACCTGGGGCCAACACACCCGTGATCTTGGCGCTGCCCGATTTGACAATCGAGCCCATGGCTTTTTCAACGATGTTGGACAAGCCGCCTTGTTTGTTGCCCGGTGTTGTGTTAGCGCTGCGATCCACGCGCCCACGGGCCAGATAGGCGTCGTACCAAGCCATCTCACGCACCATGGCTTGCGCCACTTCAGGGGTGCTGGCGCGTGCGGTGAGTTGGGCTATGCCATCGCGTACTTCGGTCACTTCTGAAAACATCACGGTGGCACCTGCTCGCACCAACAAATCGGTGCAAAAGCCCACAGCAGGGTTGGCGGTCACACCAGAGAAGGCATCGCTGCCACCGCACTGCACGCCCACGACCAACTCGCTCGCGGGGACGGTAACGCGCCGCCTTTGGTTGAGCCGCTGCAAATGTTGTCGTGCCCTGTGCATGATGCCTTCGATCATGGTCATGAAACCCACATGCGATTCGTCTTGCAAACACACCACATCGAGGGCCTCGCCGCGCTGATCTTGGATGGGAATGCTGCCAGCGGGCATGAGTCGCTCAGGTTGTAATTTCTCGCAACCCAAACTCACCACCATCACTTCGCCACCGAAGTTGGGGTTGAGGCTGATGTTGCGCAGGGTGCGAATGGGGATCTCGGCCCCGTCAGCCTCGATGGCAACGCCACAGCCATAGGTGTGCTCAAGCCCTACCACATCGTCGACGTTTGGAAACTGCGGCAAGAGCTCTTGTTTGATGCGTTGCACTGCAAATTCGACCACCCCCGAGACACATTGCACCGTGGTGGTGATGGCCAAAATGTTGCGCGTGCCCACCGAGCCATCTGCATTGCGATAGCCCTCAAAGGTGTAGCCCTCCAGGGGCGGCATGGGTGTGCTCGTGGCTGTGGCCATGGGAAGCTGGTCTAGACCTGTGGCTTCTGGCATGTGCAGCAAACGCTCGTGTACCCAGCTGCCTGCAGCAATGTCTTTCAAGGCATACCCGATGGGTATGCCGTAGCGCAGCACCGGTGCGTTGTGCGGCACATCCACCAAAGCCACTTTGTGGCCTTGCGGAACTTTGTCTTTGAGCACCACACCCGATGGCAAAGTGGTGCCTGCTGGTAAACCGCCCACGTTCGCCACGATCGCCACGTTGTCGTTGGCGTGCATGCGAAGGGTGTGAGGTTGCATGGGGTTCTCCTGCCTGGGTTGCGTTTGTGGTGACAAGATGCGTCTTGCCAAAGTGGTGATGATAGCGGTACCATTTGCAGCCATCAAGTCCCGTTACAGTGTGGGCTTTTGGCTGTTCAACCGACTTTCCATGTCAGACAAAGAATTCACCAAACGCAGTCGACGCAGCAGCGGTGCCATCACCCTGCGCGATGTGGCCATGCTGGCGGGGGTGGCGCCGATCACGGCTTCGCGTGCCATCAACACGCCCGAACACGTCTCGCCCGAGGTGTTGCGCAAAGTGCAAGAAGCCGTGCAGCGCACCGGCTATGTGCCCAACCGCATGGCGGGGGGCTTGGCCTCGTCGCGCAGTCGCTTGATTGCGGCGGTGGTGCCGAGCACCGTGGTGTCGGTGTTCATGGAAACCATCGAGGCTTTGAATGGCACTTTGTTTGACGCAGGCTACCAATTGATGTTGGGACAGTCTGGCTATTCAGCCGAACGCGAGGAGCAGTTGCTCGAGGCCATCATTGGACGTCGCCCAGATGGTATTTTTTTGACTGGCATTTTGCCGCCGGGCAAAGGGCGCACCCGATTGTTGGCTTCTGGCATTCCTGTGGTGGAAACATGGGACCTGACCCCCACGCCGATCGACATGCTGATTGGCTTTTCGCACGCCGATATTGGTGCGGCGGTGGCGCGGTATTTGATGGACAAAGGGCACCGGCACATGGCCATCGTACGGGCTGAAGATGAGCGGGCCCACCGACGCACCATCGCCTTCACAGAGGCCGTGGTGCGTCAAGGTTTGCCGCCGCCGCGGGTGGTGAACGTGGGGGCATCGCGCTCGCTCAAAAGTGGGCGTGACGCCATGGCCATGCTGATGCAGGAGATGGCGCAGGTGCAAGCGATTTTTTGCAGCTCAGATTTGCTGGCGCTAGGCGTCATGACCGAAGCGCGAGCGCGCAACATCGCTGTGCCCCAACAAGTTGCGGTGATGGGGTTTGGCGATGTGCCGTTTGTGGCCGACATGTCGCCGGCCCTGACCACGGTGCGCATCAATGGTGGTGAGATTGGTCAGCAAGCGGCCCAGTTTTTGATGGCGCGTGCCCAAGGGCAGTCCGTGGCACAGCACATCGTGGATGTGGGCTTTTCCATCATTGCGCGTGAAAGCGCCTGAGCGGCTCAACTCTCGGGAAAACCCTAGTTTGAAAGCGTTGACGCTGGCGATTTGGCTGGCTAAGATTTCGCCAATCCTGATTTGGTAGCGCTACCAAATTGTTGTTCCAGACCCCATTGAGTCCCTCCCATGCCCACGCCCACCCTGTATCCAAGATTGCTGTTGACTGGCGCTGCAGGCGGTCTGGGTCGGCAGTTGCGCCCGCGTTTGAAAGCGCATTGCGAGGTCTTGCGTGTGAGCGATTTGGGGCAGTTGGGCGAGGCCCAAGCCGGCGAAGAAGTGATGCCCATGCCCTTGCAAGACCGAGCCGGTGTGCTTCGCTTGCTCGAAGGAGTAGATGCTGTGGTGCATTTGGGCGGTATTTCTACCGAGCAGCCCTTCGATGACATTTTGCAAGCCAACATCTTGGGCGTTTACAACTTGTATGAAGCAGCGCGCCAACAGGGAACGCGGCGCATTGTGTTTGCCAGTTCCAACCATGTGACGGGTTTTTATCGGCAAGACGAAGTGATCGATGCCAACATGCCAGCGCGTCCAGATGGTTACTACGGTGTGAGCAAAGCATTTGGTGAGAACCTGGCGCGGTTTTATTTTGACCGCTACGGCATCGAGACAGTGGCCATGCGCATTGGTTCTTCTTTTCCTGAACCCAAGGACCGCCGCATGTTGGCCACATGGCTGAGCTATGACGATTTAGAGCGCTTGGTGGTGGCGGCCTTGAGTTCACCACTGGTGGGCTACAGCGTGATTTACGGCATGTCAAACAACGCGCATGTTTGGTGGGATAACACCCCTGCCAAACACATTGGCTATCAACCCCAAGACAGTTCAGAACCCTTTCGCGCTGCAGCCCAGGCGCGACAACCCAAGCTGGATACACAAGACCCTGCTGTGATTTACCAAGGGGGTGTTTTTGTGAAGATGGGCCCGTTTTAATTTCTAACCACTGCTGGAGACATTGCTATGAACAAACGCTTTTCTTGGATCAAAACACTGATGGCCTCGGCCGCTGCTTCTGTGTTTGCATTGGGCTCACACGCCGCAGAGTTCAGATCGTCGGATGTGCACCCTGACGACTATCCCACCGTGCAAGCGGTGCGATACATGGGCGAAGTCTTGAGCAAGTCCAGCAATGGTAAACACACCATCAAGGTGTTTTCTAAGTCGGCCTTGGGTCAAGAAAAGGACACCATCGAGCAAACCAAATTGGGTGCGATCGCGATGACGCGCGTGAACGTGGCACCGATGAACAATATTTGTGCGGCCACCATGGTGCCCACCATGCCGTTCTTGTTCCGCTCGACCGAGCACATGCGCAAAGTGTTGGACGGTGCCATTGGCGAGGAGATCCTGAAAGATTGCGAAGCACAAGGCTTTGTGGGCTTGGCTTTTTATGACTCAGGTGCACGTTCGATCTACACCGTCAAAAAACCCATCAAGGCGTTTGGCGATGTCAAAGGTTTGAAAGTGCGTGTGCAGCAAAGTGATTTGTGGGTGTCCTTGCTCGAAGCCATGGGTGCCAATGCCACCCCCATGCCTTATGGTGAGGTGTACACCGCGCTCAAAACCGGTTTGGTGGATGCAGCTGAAAACAACTATCCCTCGTATGAAAGCTCCCGTCACTTTGAGGTCGCCAAGTTCTACAACAAAACCGAACACTCCATGGCACCTGAAATCTTGCTGTTCAGCAAAAAAGTATGGGACACCTTGTCGGCCGACGAGCAAAAACAAATTCGCGCAGCAGCCAAAGAGTCGGTCACCTACATGCGCAAACTGTGGGATGAACGCGAAGCCAAATCGTTGGCGATTGTGAAAGCGGGCGGCGCAGAAATTGTGGACGTTGACAAAGCGCCTTTCCAAGCTGCGATGAAGCCTGTGTATGACAAGTTCTTGAAAGACCCCAAGCTGCAAGACATGGTCAAACGCATTCAGGCCGTGAAGTGATCGCCTGAGAACATGTACACACGTTTTTGTGCCGCCTTAGCGCGGCTGTGTATGAAAGTGGGTGTGGCTGGTTTGGTGCTGCTGATTGTGGCGGTGCTCTATCAGGTGGTTGGACGCTATGTGTTCAACGACACGCCCACTTGGGCCGAAAGCGGTGCCGTGCTCTTGGTGCTTTATGTGACCATGCTGGGCATGGCCGTGGGTGTGCGCGATGCGGGACACATCGGTCTGGAGTCGTTGCTGGTGTTGGTGCCCGAGGGTGTGCGCTTGAAGATGGAGTTGTTCATCCACACCATGGTCACCTTGTTTGGGCTGGTGATGGCATACAACTGCGCGGTGTTGGCGCAAAGCGTGTGGGCTTACAAAATTCCGACCTTGGGTGTGTCCGAGGCATTCAAATACGCACCGCCAGCTGTGGCAGGCGTGTTGATTGTCTTGTTCTCCATTGAGCACATCCTTGCGTTGTTGAACAACGAAGAAGTTGAACCATCATGGCACTGACCATTCTTTGCGTGAGTTTCACGCTGTTGCTGCTGTTGGGCGTGCCGGTGGCGTTTTCGATTGGCTTGTCGTCATTGGCCACACTGTTGTACGAAGGTTTGCCATTGGCGGTGGGTTTTCAACAAATGATTTCGGGCATGAATCCGTTTTCATTTTTGGCCATTCCATTTTTTATTTTCGCTGGCGAAATCATGATGTACGGCGGCATCGCCGACAAGATTGTTGATTTCGCCAAGGCCGTTGCGGGCCATGTGCGCGGTGGTTTGGGCATGAGCAATGTACTGGCTTGCACCTTGTTTGGTGGCGTGTCAGGCTCGCCGGTGGCCGATGTGTCAGCCATGGGGTCGGTGTTGATTCCGCAAATGAAAAAAGAGGGTTATGACGCTGACTATGCGGTGAACGTGACCACGCATGCTTCGCTGGTCGGTGCCTTGATGCCCACCAGTCACAACCTCATCATCTTCACTCTGGCGGCCAGTGGCAAAGTGAGCATTGCGGCGTTGATATTGGCGGGCATCGTGCCAGCCCTTTTGTTGACGATTTGTAATTTGGTCGCGGCCTATGCCGTGGCTGTCAAGCGGGGTTATCCAGCGGGCACCTTCCCTGGTTGGTCGGTGGTGTGGTACTCGTTCTTGCAATCGTTGCCGGGTTTGTTTGTGGTGGTCATCATCATTGCAGGCATTTTGTCGGGCGCTTTCACTGCGACTGAGTCGGCCTCGGTGGCTGTGTTGTGGGCCTTGTTTTTAGCGGCGCTGGTGTACAAACGTTTGACACCCGAGCAATTTTTGAAATCAGCGGCCAAGGCTGTCAAAAGCACGGGCGCGGTGTTGCTGTTGATTGGCATCAGCTCGATGTTTGGTTACCTGATTGGTTTGTATGGTGTGGCTGAACTGACGGGCAAATTTTTGACCGGCATGAGCACCGAGCCGTGGGTGATTTTTCTGTGGGTCAACATCATTTTGTTTGTGTTGGGCACGTTCTTAGACATGGCTGCCACGATTTTGATTTGCACGCCTATCTTTTTGCCGATTTGCCAACAAATGGGCATGAGCACCGAACAATTTGGCATTGTGATGCTCATCAACTGTGCTTTGGGCTTGAACACACCACCAGTGGGAACCACGCAGTTTGTGGGCTGCACCATTGGGGGGGTGTCGGTGGGCACAGTGATGAAAACCATTTGGCCGTTTTATGGTGGCCTCATCGTGGCGTTGATGTTGGTGACGTATGTGCCTTCATTTTCCATGTGGCTGCCCAGCGTGATTTTGAAGTGAGCTGACCATGACCACAGGCCCTCATTTTTCTTTTGTTGCCTCTGCGCGTTATCCTGACCCACATGTTGAGGTGTTGGACGAGCGCTTTTTGGCTTTGCGTGTGTTCAGCAGCAGCGTGGAGCAACTCTTCAGTGGCATGCACTGGGCCGAAGGGCCGGTGTGGTTTGGGGATGGGCGCTATTTGCTGGTTTCAGACATACCTAACAATCGCATTTTGCGCTGGGACGAAGCTTCGGGTGGCGTGAGCGAGTTTCGTGCGCCATCCAACCATGCGAATGGTTTGGCGCGCGACAGACAGGGGCGTTTGCTCACCTGCGAGCATTTGACGCGCCGCATCACGCGGACCGAGTACGACGGGCGTATCACCGTGTTGGCTGATCGCTATCAGGGCAAACGTTTGAATTCGCCCAATGACATCGTGTGTCAAAGCAACGGTGCGATTTGGTTCACCGACCCGCCGTTTGGCATTTCGGGCCATTGGGAGGGCGAGGCTGCGCCAGCGGAGTTGCCCCATGGGGTGTATCGCATCGATCCAGACACTGGTGAGGTGCAATGCGTGATCGACGATCTGCAAGGCCCCAACGGTTTGGCGTTTTCACCGGATGAGCGTGTGCTGTACGTGGTGGAGAGCCGTGCCAAACCGCATCGAAAAATTTGGGCGTATGACGTGGATGACAAGGCCAAGTTGCACCACAAACGTTTGCTGATCGACGCACAAGGCCCCGGGGCACTGGATGGTTTTGCCGTGGATACACAGGGTCATCTGTGGTGCGGTTGGGGCAGCGATGGTGCACGCGATGTCAACCCTGAGGGCTTGGACGGTGTGCGCGTGTTTGCGCCGGATGGCCAAGCGATCGGCCACATCCATTTGCCTGAGCGTTGTGCCAATGTGTGTTTTGGGGGCGCGAAAAACAACCGCTTGTTCATGGCCAGCAGTCACTCGGTGTATGCGGTCTACACCCACACACAAGGTGCCGTGCGCTGATTTTTTTAATGGAGTTGAAAATGAAAAGACGTTCTTCACTTTTTGCAATGAGCGTGGCGTTGCTGATGGCCAGCTCTGCTTTTGCTTGGCCCGACAAACCCGTGACCATGGTGGTACCGTTTCCACCCGGTGGCTCAACCGATTTGATCGCACGCACCTTAGGCCCCAAGCTGCAAGAAAAACTGGGTGGCACTTTCATCGTGGACAACAAAGCAGGGGCCACTGGCACCATCGGTGCGGGTCTTGTCACCCGTGCTGCACCGGATGGCCACACCTTGTTTGTGTCTTCCTTAGGCCCTTTTGTGATTGCGCCGCATTTGTTGGCCAAAGTGCCCTACGACGCACTCAAAGACTTTGACTACATCACCGTGGCAGTGCAAGCGCCCAATGTGTTGGTGGTGCCCGCGAACTCACCCCACAAGAGCATGGCCGATGTGATGGCTTTTCAAAAAGCCAACCCTAACAAAATGACCTTTGCTTCGTCGGGCAACGGCAGCAGCGACCATTTGACGGCTGAACTCTATTGGTTGCAAACCAACACCACGGGCATTCATGTGCCGTACAAAGGCGGCGGTCCTGTGATGACCGACTTGTTAGGCGGGCAAGTGGATTCGTCGTTCATGAATATCAACACGGCCATGCCGCAAATATTGGCTGGTAAATTGCGTGCCTTGTCGATCACCAGTGTCAAGCGCTCGCCCTTGTTGCCTAATGTGCCATCGCTGGAAGAGTTGGGCATCAAAGAGGCCAATGTGTATTCTTGGCAAGCCGTGGCAGCACCAAAAGGTTTGCCCACAGACATCAAGGCCAAGCTGCATGGGGCGATCGTCTCAGCATTGAACGATCCACAAGTCAAGCCCAAATTGTTAGAGCTTGGCTTTGAGATTGTGGCGAACACACCTGAACAATTCACCGCGTTTCAAGCGGCTGAATTTGCACGTTGGAAAAAACTCATCGCCTCGCGTGACATCAAAGCGGATTGATATCAGATGAAACACACAACGCCGACCATCACGGCGCTGCGCGTGATTCCCGTCGCGGGACATGACAGCATGTTGATGAATTTATCGGGTGCGCATGGGCCGTTTTTCACACGCAATGTGTTGATCCTCACCGACAGCGCGGGCAACACCGGCGTGGGCGAGGTGCCAGGGGGTGAAAAAATTCGCGCCACGCTCGAAGAAGCCACCCCTTGGGTGGTGGGTCAGGGCTTGGGCCATGTGCAAGCGGTGCTCAGCGCCATGCGCTCGGCTTTTGCAGACCGTGATGCCGGTGGGCGTGGTTTGCAAACCTTTGACTTGCGCACCACCATCCATGCCGTCACCGCCGTGGAATCGGCGATGTTGGATTTGTTGGGGCAGCATTTGCATGTGCCCGTCGCGGCCTTGTTGGGCGAAGGCCAGCAACGCAGCTCGGTGGAAATGTTGGGGTATTTGTTTTTTGTGGGCGATCGCAACAAAACCGATTTGCCCTACCGCAACGAAGCTGACGCTGATAACGCGTGGTTTCGCTTGCGCAACGAAGAAGCCATGACGCCTGAAGCGGTGGTGCGTTTGGCTGAAGCTGCACATGAGAAATACGGCTTCAATGATTTCAAATTGAAAGGTGGCGTGCTCGCAGGTGAGGCAGAGGTGGAGGCGGTGCGTGCCTTACATGCGCGCTTTCCCAATGCACGTGTCACGCTCGACCCCAACGGTGGTTGGTTGCTTAAAGATGCGATTCGCCTGATGCGTGACATGCATGGTGTGGTCGCATACGCCGAAGACCCCTGTGGTGCTGAAGAGGGTTTCAGCGGACGCGAGGTGATGGCCGAGTTTCGGCGAGCCACGGGTTTACCAACGGCCACCAATATGGTGGCCACCGATTGGCGACAACTGGTGCATTCTTTGTCCTTGCAAAGCGTGGACATTCCTCTGGCAGACCCGCATTTTTGGACCATGGCTGGCTCGGTGCGTGTGGCGCAAACCTGTCGCGATTGGGGGCTCACATGGGGCTCGCATTCGAACAACCATTTTGATGTGTCGCTCGCCATGTTCACCCATGTGGCTGCTGCTGCACCGGGCAAAGTCACGGCGATTGACACCCATTGGATTTGGCAAGACGGTCACGGCTTGACAAAGGAGCCGCTGCAAATCGTTGACGGCCATGTGCAAGTGCCCACGACACCCGGTTTGGGTGTGTCGCTCGACATGGCCAAAGTGGAGGCCGCGCATCAGTTGTATTTGCAACACGGCTTGGGTGCACGCGACGATGCTCTGGCGATGCAATATTTGATGCCAGGTTGGCGGTTTGACCACAAACGCCCCTGCATGGTGCGATGAACCTCAAAAAGGAAGACAACATGAAAATCGGATTCATTGGTTTGGGCATCATGGGCACGCCCATGGCCGAACATTTGTTGAATGCCAAACACGAGATGTTTGTGCGCACACGCAGCAAAGTGCCTGCATCATTGGCCGCAGCCACGGTTTGTGCCACCAACGCAGATGTGGCGCGTGCTGCGGACATCATCTTCTTGATGTTGCCAGACACGCCGGATGTGCAAACCGTGTTGTTCGGCAAAGACGGTGTGGCCGACGGACTGAGCCAAGGCAAGGTGGTGGTGGACATGAGTTCGATCTCACCCATGGACACCAAAGTGTTTGCCCAAAAAATCAATGCGCTTGGTTGCGAGTATCTGGATGCGCCGGTCTCAGGCGGTGAAGTAGGGGCCAAGGCGGCGAGCCTGACCATCATGGTGGGCGGCAACGAGGCCACCTTCCATCAAGTCAAGCCCTTGTTTGAGTTGATGGGCAAGAACATCACCCTGGTGGGCGGCAATGGTGATGGGCAAACCACCAAGGTGGCCAATCAAATCATTGTGGCCCTGAACATCGCAGCGGTGGGCGAAGCTTTGTTGTTTGCCAGCAAAGCTGGGGCTGACCCAGCCAAAGTGCGTGCAGCGTTGATGGGTGGGTTTGCATCGAGCCGCATTTTGGAGGTGCATGGTGAGCGCATGATCAAGCGCACCTTCAATCCAGGCTTTCGCATTGGCTTGCACCAAAAAGATTTGTCCTTGGCGCTCAACGGTGCCAAGGCGATGGGTGTGTCATTGCCACAAACCGCATCAGCGGCGCAACTGATGCAAGCCTGTGCTTCTCATGGTTGGGATCAACTCGATCACTCAGCCTTGGTGAAGGCGTTGGAATTGCTGGCACACCACGAAGTGGCGCAAGCATAAGACGGGCTTGCTGCCAAGTTCAATCGGGCGTGATCATCACCACGATCACGCTGAGCAAGGCAATGGCCAGGCAAATCTCGACCCAGTGGTTGGCATAAAAATCACTCGATGTGTTGACCCATGCACGCGCTTTGCCCATGGTGCTGTTGTCTTTGGGTGACGTGGATGGCAGTTGTGGATTGGGGTTGGCTTGCATGGTGGTGATTTGTTTTCCAAGCCTCATTATTTTCAAGCAGTGAATGTTTTGTCAATGTAAAAAGCCCGCCATGCTGGCGGGCTTTTTGTGTCGAGCGCAACCTTGTCAGTGGTTATCCGTCAACTGCTCCAAGATCGCTGGGTCTTCCAGTGTCGAGGTGTCTTGCGTGATGGCTTCGTTTTTCGCGAGTGAACGCAACAAACGACGCATGATTTTGCCCGAGCGTGTTTTGGGCAAGTTGTCACCAAAGCGGATGTCTTTAGGCTTGGCGATGGGACCAATTTCTTTGCCCACATGGTCGCGCAAAATTTTTGCGATTTGTTTGGCTTCGTCGCCTGTGGGGCGAGGGCGCTTCAACACCACGAAGGCGCAGATGGCTTCGCCGGTGGTGTCATCAGGACGACCCACCACAGCGGCTTCGGCCACGAGCTCGGTGCAGCTGACCAAGGCCGATTCAATTTCCATCGTGCCCATGCGGTGGCCCGACACGTTCAACACATCGTCGATGCGACCAGTGATGGTGAAGTAACCGGTTTTTTCATCGCGAATGGCACCGTCGCCAGCCAAGTAGTACTTGCCTTTGAAGTCGTCGGGGTAGTAGCTTTTCTTGAAGCGCTCGGGGTCGCCCC
>JACCDN010141480.1_pt1 | contig 11626 bp, 16 predicted proteins | sample 7441691 | NCBI WGS metagenome assembly JACCDN01 (sample SAMN15323439, study PRJNA562643) | freshwater metagenome | isolation source: river surface water | place: USA:Blue River Watershed | collected 2017-08-16
AATGCTAATTGTGAAAATTGTGGAGAATTTTTTCATTTTAGCTGGTGAAGAAGTTTGGATTTACGGTGTTGAGAATCAGTGCCGAAAGGAAGAGTATGGCGATACCGGAGAGAACTTTTACTATGCGGCCTTTTGCTTTACTGATTGTATCAGGTTCGCCGCCGGAAACGGTTATTTGGATGCCGCTGAAGACGATTATTGTGACGGCGATAATACCGACGAGTCCGGCAGCCCATTGATAGATTGTACTGATATAGCCGAAAAGAAATGATGTGCCGCCTCCACCGACAATTACTTGGACTTGTTGACAAGTGAATTTTGTTCTTAATTCGCTGTTGGCATTATTGGTGGCGTATGTGTCAGCCGCTAAATGACATTCTGTTAGTAGGCGTGAATGGATATGAATTTTGCCGTTTTCAGTGTATTGGAGAATGTTACGAGTACAGTTGCGAACTTGGTAGCCGTTTTGTTCCGGGCTGTTTTGGATGTCACCAAATCTTTCTTCAATTATTTGAATTAATTTTCCTTTGTCGGCGTTTTCGATATCAACACATGGATTAGTGCCTTCAAAAATGCTTGCTGTATCGACAGCGAATGCAATATTGCTGATGAGAAAAATAGAGGCGATGAGTGCGCTGAATCCTGTGATAAGTAGTTTGCGTAGAAACATTTTAGCCGCTAAAGAATGATTGAACTGAGAGGACGATGATGTAGGCCATAAGTGCGAGCATGATTCCGAAGAGGACTAATTTGATCATTTCTTTTGCTTCGTCGATTTTACTGGAATCGCCTCGCGCCATGAGAAGTCTTAGTCCAGCAACAATCAAAAGTGTGACGCCGATAGTGCCGATGAGGGCAATTGCTAAATTGATCACGCTGGCACCGAATATTTCGATTGGAGAACCATCGATTTCTTTGTTGAAGTATTCTGAGTTTTGGCCTTCGACTTGGAGATATGTGTTTACATTGAATGTAGCGTCTGTATTCATTCTGTGGTTTGGTCAAATTGTCGAGGTATGTTGCGAATGGCTTCTTCTTCGGTAATTAGCCCAGCGTGATAGAGGTCGCTGACAGATTTTTTCATTGTTTGCATTCCTTCTTTTGTGGAAGTTTCGATGACGGAATTTATTTGATGGGTTGCTCCTTTGCGAATCATGTTGGCGATGGCGCTGTTGTTAAACATGATTTCGAAGGCGGCGACGCGTCCTTTTTCGTCGCGGGTTTTGATTAATGTTTGCCAAAATACCGCGCGGAGACTTTCGGCTAATTGAGTGCGAATTTGGTTTTGTTGATTGGCTGGAAATGAATCGATGATGCGATTGACGGAATCGGCGCAGCCCATTGTATGCAATGTTCCGAAAACAAGATGTCCAGTTTCAGCGGCGGTGATGGCGAGTTGAATTGTTTCGAGGTCACGCATTTCGCCGACGAGAATGATGTCGGGGTTTTCGCGTAGAGCGGATCGTAAAGCTTTTTGGAAACTATGTGTGTGTATGCCTACTTCTCTTTGTTGGACAACGGCAAGATTGTCTTTGTGGACATATTCGATGGGGTCTTCGATTGTGATGATGTGTTTTCTTTGAGTGCGATTGATTTCGTTGATCATCGAAGAAAGTGTTGTGGTTTTTCCTGATCCACTTGGGCCGGTGACAATGACGAGACCATTTTTGAAATTGGTAACTTTTTTCATTTGAGCCGGTAGTCCAAGTTCATCCATACTGATTACGCTTTCAGGGATTGAGCGAAATACCGCGGCGATGCCTTTTCGTTGGACGAACATGTTTACGCGGAAGCGAGCGATTGTTTCTATTTCAAGAGAAAAATCGATGTCGAGGCTTTGTTCGAATTCTTTTTTTTGCTCAGGCGTCAGAATTTCTAGAAGATATTCTTCAGCCATTTTTTTTGTGAGTACGGGGTGTTCTTCAATTTTTACTAAATCGCCATTGATGCGCAGAGTCGGTTTAACTCCAGTGGATATGAAAATATCTGAAGCTTTGTACTGAATTGCCGTGCGAAATATTTTCTCTAATTTGTACATGTTTGAGTTTTTGTTTTCCTCATATTATAGCAAAAAAATAGCGGTTTGGGAACCGCTATTTTACTATTTTGGTAAGGATTTTTAGCGCGCTATTTTTCTAGAATTTTCTGGAATGACGATGTTTAGAGAAGGTGGTGCTTCTTCTGGGTATGTGTCTTTTAATTCTTCAACAACGGCTTCTAGTTCAGCCATTTCTTCCGTGATTTCCGGTGATGTTGTTTCAGTTTCGGAAAGGCTGTTGTTTAGTTGTTGATTTTCTTCTGTGGGGGCGCTTTCGTTACCGAGGAAAAATTGATAGGCATATACACCAGTGGCAGCGAGTATTAGTAGTAAGAGGCCAATGATGAGATATTTTTTTATTGGCTTTGGTGCTGTGCTTATTGGTTCTGGAGTGGGGGATTGATTGATTGGACTTTGGGCTGGATCAGTTATTTGAGTGGGGATGTTGAAAGGAGTTTGATTATTTTCTTCCATATTAAAATTCGGTTAATTCTTCAGTTTGGGGAATGATATGTTCGATTGTGCCCCAGTCACTTTCTTCGAGAGCGGGGATGACAAGTGTGACTTTGTCTCCGACGCTGCCGCGAAAATATGTCACTGAAGCTAAAAGTACTTTGTAAGCTTTGTTGCTTGCAATTACTTTATATTGGCCGTCTTCATATGTTAGATGGCCGATGACGCGTTTTCTTTCGACAGGTCCAATTTGTTTATAAAGAAATCGTCCATCTTCTTTGATCGTTAATTTTAGAGAATCTCCTGGAACAAGTTTTGATTTACTGGCGTAATTGGCAGGGACTGGATATTCCGTACCTTGTTTGTCGATCATGATTTGCCCATTGAAAATTCCTTCGACGATTGTGTCGCTTTCCTCGTCTTCTTCAGTTGAATTGTTGATTTGAGAAGCTTTTTGAATGTAAATTTCTTTCACTCCTTGATCGCCAACAAGTTCTGATAGAAGTTTTTTTGCACTGTTTAATTTGCCTTCAGCAGAGTGAAGCATTTCTAGAGCTTGAGCAATTTTTAACTCGTTGGACATTTTGTTTTTCTTTTATTTTCTTGGTCTATTTTAGCAAAAAAACAGGTTTAGAGCAATTTCTTCTTTATTTTTTTGCGTAATTTATCGATGATAGCGCGACGGATTACTCCAAGGTTGGCGAAAATGCGGAAAGTGAAGACGACAGTTGCTGCTAGATAGAGGTCGAGACCGAGTTTTTCACCAAGGAAGGTGATTGCAAGCGCGGCGATGATGTTAAAAATAAGGCCGCTGAGAAATAATGTGCTGTTATATTCGTCTTCTTTGGTGATTTCTGCTTTGAAGCCGCCTAATAGTGAGTCTAATGCGCCGATGATCGTGACGGCGGTGTATTTGATGTATTCAATCGGAATTGTCACGCTGACGCTCAAACCGACGATAATGCCTAAAAGTATCCCAACTAATGCCCAAACCATAAGTTTTTATTTAGGTTTATATATTATCCTATCGCCTTCATTGCCGGCAATGCGAAGATCAATGTATTGAAGTGGTAGGTTGTAAATGTCGAGTTTTGGTAGCGATTTTTTGAGCTTTTTGAATTGGTTGTCATATGGTTGTTGGATGTCTAGCCAGATGTAAAATTCTTTTTCGGTGAAAAGATGTAGTTCGCGCGCGACCGGTTTGAAGCGAACGGATAAGATTTTCATTCCGAAGCGCGTATTGAAATCTTCAACGCTTTTGATGATGTAATCAAGTTCAGAGCTTTTTAGTAGAGGTGTTTTTGGGTTTAAAGGTTCTTCGGTGATGATGTGAATATAAGGTAGATTTGGGCTTTCAAAGTCTTCTTTTACTGCTTGGCCGACGCTATTCACTATGTAAGTTTTTTTTGTTGTGGCACTTTCGTTGATTATGTTGGCTTTTAATGGATGTTTTTCGAATTCAATTTGGAGGCTTTTGGGGTATTTTTTTGTTACTTTGATTTCGGTTATTTCTGGGAAATTTTGTTTGAGGATTGTTTGAATTTCTTCGGTGTTGATTTTAAAGAGATGAGTTTCGCGAAATGGCTTGAGAGCTTCCTCGATCTTTGGTGTGAGAGTTGTGGCGGTTTCTGCTTCTCCTTCGAAGCGGATGTTTTTTAGATTGAAGAATGATGAAAAGAGGAAGAAGTAGATTGTTAGAATTAACAATGTTAGAAGTAAAATCTTCTTTAGTGGTCTTTTTTGATTTTGGCGGGTGCGCCGGAAATTATTCCTTTTTTTTCTGAGCATTTTTTCGCTAGTATTTGCGGGTACTTTATCAATCTTACATGAAGTTTGCAAAAGCGGAGAATATTTTGGCTCAATTAGTTTCGTTTGAGAGGCAGATGCCAAAGGAATTGAATGAGCAGAATTTTGATTTGGGTAAATTGAAATTTTTTTTATTAGCGATGGGAGTGGATTTGAATGCGATGCGTTTTGTGCATGTCGCTGGTTCTAAAGGTAAGGGGTCGGTTTGTCATTTGGTGAGTGATTATTTGATTGCTGTAGGTTGTAAAGTTGGACTTTTTACTTCGCCTCATGTTTTGAGTGTGCGTGAAAGAATTGTCGTGAATGGTGAAATGGTTGAGGAGGATTTGTTTGCTGATGAAGTTTTTGATTTGAAAGTTTTGAGTGAAAAACTGTCTTTGCAGCTTACTTATTTCGAGTTTTTGTTTCTGGTTGCTTTGAAAGTGTTTCAAAAGCAGAATTTGGACTTTGTTGTTTTGGAAGTTGGTTTAGGTGGGAGGCTTGATGCAACAAACATTGTGTTCCCAGAAGTGACTTGTATTACGAGAATCGAGAAGGAGCACACGGCGATTTTGGGTGAGAGTTATGAGGAAATTTTGAGTGAAAAGTTAGGGATATGTAAAAATGGCGTGCCGACAGTGTTGGGTAGTCAGAATGATGAAGTTTTGTCTTTGGTTAAGTATATGTTGGCTGGAAGGGAAGTTTATTTTTGTAATGATAATTTTTCGGTTGCGAGAATGGCGGTGAAGCTTTTGGGTTTTGATGTTGATGAGGTTTTATTTCATCGTGTTTGTCGTAATTTTAGTGTTTTGGGGCGATTTACTGTGAGGTTTATTGAAGGGAGAAAGGTGATTTTTGATATTGCGCATACAAAAGAAAGTATGAAGATGTTGGTGGATCGTTTAATCGCTGAATTTGGTAATGTTGAATTTAAGGTGTTGTTTTCTTGTTTAAAGGATAAGGATGTTGAGGGAATGGTGGGGGAATTGAAGCGATTGAATGCAGACTTTGTGTTTTGTGGTTGTGATGAGTTGAGGGGGCGTGATCCTATTGATTTAAGGCAGATTTTTGATGTGGAAGCGGAGGTGTTTGAAAGTCCTTTTGAGGCTTATGAATCAGCTTTTTCTGTTATAAAAAAAGACCAGGTCTTGGTGGTGACCGGGTCTAACTTTTTAGTTGCACAAGTCCTGTCTAAGCTGTGATTTTTCGGATTTTTGGGCTTTCTGCTCGACGAGCTTGAGATTTTAGTTTGTTGTTTTTGCGAGCGCCAGTCTTTTTTGGGCGAATGTTTCCAGTGAGTCCGTGTTGTTTACTGCTACTTTTATTAGTCATTTTGGTGGTTTAAATTTGCTGAGGTAATTTAAATTGTTTTTGGCTTGATGTCAAAGGCAGTTGAAATATTTACGGCAAACTGTTTTTACATTGCCGCGGACATTCATGTCGACAATGATTTTGGCTTTTTTGGGTTTTATTGCTGCTAAAAAGTCCGCAAAGATTACTTCGGTAACGGTTTCGTGGAAGATTTTTTGGTTTCGGAAAGCGTTAATGTAGAGTTTAAAGGATTTTAGTTCTAGGCATTTATCGGATGGAACATATTCAATTTCGACTGTGCCGAAGTCAGGCCAGTCGGAAAATGGACATATTGCTGTGAATTCTGGGCTTGAGATACTGATCCAGTGTTCTCCTTTGTGTTGTTGTTGGAATTTAAAATTCAATAGGGGAGCGGCTTTTTTTAGCTCGGCGCGGATTGTTTTGGCCGATTTTTCTTCAATTTGGTCACTCATATTTTAGGGGGTCAGTTATTTTTGCTTCTTTAAATCCTTTTAATCTTAGTAGGCATGCTGGACATTCGCCGCATGCTGGTCTTTTTCCGTTATAGCAAGTATGGCTGTGTTTGAGAAGTTCAATGGCACCAAATTCTTCGATCATTCGAATTGTTTGGCATTTTGTTAAATGCATTAAAGGAGTGTGGATTTTAATTTTTTCTTTTGGTTCAATGGCGAGGTTGATTGTTGTTTCAAGGCTTTCAATAAAATTTTCGCGACAATCTGGGTATCCGCTGAAGTCGGTTTGGCAAACGCCGGTGATGATGTGGGAAATTTTTTGTTGATGGCCGTGAATTGCTGCTAGTGAGAGGAAGATTAAGTTACGGCCGGGGACGAAAGTTGATGGTAAAGTTTTTTTATTGCCTTTGGTGATTTTTTGATTGTGGGTTAAGGCGCTTATGGTCAGTGTTTTTAGTAAATCGGTTTTGATTATTGTATGTGGAATATTTAAAAGTTTGGTGATTTTTTTTGCTTGTTTTAATTCAATGCGATGTCGTTGGCCATAATCAAAAGTGATTGCTTGGACTTGGTTGAAATTTTTTTGAGCCCAAACGAGACAAGTTGTGGAATCTTGGCCGCCGGAGAAGACTACTAGGGCTTTTTTAGCTATTTTTTTCATATAGTGCGACAATTTTTTCCGCGAGTGGCGCGATGATTTTTTGAAATTTTATTGGTGCTTTGTTGATTCTACCACCCTTGGAAATATTTGTGGCTGGACTTTTGGAGCTGCGTTTTATTGCACCAATATATTTGCCATTTACGATTAATGCGCGTAGGTCCCAATAGCGATTGTAAAGTTTTTTTAGGATGATTTGTTCTTGTAGTAGCATTTTTCTTGGAGGGAGGTGAATTTTATCGCCACTTTGGTGGAAAGTAATGTCATCACCTTTGGAGCCGAATATTGGCTTTAGGACATAGTTTTTAATCGAGTTTTCTTTAAGGATTTGAGGTATTTCGTTGGCATTTTCGATTGCGAATGTTTTCGGAATTGGAATGTTATTTTGTTTCATTAGTTCAGCGGTTCTTATTTTGTTTTTGATTAATTGGCAAGTTTCTTGTGCATTGATGATGCGAAATTTTTTACTAAAATTCTTTTTTGTTAGGTTTTTCCAAACTAGGAGTGTGCCACTTTCGTGGATTTTGCCTTTGCGATCTTTTATTGTTTTCCATTGTTCGTGGTTGTCTTCGTTGTAAGCTACGAAGGTCTCTGTAATGCTTTGCATTAGATTGATTTGGCGTTTAGTAAGTTTTTTTTCTTTTGGGGTGAGGATGATTAATTTTCGGCCGAAGAGTTTTTTGAGGGTTTGAATTTTTTTGTCGTCGGTGAGTTGTTGTTTGTAAAATCCAGGTAAGCTATTTGCTTCTATAAAAAATGGTTGGCCGTTTTGATCAATGATGAAATCTAATCCGGCGAGTTGATATTTTTTCATACTTTTCGTTTGTTTCCCCAGATGTTTATGTGTAAGCGTGGTGTGAATCGAAGGTTTTCTTTTTTACATATTTCCGCTAACCATAGGCTTTTTTCTTGAATGATTCGTTTTTTTATTCCTTCTGGCATGAGGAAAATTCGTTCTTTGTTTAGATGATGTTTTTTGATGAAGTTTTTAATTTCGTGGAGATTTTTTTCGTCGCTGACAACGAATTTATAGTAGGTTTTTTCGGCGGGAAATTTTTCGAGGCGAATTTCTTTATTGCCGGAGTTGCTAAGTTTTGGTGAGCAATTGTAGTGGTTAATGTAATCATCGAGGTGTGATTTTAGGCTGCCAGAAGTCTCCATTTCGATGTAGTAGTTTGGGATTTTTTCTAGTAATTCTTTTAATGCTGATTGTTGAATTAAGGGTTCGCCACCAGTGATGACTAAATGTTTGGCTGGGAATTTTTTAATTTCTTTGAGGATTTCTGCTGTGGTCATTGTTTTGCCAGACTTAAAGTCCCATGTGAATTTGCTGTCACACCAAGTACAGCGCAGATGGCATCCGCTTAGTCGCAAGAAAATAACCGGTTTACCGATGCTTTCTCCTTCGCCTTGTAAGCTGTAAAAAATTTCGCTAACGCGCATATTGGCAAAATAGTATCATAAGTTGTATATTATGTTTATGCGTTCCTCAATTCTATTTTTCGTGTGTTGTTTTTTGACTGCTTGCGGTTCGACATCTTTTTCGAATATTACTTGGGATAAGAGTGCTTTTTATAAATTGAATGATGGAAAGGCTTATTTTGAGTATCCAGTTGAGGCTTTGTTGAGGACGGATTTTTTGGAATATCAAGGGTGTAGAGTTAATTTTAAGTCAAAGGTTGCGTTTGAAGAGGAGGCGGATAAGGTGCGTGATGGGGGAGTGAAGTATGAAGTTTGGTATGATGAGGCGCGACTTTGGCGTTATCATGCTTTCGTAAAGGAGTTTGATTATTCTTTTTATGTTGAGAGTGAGGTAAATGATGTTGGTGGTTGTGTGGCTTTTGTTGAGCGATTGGCGAAATCAATGTCGGCGGATAAACTTTTTACTAGTGATCGATTTGATTTTTCTTTGTCTTTTCCTGATGGATATGAAGTGGAATATTTGGAGAATGGTGAGGGGATTGTTTTATCGAAGGAATCTGCGAAAATCACCGTGCAGCCAATGAAGAATGAGCAGGGTTACGATGATTTTAAAGAATTTGTGGCGGAAAAGTATCAAGGTTATACGATGGAATTTCGGAATTTTTCTGGTGTGAGTGGGGTGTTTGTAAATGAGTGGAAAAATGGTAATGCGGTGCGGCATTTTTTTGCGATGTTGCCTGGCGAAGATTATTTGTTTGCGACGAAGCTGGAGGTGAATAGTAAAGATTTCGCCCTTTTTGAAGGCGATTTTAATCGAATGATTGAAGGCGTTCAGGTCTTCTAGAACTTCTTTTTACTTGGTTTAGTTGTGGCTTCGGCTGATAGGATGAGGTCGAGTTTTTTTGCGTCGAGTAATTTGCGGTTGAGAATTTCTGCGCGAATTGTGGTGCCTTTTTTGAGAGCGGTTTTGATAACATCGGCAGTTTGATTGTAGCCAATGTATGGCGCTAAGGCAGTACCAGTGCAGAGGCTTTCTTCAAAGGTTTTTTTGATGTGGGAGCGATTGATCTCTAATTTTTGGAGAGCTTTTTCGCGGAGCATTTTGAGGCCGTTTGTAAGGATTTGGATTTGGGTGAGGAGGTTGTGGATAATGATTGGGCAATAAACATTGAGATCGAATTGACTGCGAGCGGCGGCTAATTCGATGGTGTGGTCGGCGCCGATTACTTGGAAGCAGATCATGTCGAGGGCTTCAAGGATGGAAGGGTTTACTTTGCCGGGCATGATTGATGAGCCTGGTTGAACTGGGGGAAGTGTGATTTCCATTAGGCCGGCTTTTGGTCCCATGTTCATCATTTTAAGATCGCCACTAATGTTTAAAAGGTTGATGGCTAATGCACGCAGGCTTGAAGAAAGGCCGACGAAGCTGTTCATGTTGTTCGCTAATTCGGTGAGGTTTTTTCCGGGGATTAGTTTGAGTTTGCTGTTTTTAGCGAGATTTTGAACGATGCTTTTTTGATATGATGGGTCGGTGTTGATGCCCGTACCGACGGCTGTTCCACCGATTCCGAGTATGTGTAAGTCTTTTTTGAGAAGTTCAATCATCGTGGCGGTTTTTGTGAGGGCTTCTTTGTAGGAATCGAATTCTTGACCGAGGGTGATGGGAACAGCATCTTGTAAATGTGTGCGGCCAACTTTGAGGGTTTTGGATTCTTTTTTCGCGATTTTAGCGAATTCGTTCGTGGTTGTTTTTAATTCTTTGAGGAGGCCAGAGATGGCGAGAAGAGCCGCAACGCGGCTGGCGGTTGGGATAACATCGTTGGTCGATTGGCTTTGATTAACATGGTCGTTTGGATGAACGAATTCATAGGTACCTTTTTTGCCGCCGAGAATTTCGTTAGCGCGGTTTGCAAGAATTTCATTGATGTTCATGTTGTAACTAGTGCCGGCGCCAGCTTGAAATATGTCTAATGTGAAGTCTTGATCGAATTTTCCGGCGATGAATTCTTGAGCGGCTTTAATGATTGCGGTTTCTTGTTTTTTTGTGATGATGCGTAGTTTGCAATTTGTTTGAGCGGCGGAGAGTTTTACGAGCGCGAGAGCGGTTTTAAAAAATGATGCTGCTTTGAGGTCGCTGATTTGGAAGTTTTCTGCTGCACGGACTGTGAAAGCTCCAAAGTAGGCTTCTTGTGGAACTTTTAGTTCACCCATGGAATCTGTTTCGGAACGGAATTTGTTGGTGTTTGGCATTTGAGAAGATTTATTAAAGTGAGTTAGTGATTTCGGTGATGCTGAAGTTTTCGATTGTTTCTTGGTTTGCCCAAGTGTATTTGCATGTGATGAGGCCGGTTGTTTGATTGAATTCTACTACTTCAACTTCTTGATAAATTCCTGCAACGGGAGCAAAGATTTTTTGTGGTTCATCATCTTCTTGCTCGGTTTTTATTTCTGGTTTTAGTTCGAGTAATTTGAATTCTTCCATGGTGAGGACTTTGAGGAATTCGTCTGCAGTGTAGGCAAGGATTTTTTCGTTTTCTTCGTCATGATGGATGATTTGACCTTTTTGGTAACTGTTGTTTCCGCGATCAATGGCAATTGTACGGCCAGGGCTGATGATTTCTTCATTTAGCATTGAAAACGAGGAAGGGATGAGAGGTTTTTCTTCATCGCCAAATGCTTCGCTGAGATAGTATGCAGTTGTTTCTTCGGCGTTTGCGATGATTGCTTTTGTCATGCTGCCGTTTTCGTCTTGCCACCAAGTGAGGATGATGTCTCCGGTTTGTGGTTTAGTGTCTTTGTCTGTTTTGAGTGGAATGATGAGGGAGTTGGCGATTTGAGTTTTTTGGCCATTGAGGTATTCGATTTCTGAAATGCCTTCGGCTTTTTTCGACATTTTTGCTGGATGGAAGATGATTTTTGTTGTTGTGGGGTCGGAAACAAATAATTGTCGGAAAGTGAAGGCGCTTGGAGCGAGAATGTAATCGCCATTTTCAGCGGTTGTTTCAACTATTTCGTAGTCGAAGGGGATTTCACCGGTTAATGTTTCGTCGATGAATTTTTTTTGATCTTCAACGACTGGTGCAGTTTGGCAGGCGGTAAATAATAGAGTAGCTAATAAGAGGTATTTGGACATTTTTCTTGGTTAGAAATTTTTTAATGTTGCTTTGAAGAGCCGTGGTTTGCGTAATTTGATTGGGGTAATTGGTTTTTTTAATAATGCTTTTTTTTCTGCTAAGTTGATGTTGGAAATTGTTTCGGTTGCACCTTTTTTTAATTTAATTTTTTCGTAAAGAATTGTTTTGGTGATTTTTTTATCTTTGTTTTTACAAGTAATTTCAAAATTGTAGGTCGCGGGTTTCAGGGAGCGAGTAATTGAAAAAGTACCTTTGCTAGTTGTTTTTTTGTTTTTGGGAGTTTGGTCGTCAATTTTTAGTGTGACAGTGCCATTCATGCAGTTGTTGCCGCTGAAAGTAATTTTACTGAGGG
>JACCDN010670687.1_pt1 | contig 11626 bp, 9 predicted proteins | sample 7441691 | NCBI WGS metagenome assembly JACCDN01 (sample SAMN15323439, study PRJNA562643) | freshwater metagenome | isolation source: river surface water | place: USA:Blue River Watershed | collected 2017-08-16
GTTCGTAAACGGCTACACCCATATCGTTCAACATGCTGATCACCACTTCAAGGGTTTCAGCATCGACCAATTTGTCGGGCAAGTGGTCAGAAATTTCGCCGTGCGTCAGGTAGCCGCGTGTCTTACCGAGTTTGATCAGGGTTTTCAGACGTTGGCGACGCTTTTGCATGTCTTCTTCAGACAGCACGGTTTCGTCCAAACCGAATTCTTTCATCAAGGCACGTTCTTTGGCCTTGCTGATCTTCATGCGCAGTGGCTTGGCCTTTTCTGCACCGGGTTCGACGACGGGTTCGCCTTCGAGGTCGGCTTCGATGTCACCGAGGTCTTCGTCGTCGGCGCTGGCTTTTTTCCCTTTGGCCTTGGTGGCCTTTTTAGCGGGGGCTTTTTTAGCGGCCGCTTTGGGTGCATGGGCTTCTACGGCCGATGCTTTTTTCTTGGTGTCCTCAGCTTTGGCTTTGGAGGCGGTTTTGGCTGCTGGTTTTGCAGCAGTTTTGGTGGCTGGTTTTTCGGCAGCTTTTGTTTTCGATGCGGGCACTGACTTGGCTTTCGTTGCGGGCTTGGCTGCGGGTTTCGCAGCAGTTTTTGCAACGGGCTTTGCGGCTGACTTTGTAACTGCTTTGGCAGTGGCTTTGACAGCTGGCTTGGCTGCAGCCTTGGGGGCAGCAGCGGCTGGCTTTTTGGCCACAGGCTTGGCAGGCTTCTTGGACTTGCGGTCAACAGGCATGAAAACTCCTAGACTTCAAAGAAACGAATACACAGCGCCACAAAACCCGGCGCGGGAAAAGAGAAAAAGGGGGTGAAGTGTGAACCTCTAGAAGCAAGCGGATTGGGCGAACATTTGGAATGCAGTCCTTGCGGTGAGGTGGCGAGTCGTGCGCTTGTGTCACGGTTGGCCGAGTCCGGAGGTGCTGCTGTCGCACTTGCTAAGTGTGGATTATACCCAAAACCGTGGCCTTAGATTAGCCACAGGCGCATCAGTCTTGGCTTTCTGCGATTTTTTGCGGGATTTGCCCGAGCTGCCTGCGCCGCTCAAATAGGGCTTTGTAGCGCTGCATGGCGGTGGGGTCGGAGGCGGCTTGCGCCACAGCTTCCTTCATTTGTGCATCAAGGTTTTCAAACAAAATTTTGTTCAAGATGCCGCGTAGCTCTAAGCCAGCTTCTTTGCGTTGTTGCTCGGGCGTCAGGCTCTCGGGCATAGGCTTGCCTTCGTCATCGAGCAAAGGAGTGAAAGCGCTGGCCATCACGCGCAAGGCGAGATCTTCAGACTCATGCTCGCGCAGGCCTTCGCGCAGCGCGCCCCACGCTTGGTTGCCGTGTTCGTGGTGTTGCTGATCGAGCCATACAAACAGCGGGCCGTGGGGCGGGGCGAGTTCGCACAAGAGGTTGTGGTCTTCGGTGGAGAGGTCGTCCCACAAGTCCATGTGTGAAAGCAGCACGCGAGCGGCGTGGTCTGCACGGCCTTGCGGAATCAGGCGCGTGCCGCGCTTATAGGTTTTAGGCGCGTAGGGTTCGCGTGGCTTGAATTTGGACGATCTTTTAAATTCACCTGTGCGTGCGGGCGCTGCACTTGGCGCGGCAGGCATCCACAGGTCTTGCAACTCGTGGTTGCCCAAGTCGGCCAGCTCGGCAATTTCGCTCAGCAGTTGGCGCTTCAAAGCACCATCGGGCAGGGCCGTCCACAAAGGCTTGGCGTTGCTGGCCATGTGGGCGCGGCCTTCCGCCGTGTGCAGGTCGCAGCCTTCGCGAGCCACCTCGATGAGGAAGCGGCTCAGCGGCATGGCCTCGGTCACGCAGTGGGCAAAGGCCTCTTTGCCAAATTCGCGGATGTAGCTGTCGGGGTCGTGCTCAGCGGGCAAGAACAAAAACTTCACGCTGCGCACATCGGTGGCGTAGGGCAGGGCGCCTTCGAGCGCCTTGCGCGCGGCGCGACGGCCCGCGCCGTCGCCATCAAAGCTGAACACCACGTTGTCGGTGAAGCGAAACAGTTTTTGCACATGGTCAGTGGTACAGGCCGTGCCCAGTGTGGCCACCGCGTTGGGAAAACCCAGCTGCGCCAAGGCGACCACGTCCATATAGCCTTCGGTGACCAGCACATAGCCCATGTCGCGCAACGCGTTGCGGGCCTCAAACAAACCGTATAACTCGCGACCCTTGCTGAACACGGGTGTTTCGGGGGAGTTGAGGTACTTCGGTGTGCCTTCGCCCAACACGCGGCCACCAAAGCCAATGCACTCGCCCTTGACGTTGCGGATGGGGAACATCACGCGGTCACGGAAGCGGTCGTAGCGTTTTTCGTCTTCACCGTCTTCTTGGTTGACGATGACCAAGCCACTTTCAGCCAGCAGCGGGTCTTGGTAGTCGGGGAACACGCTGGCCAAGCTGCGCCAGCCTTCAGGCGCATAGCCCAAGCCAAAGTGCTTGGCAATCTCGCCACTCAGGCCGCGCCCCTTGAAGTACTCAATCGCCTTGGGGGAGTGACGCAATTGCTTGCGATAAGCCTCGCCCGCTTTTTCTAATACATCGGTCAGCGTGGCTTGCTTTTGGCGTTGCTCGGCAGCGCGGGCACGGTCTTGGGGTGAGATGTCTTCTTCCGGCACTTGCATGCCGACGTTTTGCGCCAAGTCCTTCACCGCTTCGATGAAGGTCATGCCGGCATGATCCATTAAAAAGCCTATCGCATTGCCGTTTTTGCCGCAGCCAAAGCAATGGAAAAACTGCTTGGCGGGACTCACCGAAAACGAGGGTGATTTTTCGCCATGAAACGGGCACAGCCCCATGAAATTAGCCCCGCCTTTTTTGAGCTGCACATAGCGGCCCACCACGTCGACCACGTCGACGCGGGCTAAAAGCTCTTGGATGAAAGACTGGGGGATGGCCATATGCAAAAAGGGTGAAGCCTGATTTTAGGCTTCACCCTTTTTAAGAAGATGGAAGAACGTTTTGGCTTACTTTGGTGCCAAACGGATCGCACCATCCAAGCGAATCACTTCGCCGTTGAGCAAGTCGTTTTCAAAAATGTGCAAGGCCAGCTTGGCGTAGTCATGTGGGGTGCCCAAGCGGGAGGGGAAGGGCACGCCAGCGGCCAGCGCGTCTTGCACTTCTTGTGGCATGCCAAAGAGCATGGGCGTGCCCATGATGCCGGGGGCAATGGTCATGTTGCGAATGCCGTTGCGGGCCAAGTCGCGGGCGATGGGCAAGGTCATGCCCACAATGCCGCCCTTAGAGGCGCTGTATGCGGCTTGGCCAATTTGGCCGTCGTAGGCTGCTACCGATGCGGTGGAGATCAACACACCGCGCTCGCCGGTGGCTTCGGGTTCGTTCTCGCTCATGGCTTCGGCGGCCAAGCGGATCATGTTGAAGCTACCAATGAGGTTGATGCTAATGGTCTTGCTGAAGCTGGCCAACGCATGTGCGCCGTTTTTGCCCACGGTTTTTTCGGCAGGGGCCACGCCCGCGCAGTTGACCAAACCCATGAGCTTGCCCATCGACTTGGCTTTGGCCACCACAGCTTGGCCGTCGGCTTCTTGGGTCACATCGCACTTCACAAAGGCGCCGCCAATGTCTTTGGCCACGGCTTCGCCTTTGTCGACTTGCATGTCCGCAATCACGACCTTGCCGCCCTTGGCTGCAATGGCGCGTGCCGTGCCTTCGCCCAAGCCAGATGCGGCGCCTGTGACGATGAAAACCTTGCCTTGAATGTCCATGAGGATCTCCGTTTTGTATTGACGTTTACGTAAACGTCAATTATGGGTGAGTGCTGTCGACTTTCAGCCCTTGGTCGATCTAGGACAATCCCTAGTGATTTCTTTACAAAGCAAAGGCGTAGGCATGAAGCTAGGTGTGCGTGGTTGGTTGTTGGTGTTGAGCGTGGCTGTTTTGGCTGGTTGTAGCTCACGTGGGCCTTTGGCGCCTGTCGAGGGCGGTTCAACCGACACATCTGTGACCAAGCGCAGCCCTAAATTCGGCCTGGCTTTGGGCGGCGGCGCGGCGCGTGGCTTTGCGCATGTGGGTGTGATTCAAGTGTTGGAAGAGGCGGGCATCAAGCCCGACTTGGTGGTGGGTACCTCAGCGGGCAGCGTGGTGGCTGCGTTTTATGCCAGCGGCAAAGACGGCGCGCAGTTGCAAAAAGCAGCTGAGACGATGGAAGAAGCCACCATCACCGATTGGACCGTGCCTTTGCTCGGCCGCGGCATGATGCGCGGGGATGGTTTGGCCCGTTACGTCAACAAGCAAACTGGCAACCGCCGCATTGAAGATTTCAAAATGCCGCTGGGCATTGTGGCTACTGACCTCAAAACGGGCGAGGGCATTTTGTTTCAGCGTGGTGATGTGGGCACTGCAGTGCGAGCGTCTAGCTCAGTGCCTTCGGTGTTTGAGCCTGTGCGCATAGGTAACCGTGAGTTTGTGGATGGGGGCTTGGTCTCGCCCGTGCCTGTGCGTTATGCCCGACAAATGGGGGCCGAGTATGTGTTGGCGATTGACATTTCAAGCCCGCCCGAATCAGGCAAAACAGGCGATATGTTTGACATCTTGATGCAGACCTTCACCATCATGGGCAAGAGCATCAACACGCTGGAGCTGCGCGATGCCGATCTCGTGGTGCGACCAGCGCTGAATGATGTGGGCAGCGCCGACTTTAAGGCTCGCCGCCGCTCCATTGAGGCGGGGCGTGCGGCCATGCTGCAAGCCTTGCCTAAGCTCAAGGCTGCTTTAGCGGCGCAATAAGGCCAGACGAAAAAAAGGGGCCCACTTTGCAGCGGGCCCTTGAAGGGATTCCTGCACCTTTAGGTGACGAAGAATCCGAGGAGACAATCGTTACAAATTAGCGCTTTTTGGCGCCAACTTTGGTGGCCTTGACAGCAGTCTCAGCCACAGTTTTCATTTGTGATTCGGCCAAGTCAGAAGCTTGCTTGACAGCTTTTTGCACAGATTCGACAGCTGTGTTGCTGGCAGTCACGGCTTGCTTGAAGAAAGCGACAGCTTGCTCAGAGCCAGCAGGTGCATTTTTCAAAGCTGCTTCGATGTAAGCCTGAACAGCTTGTTGGCCTTCAGCGGCTTTGCCTTCGAAACCTTTGGTCAATTCAGCACCAGCGCCAGTGGCGATGTCGTACACGTGGCGGTTGTAAGCAGCAGCTTTTTCAGCCAAAGGTTGGAAGTAGTTGGTTTGCAAAGCAACCAATTCTTGTGCGTCTTTGGCACCCAACACAGCTTGTGCGTGTGCAGCAGACTCGGCCAAGGCAGAGCGGCCAGCAGCGAGGTTGAGTTCGACCAACTTTTCAACGCCTGCGAAGGCTTTGTTTGACAAACCGAACAAGCTGTTCAGGTTGGCTTTGTTGGTTGCGGTGATTTGTTCGACGTTGATCATGAGAGAACTCCAAAAGGTTAAGTGGGCTTGTAAAAAAATGTTGCGGTGCAGCATTGAGATGAAGTTTAGGGTTATCCCAATGCTTTGCAAGAGGGTTTGGGCCTCAGGCGGCTTGATTAGAGGCAAGGTTCTAAACCCTAAGGTTTCTTCAAATTGGTCACAATGCAGCCTTGTTTCATGCGGTTTCCAAGGGGTATGCGCGCTTTTTATTCGGACCAATTCGTGTTGCCCTTGCCGCAAGGTCATCGTTTTCCTATGGCCAAGTACCGGCTGTTGCGTGATCGACTGACGGCTGAACTGCCGCAAGTGACACTAGAAGTAGCACCGCCTGCCAGCGATGGCGAGCTGGCCTTGGTGCACACGCCCAGCTATATACAAGCCGTGGCACAGGGCACGTTGAGCGAATCGCAACAAAAAGAAATTGGTTTTCCTTGGACGCCAGCCATGGTCGAGCGATCGCGCCGCTCCGCAGGCGCTACCGTGATGGCGGCGCGCACGGCATTGTTTGAAGGGCAGGGCATAGCGGCCAACCTCGCAGGCGGTACACACCACGCCTATGCTGACAAAGGGAGCGGCTTTTGTGTGTTCAATGATGCGGCCGTGGCCACGCGCCTCATGCAGGCCGAGTGGGGGCGCGTGCACAAGCAGCCCTTGCAGGTGGCCATCATTGATTTAGATGTACACCAAGGCAATGGCACTGCGCGCATTTTTGAACGGGATGACCAGGTATTTACCTTGTCCATGCATGGCGCTCGCAACTTTCCGTTTGACAAAGAAACCAGCGACCTAGACGTTGAGCTGGCCGATGGCTGTGACGATGCTGCGTATTTGGAAGCACTTGAGCACGCCTTGGCAGAGCTAGAGGCTCGCTTCAACCCCGGGCTCGTGATTTATTTGGCAGGCGCTGACCCACACGAGGGTGACCGGCTAGGGCGGTTGAGTCTGAGCTTTGATGGCCTGGAGGCGCGCGATCGCCGTGTGTTCGATTGGGCCTGGTCTAGGCGCATTCCGTTGGCCTTTTCGATGGCGGGTGGCTATGGCCGCGACATGGCTGACACAGTGCAGGCGCAAGTCAACACCTACCGTGTCGCCTATGCGTACTGGCGACGCTGGCAAAATCTCAGCAAAGACACAATTTAGCCATAGGAGACTCACCCCATGACCCATGCCAACACAGTGGCCGCTGTCGACCAGGCCATCACTTCACGCATGTCTGCGCGTTCCTTTACACAGCAAGAGGTGTCGCGTGAACTGATCACCGAGATCTTGCAAGTCGCGAGCCGTGCGCCTTCAGGCACCAACACGCAGCCTTGGAAGGTGTATGTGCTGCAAGGTGCAACGCGTGACGCCTTGGTTGAGAAAGTTTGTGCTGCCCACGAAGCCATTCGCGCCAACCCAGAAGTGGCCAAGCAGTACACCGAGCCCTACGACTATTACCCCGCGCAATGGGTCAGCCCCTACATCGACCGCCGTCGTGAGAACGGTTGGAGTTTGTATGGCTTGCTGGGCATTGGTAAGGCTGACAAAGACCGCATGCATGAGCAGCACCAACGCAATTTCAAATTCTTTGATGCACCCATCGGCTTGATGTTCACCATCGACCCCATTATGGGCCGCGGCTCTTTGCTCGATTACGGCATGTTCATTCAAAACATCATGGTGGCTGCACGTGCGCGTGGTTTGCATACCTGCCCCCAAGCGGCGTGGAATGGGTTTCACAGCATCATCTTGCCGCACATTGGTGCAGGTGAGGGGGAAATGTTGGTGTGCGGCATGGCCTTGGGCTATGCCGATGAAGCCGACAAAGTCAACACACTGGTCACGCCGCGCGTGCCTGTGAATGAGTTCACCCACTGGGTGGCCTGAGTTTTTTAGTTAGTTTGCGATGATCATCACCAGCCTGCTCGACACCGACCTTTACAAATTCACCATGATGCAGGCTGTGCTGCATCAGTTTCCGAGTGCGCAGGTTTCCTACAAGTTCAAGTGCCGCAACCCCGGCGTGGCGCTGGCGCCGTATGTGCAAGAAATCCGTGACGAAATTCGCTCACTGTGCAGCTTGCAGTTTCAAGATGCCGAGTTGGCGTGGCTGCGCAGCTTGCGCTTCATCAAGAGCGACTTTGTCGATTTCTTGGGGCTGTTTCGCTTGAATGAAAAATACATTCAAGTCAATGCATTGCCCAATGGTGAGATTGACATCAGCATCCAAGGCCCTTGGTTGCACACCATCTTGTTTGAGATCCCGGTGTTGGCCATCGTCAACGAGGTGTACTTTCGCAACACGCACAAGGTGCCTGACTTTTTGGAAGGTCGACGTCGCCTAGATCAAAAAATCGAAGCCCTCCATGCAGAGCGTTTGAGTGATTTGAAAATTGCCGACTACGGCACCCGTCGTCGTTTTTCCAAAGCGTGGCACGAAGAGCTGTTGCGTGTCTTGATTTCCAAGCTTGGCACAGGTACCAAAGGCCAGTTGGCGGGTACCAGCAATGCTTTGTTTGCCATGAAGCTTGGCCTCACGCCATTGGGCACCATGGCACACGAATACTTGCAGGCCTGCCAAGCCTTGGGGCCACGCTTGCGTGACAGCCAAGTATTTGGCTTTGAAACATGGGCGCGTGAATACCGGGGCGACTTAGGCATCGCCTTGAGCGACGTGTACGGCATCGAGCCGTTCTTGCGCGACTTTGACATGTATTTTTGCAAGCTCTTTGATGGTGCGCGCCATGACAGCGGCGACCCCTTCACCTGGGGCGAGCGCATGATTGCCCACTACCGCAATAACCGTGTTGACCCACTCACCAAAACGCTGATTTTTTCGGATGGGTTAACTGTTGAGAAAACCATTGCGCTGTACCAACAGTTCAGAGGGCGCTGCCAACTTGCATTTGGCATTGGTACCAACTTGACCAACGATTTGGGATACGAACCCTTGCAGATCGTCATCAAAATGACGCAGTGCAATGGACAGCCTGTCGCTAAGTTGTCAGATACGCCGGGCAAAGGCATGTGCGAGGATGAAAACTATCTGACTTACCTGCGACAGGTGTTTGACATTGCACATCCGAATTAAAAAAAGAGGGAGAAATTCATGCTAACTGCATTGGTCATTGTGTTTGTTCTGGCGTATGCCGCCATTGCGTTTGAGCATCCGCTCAAAATCAATAAGTCGGCTTCGGCGCTGGTCGGTGCAGGCTTGCTGTGGACGATTTATGCCGTGAACACCGGTGATGTGCACTTGGTGGGCGAGCAGCTGAGCGAGTCACTGGTGAGTACGGCGCAAATTGTCTTCTTCTTGATGGGAGCGATGGCGATTGTGGAAGTGGTGGATGCGCACAATGGTTTTGAAGTCATCACCTCGCGCATCAAAACCACCCAGCTCTCTAGCCTGATGTGGTTGGTGGGCTTTGTCACATTTTTTCTGAGTGCCATTTTGGACAACCTCACCACCACCATTGTCATGGTGTCGTTGATGAAAAAACTTCTCGACAAACGCGACGACCGCTTGTTCTTTGCCGGCATCATCATCATCGCGGCCAACGCGGGCGGTGCATGGACGCCGATTGGTGACGTGACCACCACCATGTTGTGGATCGGCGGTCAAATCACAGCCGGCGCGATCATGAAGGGTTTGCTGATCCCCTCACTCATCAACATGGTTGTGCCTTTAGCTGTGACCAGCATGTGGTTGCGCGGCAAGCCCGTGGTGGCCCCTGCACGAGATGAGCATGCGCTTTCTCAAGGTAACACCACTGCGTTTGAACGCAACCTCATGTTCTTTTTGGGCCTCGGTTCCTTGGTGGCCGTGCCCGCGTTTAAAACATGGACCCATCTGCCGCCGTTCATGGGGGTGATGTTTGGTTTGGGTATTTTGTGGCTGGTGGGTGATTTGTTGCACCGAAACAAACCTGAAGAAGACAAAGAACAGCTCACGTTGGCCAGCGCCTTGACAGGCATTGACATGCCATCGATTGTGTTTTTCATTGGCATTTTGTTGTCGGTGGCGACGCTTGAGCACAGCCACATCTTGAGCTCAGTGGCTGCTTGGCTGGACAACGCTGTGGGTCGTCAAGACGTGATCGTGATGATCATTGGTATGGTCAGTGCCATTGTGGACAACGTGCCACTGGTGGCAGCTGCCATGGGTATGTACAGCTTGCAACAGTACCCCGCTGATAGCTTTTTGTGGGAGTTCTTGGCCTACTGCGCAGGCACTGGCGGTTCGATTCTGATCATCGGCTCTGCCGCAGGCGTGGCCGCCATGGGCTTGGAAAAAATTGATTTCCTTTGGTATGTGAAAAAGATCAGCGGATTGGCCCTCTTGGGCTACTTTGCTGGCGCTGTGTTTTATATGGCCGAGTACGCCATCACGCATTGAAAGCTGTTGCTATGAAACCCAAAGTCATTGTTGCCCGTCCTATTTTTGAAGAGACATTGGTGCGTTTGCGCGCGCATTTTGATGTGACCGATAACCAAGCCGACACGCCTTGGACCAAAGCGTCTTGGACGCAAGCCTTGTCGCAGCACGCTGGCGCACTCACCACAGGCTCTGACCCTGTGGACGCTGAAGTACTCAAGGCTTGTCCGAACCTCAAGGCGGTGGCCAATATGGCGGTGGGCTACAACAACTTTGATGTGCCTGCCATGACGGCACAAGGCGTGCAAGCCAGCAACACCCCCGATGTGTTGACTGAGACCACCGCTGACTTTGGTTTTGCGTTGTTGATGGCCACTGCGCGACGTATGGCCGAGAGCGAACACTTTTTGCGCCGTGGCGAGTGGACGCAATGGCGCTACGACATGTTTGCAGGTGCTGAAGTGCATGGCAGCATCATCGGCATCATTGGCATGGGGCGTATTGGTCAAGGTATTGCCCGCCGTGCAGCGCATGGCTTTGGCATGAAGGTGATTTATCACAACCGTTCACGCTTGAGTGCCGAATCTGAGGCTGAATGCAAAGCCACTTATGTGAGCAAAGAAGAATTGCTCAAAACTGCTGACCACGTCATGCTTGTTGTGCCTTACAGCGCAGCCTCTCACCACACCATTGGTGCGGCTGAGCTGGCATTGATGAAGCCCACGGCAACGCTGATCAACATCGCACGTGGTGGCATTGTGGATGACGCTGCTTTGGCTGCTGCTTTGCGTGACAAGCGCATTGCCGCCGCAGGCTTGGATGTGTTTGAAGGTGAACCCAAAGTACATCCTGATTTGCTGACTGTGCCCAATGTGGTGCTCACGCCCCACATTGCCAGCGCGTCTATTCCCACACGTTTGGCCATGGCCAACTTGGCGGCTGACAACCTCATCAGCTATTTCACGCAAGGCAAATCTGTGACCCCCTTGAACGCGGTGACTTCGTGATGGAAATTTGGATTGCGGTTGGCGTTGGTGCGTTCAATGCCTTGCTTTTGTTGGTGTTGTTGCGCAGATCCAGTGGTAATGACGAAGCGGCCACTTTGGCTTTGCAACAGAGCCTGCAAAGCATGCATGAAAAGCTAGAGCGCATTGAGCGTGAATTGCGCACCGAAATTGCCGAGTCATCTCGCGGTGGGCGCCAAGAGCTGACGCAAAACCTGGCGTTGTTTCAGCAGAGTCAAGTGCAACAACTCACGCTCATGCAAAAAAGCATCGGCGATACGCTCAACCAACAGTTGCAACAGCTGCAAAAAAGCAATGCCGACAAGCTGGACGAAATGCGCCGCACGGTCGACGAGAAGTTGCAAACCACCCTGGAAAAACGCCTGTCCGAAAGCTTCAAACAGGTGGCTGAGCGTTTGGAGCAGGTGCACAACGGCTTGGGCCAAATGCAAAAACTGGCCGATGGCGTGGGCAGTTTGCAGCGCGTGTTGACCAATGTGAAAACACGCGGCATGTTTGGCGAGGTTCAGCTTGAAGCTTTGCTAGAGCAAGTGTTGACGATGGAACAATACGCCAAGCAAGTGGAAACCAAACCGCGCAGCAACCAGCGCGTGGACTTTGCCATTCGTTTTCCAGGCCGAGGTGGGGCGGATGGTGAACCCGTGTGGTTGCCGATTGATGCCAAGTTTCCCCGTGAAGATTACGAACGCTTGCTCGATGCCCAAGATCGCGCCGATGCCCTGGCTGCAGAAGTGGCGGCTAAGGCGCTGGAAACTCGCATCCGCACCGAAGCCAAGAGCATTGCTGAGAGCTATTTAGCGCCACCGCACACGACAGACTTTGCGATTTTGTTTTTGCCCACCGAAGGTTTGTATGCCGAGGTGTTGCGCCGCCCTGGTTTGA
>JACCDN010220732.1_pt1 | contig 11624 bp, 10 predicted proteins | sample 7441691 | NCBI WGS metagenome assembly JACCDN01 (sample SAMN15323439, study PRJNA562643) | freshwater metagenome | isolation source: river surface water | place: USA:Blue River Watershed | collected 2017-08-16
ATGAATATTCAAGATCCTTCTCTCTACTGTCCGAATAACTAAATGGATCTGGTAATACGATGTCTGGACTTACACCTTTGTATTGTGTTGAAGCTCCTGTTACACGATAAAATTTCTGAATCGTTACTTTTAATGCACCCATTGTTGGGCCAAACATTGCTAGTAGTGGACCTTGATTTAAATTTAAAACTGCTTGAACTGTGCCTTTACCATGAGAGAAATCTCCTCCTACAATAATTGCACGATTATAGTCTTGCATTGCTCCCGCTAAAATTTCAGATGCTGAAGCTGAATATCTGTTAATTAAAACAATCAGCGGTCCATCATAAGTCATTCCGCCTTCATCATCCGCAAGAACATCAACTTGGCCGGTGTGACTTTTTACTTGAACAATTGGTCCTTTATCAATAAATAGACCAGACATTAATCTTGCATCTTCAAGAGCACCTCCACCATTATTTCTTAAATCTAAAATAACAGCATTAACACCAGCTTTTTTGACCCGCTCTAATTCTTTCTTTACATCATCAGTACAGTTTACTGATGAGTTTTCAAAGTCACGGTAAAATTTTGGAAGTTGAATATATCCAACTTTTAAATTTGTCCCATTCATTTGTAGAACACTTGATTTAGCGAACGAAGCCGCAACTTCAACTTCGTCTCTAATGATCGAAATTACTCTTCTTGTTCCATCAACTTTTTTAACCGTTAATTTAACTTCCGTTCCCTTTTTCCCACGAATATATCTAACGGCATCGTCGACTTTCATATCTGTAAGATCAACCGCTTCACCTTTTCCTTGAGCAACAGCAAGAATTACATCATCTGTTTCTAATTCTTTTTGTCTCCAAGCAGGTCCACCTGGAACGATTTGCACAACTTTAATATATGATCCATCTTCTTGAAGAACGGCACCAATACCTTCAAGTTTTCCTGTGATATCAATATCAAAATCTTCTTTTTTCTTTGGTGGCATATAAGTAGTATGTGGATCATAAACCGCAGCAATCGCATTGTAGAAATTTTCTGTCATATCATCGCGATCTTCTTTCTGAAGTTGTTCAAAAACTTTTTTGAATCTTCCTGAAACCACATCATGAGCTTTCGCTTTCATTTCTGCTTCAGTTAGAAGTTTCTCACCTTTTAGAATTTTTGCCTTTTTTTCAGTAGATATTAGCTTGCCATCTTTTCCTTTTTTAGGATTTTTTAAATTCTCCTGCTCTTCAATTATTGATAAATATCTTGAAAGAGCCGCTTGTTTAAAAGTTAGTATCCAATTTTCTTTTAATTGGTTTTCATCAGAAGCAAATTTACGTTTTTCTGGATCTAACTCAACTTTTTCGTTCCCTGCAAAATCAAATTGCTTTTTAAATGCTTCTTTGCGAAGGTTTTCTGCAAAAGCAATTCGTTTTTTCATTAAAGTTAATGTTTTATTAATTAATTCGAAATCCCCATTAACCATTTCATCATCCATTTGCATTTGATATGATTCAAGGGATTTCACATCTTCTTGAGTTAAGTATTGTTTTGAATAATCAATTTTCTTAATAAATTGTTGAAAGGCTTTACTTGATACTTCATCATTAATCTTCATTCCTTTGAAGTGATAAGTTTCTAGTGCACTCTTTAAAAGATTTCCAATAAGTTTATCACGCCTTGGATCTTTAGATGTTTGCGCCAACACACCCAAAGATGTTGTAAAAGAAAAAGTTAACAATATGATAAGCACAAAGAAAATCCGATTCATTTTATCTCCAAAAAATTGAGTTCCTTCTATTCTAAGCTGAAGATTATAAAACGAGAAAGAGTGAATAAATGGGATAAATTTCCTATTGCGATTCTGGACTAAAAAAGACGGTTTTCTTGTGCAAACAATTCACCTTTCGGATTTACATGAAAAACCGCTGCATTTTTCAACGCCGCTCCTCTAATATCCATAAGATCAATTTTTTCGTTGATTGAGTTCCAATAAGAAACCTCAGGATTAATAATAGGATTCTCCGGAGCAAATAAAGCGCAAGCATCGTCATGGGGAAGTAGCGAAATATCATGCGTGCCGATCTCTTCGGCGATTCTAATAATCTCTAATTTATTTAAACCAATTAGTGGTCTTAAAATAGGTATATCACATGCCTTATCCAGCAAACTCATATTATAAATTGTCTGACTGGATACTTGTCCTAATGAATCTCCAGTAATTATGGCATCTCCATTAATTTTCGAAGCCAAAAGCTCTGCGATTTTTACCATTTCTTTGCGAAACAAAATAGTGCGATACTCTTCTTTACAGACTTCTGAAATTTTTCTTTGCACATTGCCAAAGGGAATCACGTATAAATGTACATCTCGAAAATATCCAGCGAGTAAACTTGATAATTTTTTAATTTTCTTCACGACTTCATCACCAACAAAAGGAGCTGCATGAAAAAAAACCAATGTCTGATGCATACCTCTTTTGGCCATCAAAAAACTTGCCACTGGTGAATCGAATCCTCCCGATAGCATTGTGATTCCATGACCAGATAATCCAATAGGAAGTCCACCAATCCCCTTATGGTAACGAAGAGAAACGAGAATTCTCTTTTCAAGAATGCGTACATCAACTTTAATTTGCGGCTTATGAACGTCGACTTTTAATTTTGAAAAACTTTGAAGAAGGTGAGCTCCTAATTCTCTCTCTATTTCCATTGAGCCCATAGGAAATTTACGATTAATTCTTTTTGTAACAACTTTGAAAGTGACTTTTTCTTCTGCGTATTTTTGAAGTTCACTTTCCATTTCTTTTTGAACTAGCTTTTTAAGTGCATCAAAATCAAGTTCCATTTCAATGGCGGGTGATATTCCTGCAAGACCTGGAACCTTTAACATGGCCATCAACGTCTCATGTGCGAAAGAAGTTTCGCTACTAAATGTAAGCCGTTGCGAATCATTTCGAAAAAAAATTGGTTCCTTGTGGTACATCTTAAGTATTTTATTAAGATGCTTTAGAAGACCACGTACATACAGAGGGCGATTACGTCCCTTGAGCCACAATTCATCTACAGAACAAACTAACAGCTGATACATAATTACCTTTAAAAATTTTAAATAAGAAATGCGTTCTCAGTATGAACTTCTTTTGTTGCGAGAAGTAACTTCTCCACATCACTAAAAGTCGTCTCGTAACCAAATGACAAGCGAACTACATGCTTGTGTAATTCATTCTTAATACCTAAGCTTTTAAATGTCGAATTAAAACCTTTGATTTTTGAGGAACAAGCTGCCGTCGAAGATAAAATCATTCCCTTTTCCTCCATTAGTCGTAAGAAAACATCACTGGGAAAATAAGGGATAATAAACGTTGTAATATAAGAACTGGTATTTTGAAAAGGGAATTCAATTCTCTTATCAATTTTTTGTAATTCATTTTTTACATAACTGCTCATTTTAAAAAAATTTTCTTTGAGCTCAATTTGTTTTTTTTGTGAAATTTCTGCCGCCAACACCAATGCTTCTAACGCTATAACATCTTCGGTACCTGGATTAATTCCCTCTTGCTGTTTTCCACCAAAAATAATTGGTTGAAGAACAATATTATTTTTCAAAAAAAATCCTGCACTCCCCTTCACTCCTCCCATTTTATGACCGGAAAAGGTTATTGAATCTATACCATGGTAATCAATTTCAACTTTACCAAACGATTGTGAGGCATCGACATGCAAATGAATCTTTGAGTTAAACTTCTTAATAGTCTCAGCAATTTTTTCAACCGGTGCAACCTGACCTGATTGATTGTTGACGGCACTGATAACGACTAATTTTGTTTTTTCATTTAAATATTTTTCTAATTCAAAATCTTGTTCGTAATAATTGACATCAAATTTTTTTGCGTTTCTTCTTTCTATAGGAGTAACAAGGCTTGGGTGATCTCCAGAAAAATAGATTATTTCATCTGTACTCGAAAGTTCAAGCCCCAGTAAAACCAAATTATTAGCAATTGTCGCAGAATAAGTTGTTATTAAACGTCCATCATTTCTTTTTAGTATATTGTTTACAAAAAATAATTTTAATGAGTCAATTCTCTCTTTGATTTTCTTTCCCTCTCCATGTGCAGCGATTGGATTATAAAAGATTTCGCCATAAGCGGATTTTAAGAATTTCGCAACTTCATTAAAGGGTCTTGTTGAGGAGGCATGGTCAAAATATATCATGGCCCTTCTTAGCAAACCTTTCAAATTATGGCCATTTTAGAGTGAAATCATTGTTACCTATAACTTGCGTTGTATGTATTTTGTACAAAGGTATGTAAATTTAGTCCTAAAAATAAAAAATCACCATTTTTCATGTAGAATTATAGTTGTAAAAAATCATCCTTATGGAGTGCGAATGAAGAGATTATCGATGTCTATTCTTGCAATTGCGAGTCTTTCAACTTATGCATCTGAATTAAAAGTTGAAACCCACTTTTCAGTTGAACGTATGAATAAATTTTCCTGCACTATCTCTGAATCGATAAAAAAAGCATATCCCGGAAAATCGCTAACGGATTTTAGGCATGAAATTTACGAAATATTGAGAAACGATATTGAACCCTGGGTTGATGCTTATCCAATCCCAGCTGGCTTTACTCTTCCCAAATGGGCCCAAAGATTTACTGGCCTTCCCGGAATTCCAATGGCCCGTTCAGAATATTATCTACAAAATGCTTTTATTCTTTATGGAAACCCAAAACGTGAATTAAAAGAGCCCATTGCCAACACCTTTGCCTCTTATATTCATCTGGCAAGATCACGCTATATTTCCTTTTTAAACGGTGATTCCAATCGATTCTCTTTAAGAAAAGAAGCAAATTTGAAAGAGCAAATTGAAGCTCACTTGCCAACTGTTGACAGTTACGCCTATCCATACCAAGACCAGGATGGAAAACCAATTATGCAGCATAAAGCAGGTGTAAAAGAAAAAAATTTATATAAATTAGCAATAGGTATTCCTGGGCACGAAAAATATGATCAGTTTGTTTATGAGTCCCAAAAATTTAATGAATTTTCATCACCACTTTTTATGTGGCTATTAGACCAAAAAGATTTTTCAATAACACCTGAAAAACTATTTGAAAAAGCTCAAGAAATTTATGGCGACCCAATTGTTGCACTAGGGGTAATTCCATGGATCTTTAGTGGAGATGCACTTACAGTTGATCGCGGAACTTCTTCGGTAGTTTCATATAAAGTTGAGCAGTTGGTTGATGGGGACGATATTCCAGGGTTTCAGTACCATTTTTGGGGTTATTTAACTCAAGGAATTATCGGAAGTGGATTAAGAGTTGGGACACTTGCTTATGTTTACGAAAAACTTTATCAAAAAGATATTCCAGATTGGAAGATCGATGCTTTATCTCTCAAGGTTGGAAGCAAAGTTCGAATGGCTTTTATGTATCCCGAGAGATGCAAATAAAAGTTATTCCGTTAAATGGAAAATTGAAAATGGAAAAATAGAACTTTAAAGCATTTCGACAAGCTGCTCTAGATCTGTCTCCAAAGCTTTACGTACGATGTAATTAGATTTACTTTTTAATGTATATTGGTACATATCAAACTCTTAGCTCAATGACTAAGCTGCCTTTTCTCGGGCCACACTTAAATCATATTCAGCTTGCATCCGAACCCACATCTCAGCACTGGTACCAATCGCAACCTCTAACTCCAGAGCCAGTTGAGCTGAAATTCCACGTTTGCCATTAACGACTTCGTTAATTCTTTTTGGCAAGCAACCAATAAGTTCTGCCAACTGAGATTGATTAAGATTCATTTCTTTCATGTAAATTTCATGAAGAACAATTCCAGGATGAAGGGGCTTTAAATTTTTAATCATGTGACTATCCTCTATGGTAATTTTCAATAATGACTTCTGAAAATTCTCCATTCTTAAATTTAAAAGTTATACACCAAGGAAGTTGTATCGTTACACTCCAATACTCTTTCTTGTTTCCCTGTAATTTATGCAGCCTTATATTTGGAGGCTGACCTTTAATTTTCAAATCATCAAGTGTTGAAGTATAGTGCATGATTGTAAGTAACGCTTTAGCGCGAATCCATAATTCCCTGGGAAGAGTTTTTGAACTATTCGACTCCCAGATATCTTTTGCTACTTTATTTCCAAAACTAACAATCATAAGTCACTATACCACTATTCGGTATACCTTGCAATGGAAAGATTCCAGCTCCGATTGTAGTTCGATGAAAGTAAAATGGTTAGCTGCTAATTGTCTGATTTTATTGTAGGTAGAAAAATGGTGGACCCATGCGGGATCGAACCGCAGACCTCAACACTGCCAGCGTTGCGCTCTCCCAGCTGAGCTATGGGCCCACTAAAAATGAATTTCAAGTGTAGACAGATCGAGATGATATTTCAACTGAAATTACTTTCTAAACAGCCCGCTTCTATCGGAAAACCGATCAAGCATTAAATGAGTTATATCTGAGACCCATTGTCCTAAAAATACGCTTAGAAAAAATCGCAGGCTTTTATTGTCTCTATTCCACTCAACTCCAGAGAGCTTAAAAATTGAATTCAGAACTTCCATGACGCTACCCTTAATTCCTAAATGAGCTCCTAAATATAGGCCCAAATAGATAAGGAAAATTAAAATTGATATTAAATAGAGGTTTCTACTTACTGTTCCCCATAAAAAATGATGAGAGAGACCTCGATGGCGAAAAAAAAGCGAGTAAGGATATAAAAAATAGCGTAAGATTTGAGTACGTCTTTTGGGAGTAATATCAGAATCTGGCCCAAAGATTAAAGTCGAAAATAACCACCCAGCACTCACACCCACAATGATTACCGGATCGACTTCTAATCCAATTAAGGTTCCAGAGACACTTGCCCCCAAAATTAAATTAAATCGATCATGCCAAACACCTTTTGCCATGACGATATTGTAACACAAAATAGGAATTGAAATGGGAATTTACATTAACAGAACTCTAAATATGAAAAAAATTAAAGCGATAGGCTTTGACATGGATTACACGATTGTTCGCTACAAAACTGAAAATTTCGAGCGTTTAACTCATGGTGAAACACTAAAAAAATTAGTAAGTGAAAAAAAATATCCAGAAGAAATTTTAAAACTGCATTTTGATTTTCATCGCGTGATTCAAGGTCTAGTGATCGACAAAAAACACGGTAATCTTTTAAAGGTATCGCGCTTTGGAAAAGTAAAACAGTCTTATCACGGACTCTCGCCTGTAGATTTTAAAGAGCAACAAAAACTTTATGGATCAGGGGTTATTGATTTATCTGCATCACATATTCAAAGCTTGGATACCAACTTTTCGGTCTCTAACGGAGTTCTATACTCGCAATTAGTTGACCTAAAAGAAAAGGGAATGAATCTTCCTGACTTTGAAACTCTCGCTGATGATGTGAAGGATGCTCTTGATATTTGTCACTCTGATGGAACACTAAAAAATGAAGTAAGAAGAAACATTTCTCATTACATAATTCAAGATCAGCAGTTAGTTGAACTTCTTGAACGCTATAAACGGTATGGAAAAAAATTACTAGTAATCACCAATTCTGATTACAACTATTGCAAACTTTTAATGGATTATACCTTTACGCCATTCCTAAAAGATCACAAACATTGGTCTGAACTTTTTGAAATCACCATCACGCTTGCTAGTAAGCCACGTTTTTTTAATAACAAAGGCAGCTTCCTATCGATCGATCCGGCCACAGGTCTAATGTCAAACTTCGAAGGAAAAATCACTAAAGGAATTTTCCAAGGTGGTTGGGCCGGAAAATTGCAAAAAGATTTAGGTCTTGATGGTGAAGAAATTCTCTATCTCGGGGATCATATCTACGGTGACGTGGTTAGTATTAAAAAGACTTTCAACTGGAGAACGGCACTAGTGCTTGATCCTCTAGCTGAAGAAATTGAAGCGATCAAAAAAAGTGCTTCTATTCAACATGAAATAGATAGTAAGATGCTTGAAAAAGAACATCTAGAATTTAAACTAAATGATCTGGATCTTTTAAAACACGAAAGCAAACAAGAAATCTCAAAAGAAGAAATTAATAACCTCTTTACCGAAATTGATAAAATCAATTCTGAAATTTCTGATCTTTTAGAACAACACCGCAAATTCTTTAATCCTCATTGGGGAGAAATGATGAGAGCGGGCCAGGAAGAAAGTCGCTTTGCCGATCAAGTAGAAAAGTATGCGTGTATTTATATGACTAAAGTTTCAGACTTAATGAAATATTCTCCGCGCACTTATTTTAGACCGCAAAGAAGAACGCTTCCGCATGAATTACCGTAATTCAACTTTTTCTAAAAACTGCAAATAAATTTTATAAACATGATCTCCATATCCTCCGGCCATCACAAAGGCTTGGGGGATATTGCGAGATTTAAAAAATTTGTAAATTAATAAATCACGTGCAAGCATCACTTCTTTTGAAAGCTTTAGACTTGCTGTCGAAGGAAGTTCATCGTATTCGTAAGGATCAGAACCTAAAGCAATCCAAGCAATGTCTGGAAGTGAGAATTTCTTCTCCATTTCCATAAGACCTGCTTCTAATTTTTTAAGATAATTTGCTTCCTCTCCCTCTCGGTGTTCGATATCAATATCACTTGGAATAAACCATGGATTTAAATTTCCATCGCGATCATTGCGCTCACCTGTAAGTGGCCATGAATCGGCCATATGAAAACTTAGAGTTTTAACATAATCAATATTCTTTTTTTGAATAATTTCTGGAGCCCCATCGCCTTTATGAGCATCCACATCAATAATCCATGCAGAATCGATAGCACCAATATTTTTTAAATATGATAAACCAATTAGTCCATCATGAAAAAGGCAAAAACCTCGTCCAGAAAAACTCATCGAGTGGTGCATTCCACCACCAAGAAAAAATGCTGATCCATACTCGCGGGCCTGAATTAATGTTTCTAATGTTAACTCTACCTGACTTTTAATTTTTGAAAGCGCATGAGTCCAATTTTTTTTGGCCATCAAAGGATTGTACCGATTGAAATTACCCTCACTATCAATGAGCTCATAGCAATCAACAAAATACTTCTCTTGTGCTTTAGAATTTTCCGCATGGACAGCATCGATAAATTCTTTGTCGTGAATACGATAATAGTCGTTAATAGAAAGACGTTTTGGTATTGGAGTTGGCTTTGGAACTTCAACTCTTTTTTGAAGCTCAGTTATAATCTTTTCGGCACGATCAGCTTTTAGCGGAATAAACACTCCATAGTCTAAAAGATTTTTATCGGCTTCTGAATTATAAATAAGCTTCAAAAATTTCCCTTAATTAGTGATTACAGAAAATCGATGCGTTTGCATTTACAAATGGATCGTAATAATTTGTGTAGACATACAGATCAACCCATTGTCCGGGATAAATTGCCATATTGTTCATCCAAGCATTAAGCATAAGTCCTGAGTAGGTATATCCAAATGCCTGTCCACTACAAACTGCAGGGTAATAAGTTTGGTTAAAAACGCGAACAATCGCCACGTCTCTTCTTACTTGAAAGCTCATCTGAGGAATGAAAGCACCTGCACTTAGTACTACTAAAAATAGGGCCACAACAAAAAATTTCTTCATAAAATTTCTCCTGAATTATTTCATTTTTTTGACGATATCTCGTATCTCATTCATCAAATCATCTGAAAAGTTTTTTTTCATTGAATTAACTAAGCCTATCAATTGTGAATTGTTTCGTGCTCCACATAAAAGCAAAGTTACTTCTTTTTTCTTTAAGTTATGGTGCAAGGCCAAATCTAAACCACTGAATCCTTGAGCCTCTAGCAATGGCCTAATTTTATCTAAAATTTTATAGCGTGTTTCAAAATCAGTTTGCTTCCACCATGGGGCCCAAGAACGTGCATCGCTTTTTTCGAACTTGCGATCGCGAGTCACTCGTCCGGTCAATATTCCTTTGTCTAATGTTCCCCAACTCATAAAATCAATTTTATTTTTAGCAAGATAAGGGAATAAGTCATTTTCTAACTGATTTTCAAAAACGTTGTACTGGCTTTGAACCACTTCAACTTTTTCAACCTCACTTGCTTTTACTAAATCACCAAAGTTCGTATTACACAAACCAATGGCACGAATTTTTCCTTGATGGCGGGCCTTCGCCAAAACCTCCATGGTTTTTCTAATATCCACGCGCGAATCCGGCCAGTGAACCATGTAGAGATCAATATAATCGCTATCAAAATCAATTAAGCTTTGATGAAGCATTTTCTCTGCAATAAGCGGATCATTAGTCATATCCACGCGCTTATTTTTATCCCATGTCACTCCTGATTTTGAAACCAAGACAACTTTCTCGCGCATTTTTTTGAAAGCCTTACCCATTCTTTGCTCTGATAAACCAAAACCGTAAATAGGGGCCGAATCAAAAACCCGAAAGCCTAAATCGTAAGCTTGTTGACATAGATCAATCGCTTCGCCCTCTGAAATATCTCCAAAACCATAGCCTGCACCTTCGCCACTAATTGCCGCTCCGCCAAAGGCAAGTGGGAACTGACCAAATTGACTAAAGTATGACATTTTGTTCTCCAATTTTACGAATTAATAACTTGAGTTTAGGAATTAAAAGGCGTAAAAACAACCCGAAAAGATCCCCCTAGTTAATGATTAGGTTAATCGTCTGATTTTATTAAAAAAATGCGCCGAATTTATGGATATTTTCGAAGGTTTTTAGCAATGCATTTTCTCAAAAATTTTCACGTATTTTTCCTTTTAATCTCTACAACAAATGCACTAGGTGCCAGCAAAACTCAAATTGAAAATAGTGTACAAGTTTATAAAAGCACTATTCAACTTGCGATCTCCTCATCACCTAAAATTAAAGCGCTTGATGCTGGTCTAAAAGAAACAAAACATGAACGGACACAAACACTTTTAAATTATTTTCCAACTGCATCTTTTTTCATTCGCTCACAAAAAGACTTATTAAATAAAACAAACAATGCAACACTTAGACAACTTGGCCTTACTCCAAGTAATAAAGCATACGGTATCGCCTATGCCATGCCTCTTTTGGATCGCAGCCTGTGGATAAAAAGCTCTGGAGCAATTCAAAAAGTAGACCTTGTCGAATTCAAAACAAGAAAAGAAATTAAGAATGTAAAAAATGAACTCAATATTGAACTACTAAGATATGTACTTGCTGAGTACAAACAAAAAGCATTAGAGAACTCACTTAAAAAAGCTGAAGCCGGCGCCAAAGAAGCTGAGATTGGATTTAACGTCGGACTAAAAACCAAAGTCGATGTTTTAAGAACGAAGGCCAACCTCGTTTCCCTAAAATCAGATCTTTTAAAAGGAACTCTAGAGATTCAAAATGCGAAAACAGCATTCTTAACTGCTTCAGGTTTAGATATTAATCTCCTTGATGACTTTAAAGCTCTTGATGAAGAAGCATTGTTGAAATTAATTGATTCGATTACTGCGATTGATAATAGCTATAAGGACTTTCAAGCTCGCTCGCGCATGACAAATAATTTAAAAACTGAACTTCTACTTGAAACCGAAATGCTAAAGACCGAAGAACTGGCAACCACTGCAAGTGCATGGCCGAGTCTTAAGATAGAAGGGAAATACGAAAA
>JACCDN010902190.1_pt1 | contig 11621 bp, 15 predicted proteins | sample 7441691 | NCBI WGS metagenome assembly JACCDN01 (sample SAMN15323439, study PRJNA562643) | freshwater metagenome | isolation source: river surface water | place: USA:Blue River Watershed | collected 2017-08-16
GATTTTAGCTTAAAATGTATCCTCATTGGCTTATTCAAGCAAAAAACTCTTGGCTAAAGGAAGAGTTTTTACTTAAATCTGTGGTGCATTTTTAAAGCATTTTCTTTACCGTCCGGACCGCCAACTAACAAAAAACCCTCAGAGAAATCTGAGGGTTTTTTTGTTAGGTTATTATCAATCCAGCCCCTAATAGATATTCATGTAATTTCATACTTCAGGATTTATTGATTGTTAGTCATCAGTCGCTATTGATTAATTTGTCTCTTATAAGACTGTTTGATTAAACTAAATCCATAATCAACTTCATCTAATGTATGAATCCAAATTCGATACTCTCCGTTTCCCCAGTGACCTTTATCACTAATATCTTCTGTCAAATTTTGGAAATCATTCAATTCTCCTCTTTTTAGATTTAAAACAATACCTATCCCTTTATTGTAAATGATCAAATCTGTGAAAATTTTATTCTGTTTGAACCCAATGGTTTGTCTTCCGATCTTTATTTCGATGTTATCTCCTAAGCTCAAAATCTTTTCTTTTAAATCCTTATACATCTCATAAATTACCTCTGGACGATTCTTACTCTTGTTTAGGTGATAATTCTCATCCAGTTTAATTATCTCGTTAGAAACCTGATTTAAAACACTCTTATTGGTATCAGAATTGACTGTTGAATTTATATCAACATCTGATTCTGTTACTATTTGATTCAAACCAATTAATTCGTTTTTAAATCTTGTAATCTCCCATAATTCAAAAGGCACATTTTTGAAGTTTATGGATGTTTTTTGAAAATCAGAAAATTTAGGAGAAATGAAGATAATTCGTGATTGACTCCAATCAACTTCGTCCCTTTTTATTGTTGAACCAGTGGTTTCATTGTACTCTAAAATGAAATCGGATTTGTTGTTCAAAAGCAATGATAGATAGGTATATCCCTGGTCAATTACAGAATAATTTGTACCTCTTTTGTATTCAATAATCACAAATGAATTGCTGGACTTATCAAAGCAAAGTGTATCAAATCGAAACTTCTGAACCTTCAATTCTGATTTAACAAACTCTAATTCGAACAATTCATTCACATTTTTTTCAATTAATTCCTGAATCTCTTTTTCAAGTAAGAATTGATTGATTGGAACAGATGATAATTTCTCGTTTTCAACTTTAAAAAGTTTCATTGTGTATAAGAATTAATAAAGTTATGCTTCAGCCACTGATGAATTAAATCCTCAACATTCTTTTAATAGTATCCTGAGTTTGATAATTATTTAATTGAATATTACAAATGTTCGGCATGGGATTAAAATCCACCTGAAAGTTGGGATATTGGTCAACAATTTTCTGGATTTTATCAAATAAGTCAGCTTTCATTTTTAATATTTATATAACGTCTTTGGGATAAACTGAAAATCTAACTGCGGTCTTAAAATAAAAAGCAAAATATTGCATCATCATCCCCTCATTTGCCCAATTTTGATTTTTGAAATCATATCCATAGTTGAGTCGAAGTATCTCCTTTATTAGGTAGGAATAACCTGCCAATTCAATCACTTGCCCGTTAATATCTAAATCAAAACCAGTAGGTACATTATATATATATTCAATAACTTCATTGGTCAATAATTTTTTGATTTTGATAGCGGATTTAGTAAAGTTTACCAATAAATCATTCGGAGAATTATTGAAAATATCTAATTCAGGTCGTATTCGAGCGGATTCATCCAAAATGGTTTTTTGAAACCAATCTAAAGAAATCTCTCTAATTGTATCATTTCGTTCTAAATTCAAAGCCGAACTGAATACTCTGGTAAATAGGTTTAGTCTATGAAATTCATTGGAAGATTTCCAATATTCATGCGGATAAGTCAGGAATATTTTCAAACAGGGCGGCATCAATGTGATTAATTTGTCCACCAGATATTTATAGGAATTAGGGTCATCCATTATACTTGAATGATATAGATCCCTTCCATACCAAATGCAGTCGTTTTCTTCGTAAACACCTTGGTCAAAAAGTTCAGTCCCCAGCATTTTGAAGAAATGTAAATAACCTTCGTCGATAGTTCGTCCGATGAAGGTCTTACCCGCATTGAATCTCCATATTTCTTCATTTATGTCATCTGTGAAAAGATAATTGGGACCGATGTTGATGAACTTAGACAAAGGAGGTTTATCCTTAAACCATTCTTCCTGAATAACTTTTGCAAACGTGACAAAGCAAGTTCGTAAGTTATCTGAATCGATTGGTTGATCCCATATTTCATCCTCTTCGCTCAAATAAAAAGAAGTAGGCAAGTTGCTCATCATTCCAGACTCTGGCGATTGGCTGGAATATAAACCTTGTGATATGGCATAATAATCCGTGCAATATCCTAGATAAAAAAAGAAACCTGCTTTTTGGGTTTTCGTAAAGCCAAAGAAACTTAAATCTCTTATAATACTCGTTGTGCAAACTTGAATTCTGATCATGGGATTATTATTTAGATTTGAACAAGAAGTATTTTAATAAAGTTATTTATATGGATTTATCGAAAACCCATAGGTTCTGGTTATTTTTCATCTATAGTGCTAGACTATTAAATTGAAAAAGAATTAATTTTCAATCTCAATAATACAAACATAATTTTTCAATACTTTCACTTGCTCTTGAAGTTCTTTGCCGTTTAAATTTTGAGCATTTTTAGGCTTTGTATAACTTGGGAGCATATTTAATATATTCTCTAAATATTGAATTTTGATGGCATAATTAACGTTTTCAATGTTCGTTCCGACAGCATTTGAATTTAATTTGGCTGTGGTAATTCCAATAATGTTGCCATTTTTATTGAAAAGTGGTCCACCGCTATTTCCAGGTTGAAGGGGAACTGAAATCTGATAGAATCTAACATCATCGTTCAAGCCGGTATTTGAACTAATAATACCATCTGTAATTTTAAAATTAGATCCCATAATATCGTTTAATGGAAACCCAATAGTAAATGACTTTTCGCCGATTTCTGCCTTTTCAGACAATGTATAAGGTAAATTATTAAGTTCTTTAAATTCAGGATCATCAATTCGAATAATTGCCACATCATTTTTGGAATCTTTTAATTCTAATTTGGCCTTATATATTTTTGACTCTGATTCATTTTTCACATGAACTCTAATGTTTTTGGCGTCTTCTACTACATGTGCATTTGTCGCTATTATACCGTTCGGTGATACAAAAAATCCGCTTCCAGAAGATTTTGTATTTGAATTTCCTTCTACTTTTTCAGATATGTTTGTAGGGTAAATTTTTAGAAATTTTAAAATTCTTTTTTCTGAATTATTCCCTTTCAATTCAATATTTAAAATTGCATCATTTTCCAAATTGCCTAATGTCTCAAATTTGGTTTTATTGTTCAATAACCAGGTTACCGAGTAAACATTTTTAATAGAAGTTGGTTCAAAATAGGCTTTTATATCACCCTTTTTCCAGTTTGAACTTCCGCTTTCAATGATTATTGCAATGTATCGTTGATCTACTTTTTTTATTCCAAATTTGTAAAAGCTGTCAAAACTTGAATTTTGTTCTAAATTTTTATAAATACCTTCTAATTGATTAAGGCTTTTGTAATTATCAAAATATGTTTTCAATGTCGATTCAGTTTCAGTTGATGTTTCAGATTCTCCAATGAAAGGCTGAATGATAAATCTTGAATCAAAAAAATGATTAGAAATTTTTAAATCTTCTACTGCGTTTACTGTTGCACGTTCAAAGCCATCACCTTTTGATGTTTTGTTTAATATATATTCACCTTTGCAGTTTTTTAGTCGAATTGTAACGCTTTCTCGATATCCAATTTTATATTCACTGTGCGCGATTTCGGTATTTAACAATAGACAATTATTGTCTCTCAAATCAGGAGGAATGCTATTGAAATCTCTTTCTGTTAGGACATTAAAGCCTTTTTCTATAAACTTCCCTCTTATTGTCGATGAAATCGAAAATATGTCAAAGTTGCCATTATTATATTTAAGTGTGGGAACAAAAACATATTTGTAACTATTTAAATTAGTTTGTGCCAAAACTTTGATGTGTTGACATAAATGAATAATTAAGATAATTGCGAATAAATTCTTTTTCATCTATTTGACATTTTATATGAATTATAATACAAATTCCCTTCTATGTAACTCATCAGGTTCGTTTGTTTGTATAAGTTGAGATTTATTATATAATTCAAATCCTGGAATCTTTTTTCTGTAATTTTCAGCAATGTCGAAATTTTCTATTTCGAATTTCCTTCGTTTACTTATTTCAAGAAATTCCTCCTCTTGGTCAATGCCTACAAATCGTCTATTAAATAAATTAGCAGCAATCCCTGTTGTACTTCCTCCTGTAAATGGGTCTAAAATCCAATCACCTTGTTTTGTTGAAGCTAAAATTAATCTTGTTAACACAGATAGAGGTTTTTGCGTTGGATGCTTTCCACAGGTTTTTTCCCAAGGAGCAATTGCTGGCAACTTCCAAACATCTTTCATTTGTTTATCGCCATTTAATTGCTTCATCAATTCATAATCAAAAAAGTGACGCTTTTTTTTACTCTTGCGCGCCCAAATAATTTGTTCAGTAGAGTGGGTAAAGAATCTGCATGAAAAATTTGGTGGGGGATTAGTTTTTTCCCAGGTAATCACATTTAAAATTTTAAAATCCAATTCTGTTAGGATTTGACCAATTGAGAAGATATTATGTAGAGTGCCACTTATCCAAATTGTGGCATCATCTGCCATTTTTTCTTGGATCAAACTAAGCCATTTTCTATTGAAATCATTGACAAATTCGAATCCATTTGATTTGTCCCAATCACCTTTATTCACACTAACGATTTCTCCATTCTGAATAGAGAGGCCATCATTAGATAAAAAGTATGGAGGGTCCGCGAAAACCAAATTAAATTTAAATTTGAATTCTGGTAAAACATTAAATGTATCACCTTTGAGAAGATAAAAATTATTATCCTCGGATTTGAAATATGGTTTAAGCATAAACAAATATAATTAAAAATAAGAAAATAAATGATACTTATTGTATGTGGATTGTTTGTTATCTATTGCTCTAATTTGATAAATGAAAGATGAAATCTTAATTAGTTTTGGAGCGAGAATAAAAGAACTTAGAAAATCTCACAATTGGTCACAAGAATTTTTGTCTGATAAGACTGGTTTTCATAGAACTTACATTGGTATGATTGAACGCGGCGAGAGAAATTTATCTCTGAAAAACATTGAAATCTTTGCCAAAACTTTTGAGATAACTATTGCAGAATTGTTTAATTATTAATTTATAAAAATGGCAAAAGCACCAAATACCGTTGGAGGAGGTTCAATGACCAATTTCAATGGTTTAAGATTTGAAGGTCGTACAGATCTAAGAGAAGCAATTAAGCAACACCCAGATTATACATTAACTAATAATGAAGAAGTTTTAAAAGATGGTTCTATTATTGCTAGATACTATGAAAAACATGGCCTCTATAAAAAATTATTAGAACCCCAAAGAGTTAATTACAAGGAAATTTTAAGTAAAAAACTCTTGCCTGATGGAGCACTACTCGTAGGAAATACTCTTTACATTATTGAAAAAAAATTTCAAGCAGGCTCTGGTTCCGTTGATGAAAAACTTCAAACGTGTGATTTCAAAAAAAAGCAATATCATAAATTGTTAAATCCTATTGGGGTGAATGTGGAATTTTTTTATGTGTTAAATTCTTGGTTTGATCAAGATGCCAATAGAGATGTTTTTGAGTATATTGAGAGTGTAGGTTGTAGATATTTTATAGAACATTTGCCTTTAAATGAAATAGGACTATAAAATAAATCATATAGTTATATTGGGTGGATGCTTATCCTTTGAATTTTGAATTTTAATCATTTTGGTTAGTGATTAACAATTCATGTAGGACTCCCCGTTTTTCAGCATTTGCATTTATAGTTCTTTTGGCTAATACTCTTAAAATATTATACTTTTTATAATGTTCATCAAAGAATTTTTTTTCACCTGGAACGGAATCAACATCTGAATTACTTAATATCCATTTATGATTTAAACGGTTAAGTTCGTCACAAAAATCACGTAACCTTATTTGTTCATTATCGTTAAAGTCTTCTTTTGAGTAGGAATTGAAACTTGAAGTTTCATTTAGAGGCTTATATGGAGGGTCGAAATAGAAAAATGAGTTTGCTTCTATATTTTCTATCGTTTTTTGATAGTCGCCACACAAGATTTCAACTTTTTGTAAAGCCTTACTAACCTGTAAGATATTTTCTGCATCACAAATTGTAGGTTTTTTGTAGCTACCCATAGGAACATTAAATCCATTAGATCTATTAACTCTATAAAGCCCATTAAAACACGTACGATTTAGAAATATAAATAGGGCAGCTTGTTCAATATTTTCTGATTGACGGGTATTATATTTATTGCGTTTTAAATAGTAATATTCTTTTTTTTTATCTTCTTCTTTTTCTAATGAGTGGAACTCTTTCTCATAATTTTTTAAAATTTCAATCAGCCCATTTGGGTTCGAAAATATAGTCTTATAGGTATTTATTAAATCCTCATTAATGTCATTGATGACAGCTTTTTTCATGTTTGGGTAGTTTTTTAACATCCAGAATAAAACTGCACCGCTACCAACAAAAGGTTCAACGTATGTAAAGTTTTTATTTGAAAGGTCTTTTGGTAATAAATTTTTTATCTCACCTAACAACTGTGTTTTTCCTCCTGCCCATTTAAGAAAAGGTTTAGCACCTGAAAAGGAATTTAAATTAACGTTTACCATTTACCCTTTTTGTTTTAATATTAATTTATTAAATCAAATATCGTCTTATTTTCTGAATTTTTATAAACTTGGGCTGACAGCTAGTTGATATTAAAATGACAATAATTTGGCCTTTTGTACAATCAATAGATTCGAATTACCGTTACCAATACCGCAGAAAAGATGCCAAGAAGCTATTTCAAAAGCTCAATGATATTATTTAATAAATGATTATGGTTATTCCTTGTACTTTGAAGTAGCTCTCAAGGTTTGATTTCGATTTTGATAAATAAACGGAAGTGTCATAATCATCACTTTCAGGCTTATTACCGACTTTCATAAGTTGACGCGTATCTAAAAAAAATACGATATGCTTACATGATGTTATCGCCGTATTGAATTTTTCCATATCACCTGGCATAACTCCCGCAAATAACTTCATTGTTTTAATATTAGCATCATTTAAATACATTTCATGAGCATCAAACAGCTCAAAGTTTTGGTGACTCAAACTAAATATTTGTCGCTTTTTTAGCCCCAAGTTATCAATGTACTCCCAGCTTTCATCCCAAGTATCACAATTGATAATGCGCGGGTTTTCAATATGTTGTAGTTTGTTTCGGATTTGGATGATTTGAATGCCATCGTCCAATAGCGTGTTTATGAAATCGTTTAAAACAGACATGGTATTTTTGATAGAGGTTTTTCTCAATTTTGACATTACAAAAATACAATTCATTTGGTCGTTTAAACTCACAAATTGATATGACAAAGAATTCTAATTTTGTCACTGAAATGTATAACCAAATTTCATATCACTTTTTAGGTTTTTTGTCAGTGAAAATGCCGACAATTCCGGTCGGGAATTTTCAAAATTCCCCGGATTTTTTTACCTTGATTAAACAGCATATTGGAAGCCTATGAACCCCAGCATTGAACTCTATACGATCAAACGAACAGACGTGCGTGTCTATATGAACCTCGGATTTGAGGGAGAGGATTTAAAATTTGATGGACATGATTTGGGAACTACTGTCGATGAAAATTGGGGGAGTTCTGAATATGAATATACAGCGACGGTTTTGGAGAAGGATCTGGGGCCTTTGTATGATTTGCATGGGATTAAACCGGGAGCGAAAGAGGCTTTACTGGAGGCATTGGCCCCCTTGTTTTCAAATAATTCAGGTTATACCCAATTCAAGACTTACTTGAAGAAGCATGGGATAGCCTTTGATACATTTACCTATTAAGATGAGTACAATCCAACGAGCAGAAAAAATAGCTGCGGCAGCGCATGCGGATACATTTGATAAATTTGGGGCACCCTATATGCATCATGTACATCGGGTTTCACTGGCGGGTTTGACGGAAGAGGAAAAGATAGTCGGCCTGTTACATGATGTTGTAGAAGATACGGAATGGACCTTTGAAGCACTCGAAAACGAAGGGTTTCCCAAACAGGTGATCGATGCATTAAAATGCGTCACCAAAACTTCAGAGGATGAAGATTACGAGTTGTTTATTCAACGAGTTGCACGAAACCCATTAGCCATTCGGGTGAAATTAAACGATTTGGCTGATAACATGGATATCAGACGAATTCCGGAACTAGGTCCCAAGGATTTTGAGCGACTAACGAAATACCATAAGGCTTATCAGTATTTGAAATCCCTAATTTAAATGTGTGCGATTAGCGACAAGATTAAGTTTTGTACCTGCGTCAAAGGTCATTATTCCAAACTCCCACATTACTGGTTGTATTACCGGGTGGGGGAGAAGAATAATAGTATCATGATGGGCATAGCCATCATGCCTCATTATTTGAATAGACCTGATTACATAGAAAATCAATTCAAGCTTGAGGGTCGATTAAATGATTCAGATGCTTTTGATTTTGTTATCCAGCCTATGAAGGGCGATCGGTTTGAAATTGTTCTAGATAACCTAACTAAGCAAAGAGTTGAATATCATTTTATCTATGATAATAATTGGGAGATGCATGATTATGATTATTTTGAAGTGACAAATCATCACATCAAAAAAATCGCCAAAGGCCCGATTCGCTTTGAGGGTTCCTCTCAAGAATGATTTAGCTATTTCCACTTTATAAATTAAGTTTCGAAATCATGAATTGAAAATCATCTTTGATGAATTCCCAATATTTACCTCTCAAGCAGATTGGATTTAGGTCTTCATCGGCATATTGGAAATTGGAGAAATTATGAAGGATTAATGTCCTGTCATGGGAGTATGGGTAGCGTAAGGCATGTAGTTCAATCATGTCATAGATCGAATAGCGTGATACCAATTCGTGCAAATCCCAAAAGTCTTTTTTCCGACCACCCCGTTGAATAACATCGATTTTCATGGCAATGATTTCCTCGATGGTCGCTAAGCGAATGGAATCGATTAAAAGAAAAGGTTGGATGAATGGATCTGTGTAGAATATGTCCAACTTGAAGGTTTGATTTTTATTTTTTCCCAAATAGTACGCTTTCCCAATCGATGGAAGCATCGAGGACGTAGAAACGTAGGAAAAGGTTTGTCGGAGAAAGTAGTCAATCCGATCAAAATCGATGCTTCCATAGGGTGCATCGCTGAATAAATCAAGGTCTATGGATTCGCGATGGCCTACTTGTAAACTTAGTGCTGTACCGCCAACGAGCCGAAAGGGATTAAACACGGGCGCCTGCATCAAGATTTGAAGGCTATTTTTTACTAATTCATTGATCGTGTTGGTGTAAAGTGTTTGCATCCGGCGAATTCGCATGGAGGGTATAAGGTGCCCTGGGGGAATTCTTAAGAGCAGCTTGGAAAATAGCCGCTCCATAGAATTGCTTGATTTCCTTTATTTCAAGCTCATTGCCTCGTTCCATGATGCGGCGAATAACCGCATTTTTTTGCCTCTGCCAATCGATTTGACTGATATCCGTATCCCAAAAAACTGATTTTCTAATTAGGCTAAGATTGGGGGTCAAAGGTTTAAGCTTTTTCTTCGCTTTTTCAATCTCATAATAGGTCTGCAAAATCGCTAAGCTCCCTTCCGCCCAACCCAGTTTTTTCTCGATTTTGAGTGCGATGGAAATAGGTAAATTTCGTTTTCCCTTCGTAATCGCATGAAGCGTTTGCGGGTGCTCGCCGATCGACAAGGCAAGAGGTCGCTGCGCGATTCCTCGCTTTTTCAATTCCCTGTCCAGAATGATGCCTGGATGAATACCCTTAAATTTAGCTAGGTAATCGCTCATGCAACAAATGTAAGCAAATTTGTTTACATGCATATTCAGTCTATTGATTCGAAAGGGTGATTATTCATACTTTTTCGAATGAGCAACTGTTCGTAAATACCGAACAGTTCAATTTAATGTGAATATGAAGATATCGGTGTAGATTTGCCTAAGAAAGCAATATGCAAAACATGCATATTACTAATTCGAATGAGCAGTTGTTTGTTTTCCGTGTCAATTTGAACATAAAATCAAACGCAATTAGCCTATTTCGTAATCCACCCCACCATCACCTCCGCCGTTTTCTCCCACCCTTCATCCAACATCAAATCATGCGATCCGCCTGCAATGATTTCAATCGGAGCCTGGTAATGTTGAGCGGTTTGTTGGAATTCATCCACGCTAATAAGCCCGTCGGCGGATCCACCGATGACCATCACCGGGCAATCGATGCGATGCCTCACCGGGATAAATAGCCCCAAATACGCCCAAAAAGATTCGGCGCAGAGTTTGGGTTTATAGACTTCCGACAAAGGGTTGTCGTTGAAAAAGAGTTTGGCGTATTTCTGAAAGGCTTTTAGCAGATTACCTTGTAGCAAATAAGGAATTGCCCCCGGATAGCGAAAAAGCGTCCGTAAACTCGGGAACAACACCCCGCTCGGAGGAACGGAGGCAAGCAAGATGGCTTTTTTGGCCTTACCCGTTTTTAAATAGCGTTGCACAATCATCCCACCCATGGAATGGCCGATCAGAATAGGCGGGCTGTCGAGTTTATCCACGATAACGCCCAAGGCTTTAACATAATCGTTAACACGATACGATATTGCTTTCGAACTCCCCATCTCCACATGCCCCGGCAGATTAATCGCTAAGCAAGTATAGCCTTTGGTCTCAAAATAAGGAATGAATTTCTCCTCCCAGCACCAAGCACCGTGACTCATGCCATGCACGAAAACGAGGGTTTCCTTCATGCGACCGGCGTTTTGCTGACGTAGTTTTTGGGAAGATGCTTCTTCAACTGGCCCACGAATAAATGAAAGTCGACCGTTATCGTATGTCGCGGCGTTTTAATCTGATTCAAGTGCGGATGTGTCACCTCCCTTTGGCATAATTCCGCGATATTCTTTGGCCGTTGCCAAAGCCCCTTAATCGCCCGCGCCACAATTTTACTCTGCAATTCCGCCCCCGGCCAAATGCATCCCAAGGGCTGGAACATGCCCACAAAAAACAGATTCTCGTATTTTTCATGCAGCATCTTCAAATACAAAGGCACATCCCCTTCGCTGTAATTCAAGAAGCTTTTCTCAAAGAAGGGATGCTCCAAAATATAGCCCGTGCAGGCAATCACCACATCAAACTCCTCCTGCGACCCATCCTTAAAATGCACCATCTTCCCCTCAAAATGATCGATGTCCCCCTTCGGAAACACCTTGCCATGCCGCAGTTTGTACAACAATTCATCATTGATTGTCGGGTGCGTTCCCGTGATCGCATGCTCCGGTTCAGGTAGCCCATAGTTCTTATTCGGTCCCGCGAAAATCTTGACGGTGAGCTCCGACAAGAAGAACTTGAGTTTCGTGGGCAAAAAGGCCATCGTGGAGGCCAC
>JACCDN010023466.1_pt1 | contig 11616 bp, 8 predicted proteins | sample 7441691 | NCBI WGS metagenome assembly JACCDN01 (sample SAMN15323439, study PRJNA562643) | freshwater metagenome | isolation source: river surface water | place: USA:Blue River Watershed | collected 2017-08-16
AACCGAACAAGGGCGTTAACCCAGATGAGGTTGTTGCAGTTGGTGCATCACTTCAGGCTGGTGTGTTGAAGGGTGAGCGTAAAGACGTTCTACTCATCGACGTAACTCCACTTTCACTCGGTATCGAAACCATGGGTGGAATCATGACCAAGTTGATCGAGCGCAACACCGCGATCCCGACAAAGCGTTCTGAAACTTTCACCACCGCAGCTGATAACCAGCCTTCGGTTTCGATTCAGGTATTCCAGGGTGAGCGTGAGTTCACCAAGGACAACAAGTCACTCGGAAACTTCGAGCTAACCGGAATTGCCCCAGCACCTCGCGGAGTGCCTCAGGTTGAAGTTACCTTCGACATCGACGCCAACGGTATCGTCCACGTTTCTGCAAAGGACAAGGGCACCGGCAAGGAAGCATCTGTCACCATCACCGGTGGTTCATCGCTTTCTAAGGAAGACATCGAGCGCATGGTTCGCGAGGGTGAAGAGCACGCTGCTGAAGACAAGAAGCGTCGCGAAGAAGCCGACACTCGCAACTCTGCAGAGCAGATCGTCTACTCGACCGAGAAGCTCATCAAGGAGAACGACGAGAAGCTACCTGAGGACGTAAAGACCTCGGTTCAGGCCGACGTCGACGCTCTTAAGACCGCGCTCGCCGGAGAAGACATAGAGGCAGTCAAGACCGCATTCGACGCACTAGTTGAGTCACAGCAGAAGCTGGGCGAGGCAATCTATGCAGCGCAGCCAGCCGAAGGCGAAGAGGCAGCAGCCGAGGCTTCGGCCGAGGATGTTGTTGACGCTGAGGTTGTCGACGAAGACGAAGCTGACAAGGACAAGAAGTAATGACTGAAGAGAACATGAACCCTGAAGGGTCATCTGATTCGATTCACGATGCTTCGCAATCTCTCGAATCAGAGAACCCTTCGGTTTCTGATCCTCTCGACGCAGAGCTCAAGGACCTTGTCGAGTACCTAGGGCCGCAGAGCAAGGAGGCCGAACTATTGGCCGACTTGCAGCGTCTGCAGGCCGAGTTTGTGAACTACAAGACTCGCGTTGAACGCGATCGCGATGTAGCTCGCAACTCTGCCATCGCAGAGGTGCTTCGTGCGATTCTTCCGGCACTAGACGACTTGTCACGCGCAGAGGCACACGGAGACCTTGAGGGTTCTCCGTTTGCCGCGGTGGTTGGCAAGCTTCGCAACGCAGGAGATAAGTTTGGCCTAAAGGCGTTCGGTGAAAAGGGCGACAAGTTCGACCCAGAGATCCACAACGCCCTGGTTCAGACCCCATCGCCTGACGTGACCGAAAACGTCATCGCCGATGTTGTCGAGCCTGGCTTCATGCTCGGCGACCGTTTGCTTCGACCAGCCATGGTCGCAGTACACATCCCTGCATAAAAAATATTCGCTTTAATCACACCAACAAAGAGGTTCGCTAAAGATGGCAAGTCAAGACTGGTTCGACAAGGATTTCTATAAGATCCTTGGCGTATCTAAGGGCGTGTCTGAGGCAGAGCTGAAGAAGACCTACCGCAAGCTCTCACGCCAGTTTCACCCAGACACAAATCCGGGTGACGCAAAGGCCGAGGCTCGCTTCAAGGAAATCTCGGAGGCCTATTCGGTGCTGTCTGACAAAGACCAGCGAGCCGAGTATGACCAGATGCGCGCAATGGGCCCTGGTGCCCGTGCCGGGTTTGGCGGCGGTGCCGGAGGCGGCTTCCCTGGAGGTTTCCCGGCTGGCAACCTCGGCGGTGCAGGCTTCGAGGACGGCTTCGCGAACCTCTTTGGTGGTGGAGGCGGCGGCTTCGGTGGCCCTCGCGGACCACAGCGCGGTCAAGACCTGACCACGACTCAAACCCTCGACTTCATCGACGGCGTTAAGGGCACAACCATTAAGTTGTCTCTTCGTGCCGGTGCCGAGCCGACCACAATCAAGATTCCAGCTGGTGTTTCAGACGGCCAGAAGATCAAGATTGCCGGCAAGGGAAACCCTTCACCAAACGGCGGACCAGCCGGTGACCTAATCATCACCGTGACCGTGAAGCCGCACCCGGTGTTCACTCGCGACGGCAACAACATCCGCGTTGTGGTTCCGATCACATTCGCCGAAGCGGTCTTGGGCGCGACGATTCAGGTGCCAACTCTTGGCGGCGACCCGGTCAAGCTCAAGGTTGCCCCTGGCACCCCAAACGGCCGAGTCCTTCGCGTCAAGGGTCGAGGCGTTGTCACTGCCAAGGCAGAGGGCGACCTATTGGCCACCGTTGAAATAGCAGTGCCAAGTCACGTGAGCGACAAGGCCAAGAAGGCCCTCGAGGAATTCGATGGTTTTCTCCCGGATGAAGATCCACGCGCCGACCTTTTGATTAAGGCCGGCCTTCTCTAAGGAGGCATGAGATGGAACAGTTCGACGAGAACACTCCGCTCTTTGTGATTTCGGTTGCGGCCGAACTTGCAGTCATGCACCCGCAGACCCTGCGTCAATACGACCGCATGGGCCTAGTGACTCCGAGCCGAACCTCTGGCTCGAGCCGTCGCTACACGATGCGCAATGTCGCACAGCTTCGCGAAATCGCCCGCTTGTCGGCCGAGGGAGTGAGCCTCGAAGGCATCCGCCGCATCCTTGAACTTGAAAACCAGAATGCCGAACTCTCAAAAAGAGTTCGCGATCTGGAGCAAGCCTTGGCCAACGAACTGATGAACCGCCCGGGCAACCGAGTGTTCGCAGCCGGTGACCAAGGGGTCGAGAGTCTTACTCGCGGCCAAAGACCGTCGAAGCACACGCAAGTCGTGCTTTGGCGTGCGAAATAAGTAGTGCGGCAACCCCGCGCGAAAGGAGAACCAAATGAACAACCAAAACATGCAGCAAGAAGACCAGCAGAGCGCTCTCGAAAAGTACGGTGTGAACCTCACCGAGATCGCGAAGTCTGGCAAGCTCGACCCGGTCATTGGCCGTGATGCCGAAATCCGTCGAGTTTCACAGGTACTTAGCCGTAGAACCAAGAACAACCCGGTGCTCATTGGCGAGCCTGGCGTTGGAAAGACCGCGGTTGTCGAAGGCCTTGCCCAGCGAATAGTCGCTGGCGATGTGCCAGAGAGCCTCAAGGGCAAGCAACTAATCTCGCTAGACCTTGCCGCAATGGTGGCCGGCGCGAAGTATCGTGGCGAGTTCGAAGAGCGCCTAAAGGCGGTGCTTGCCGAGATCAACGCTGCCGAGGGTGGCGTGATCACGTTCATCGACGAACTTCACACCCTGGTTGGTGCCGGTGCCGGAGACGGCCAGGATGCAGCCAACATGCTCAAGCCGATGCTCGCCCGAGGCGAGCTTCGCCTGATCGGTGCAACGACCTTGGATGAGTATCGCGAGCGAATCGAAAAGGACCCGGCTCTAGAACGTCGCTTCCAGCAGGTATACGTTGGCGAGCCATCCGTGGTTGACACCATCGCAATTTTGCGCGGCCTAAAGGAGCGCTACGAGGCGCACCACAAGGTAGCGATTGCTGACAGCGCATTGGTCGCTGCCGCCACTCTTTCGAACCGCTACATCACCGGTCGCCAGTTGCCAGACAAGGCAATCGACTTGATTGATGAAGCCGCGTCGCGTCTGCGCATGGAGATCGACTCGGCTCCGGTCGAGATCGATGAACTTCGTCGCCAGGTAGACCGACTAAAGCTCGAAGAGCTAGCGCTCAAGAAGGAGAAGGACCAGGCCTCGAAGGAGCGCTTGGAAAAGCTTCGCGAAGACCTCGCCGGCAAGACCGAAAAACTCGAAGAGTTGAATGAGCGTTGGGCAAGGGAGCGTGCCGAACTGAACAAGGTCGGTGACCTCAAGACCAAGCTCGATGGTTTGCGCATCGAAGCCGAACGAGCCCAGCGCGAGGCCAACCTCGAGCGCGCGTCTCGCCTGCTTTACGGTGAAATTCCAGCCCTCGAGAAGCAGCTTGCCGAAATCGAAGCCGCCGAAAATATTTCGAGCGCCGATGGCGCTAAGGAAGAGCGCATGGTTAATGACCAGGTCGGCGAGGATGACATCGCGGCCGTGGTTAGCGCTTGGACTGGTGTGCCAACCGGCAAGCTACTCGCCGGTGAAAGCCAGAAGTTGTTAAACCTCGAGAACGAATTGGGCCGCCGCCTAATTGGCCAGAAGGCCGCCGTGAAGTCGGTTTCGGATGCTGTCCGCCGCACCAAGGCGGGAATCAGCGACCCAGATCGCCCTACCGGCTCGTTCTTGTTCCTCGGCCCTACCGGTGTCGGTAAGACCGAGCTGGCCAAGAGCCTCGCCGAATTCCTATTCGACGACGAAAAGGCCATGGTCCGAATCGACATGTCGGAGTATGGCGAAAAGCACTCGGTTAGCCGTTTGCTTGGTGCCCCTCCGGGATACATCGGCTACGAAGAAGGTGGCCAGCTAACCGAAGCGGTTCGCCGTCGTCCATACTCGGTGGTCTTGCTCGACGAGGTTGAAAAGGCTCACCCAGAGGTATTTGATGTTCTTCTTCAGGTCTTGGATGACGGTCGCTTGACCGATGGCCAGGGTCGCGTAGTTGACTTCAAGAATGTGATTTTGATTCTGACCTCGAACCTTGGTTCGCAGTTCTTGATCGATCCAGAATTGAACGACGCTCAGAAGCACGAGGGTGTCATGGCAATGGTTCGCGGGCACTTCAAGCCTGAGTTCCTGAACCGCCTCGATGACATTGTGATCTTCAGTGCGCTCGACCGAAGCGAGCTAGGCCAGATTGTTGAGCTCAACATCGATCGACTATCGAAGCGTCTCGAGCAGCGTCGCCTTCAGTTGGCGGTGACGCCAGCCGCGAGAGCATGGCTAGCCGACAAGGGTTACGACCCGATCTACGGTGCGCGACCACTTCGCCGACTCATGCAGCAGCAGATCGACGACAAGTTGGCAAACCTGCTCTTGGCCGGCACCATCCATGACGGTTCGTTGGTTCGCGTCGATGTGGCCGAGGATGGCGTTGCCCTCATCGTAGAACCCGGAGTTATCGACTAAAAGGTTCGCAAAATCGAATGCCTCCGTCAGATTGATTTCTGACGGGGGCATTTCGCTAAACTTTGGCTTATGACTGAAAACAACCGCTCATTTGGCCAAGGTGCAAAGGGTGAACCAGACGCCCCGATCGCAAAGAAGGTCGGCTTCCTGACCCGCCTTCGCTATAACTTCGACAACTCAATCGCAAAGAGCGGCGCATTCGTCGCATACATGTTCGGCGCACTCGTCATCATGTCGATTCTGGTTGTCTTCATCAAGTACGCGCTCTATGCAGTGCCGTTCCTTTACTCTGGCGACAAGCTGCCGGCACCGACCTTCGAAACCTTCTGGGGCTCATTCGCCGGTCTGCTCGGCAAGGGTGGCGAGGCCACTTGGGCTGACCGCATCCTGGGCATCATCGCCTGGGCAATCACCATCACCCTTGCTGCCAGCATCACCGGTTTCATCGTCGGTGCTATCGGTCGCACCTTCGAGCGTCTGCGCAAGGGCAAGAGCCCGGTTGTTGACTCTGGCCACACCCTGATTCTTGGCTGGTCAAACCGCGTCTTCCCAATCTTGAAGGAACTCGCCATCGCCAACGAGAACGTTCGCAAGCCGCTGGTTGTCATCTTCAGCAACAAGACCCGTGAGTTCATGGAGGACGAGATCGAATCTCGCGCCGAGGGCTTGGGTAAGCTAAAGGTGATCACCCGCACCGGTGACCCGACTAACCCAACCGACCTAAAGCGCACCAACATCTCGGGCGCTAAGTCGATCATCATCTTGGATGAAGACGAGGCCGGCGACGCCACAATCGTTTCAACCGTGCTTGCAGTCAAGTCGGTTAACTCGAACCCGAACACTCGCATCATCGCCGAGGTCGACGACCAGAACACTGCCGAAGCACTCGAGACCGCAACCGAAGGTCGAGTCATCTCGGTTCGTTCGCACGACGTAATCGCACGCGTGACCGCGCAGGCTTCGCGCCAGCCTGGCCTAGCTGCGGTGACCCTCGACTTGCTCGACTTTGCTGGCGACGAGATCTACTTCAACAGCGTTCCTGCGCTGGCTGGCAAGACCTACGCCGACGCCATCCTGGCTTTCAACGAAGCCTCGGTTATCGGAATCGTCGATGACAAGGGCAACACTCACCTGAACCCGAAGCAGGGCACCAAGCTCACTGCGAAGAGTCAGATCATTGCTATCGCCCAGGATGACGACAAGGTTGTTTACACCGGTGTTCGCGAAGACATCGCGACCAAGAAGATCACCGCAAAGAAGGCACCGGCTGCCAAGGCCGAGCACCTGCTAGTCATTGGCTGGTCTTCGATGGGTCGTTCGGTTGTCGCCGAACTTGCCGCTTTCTTGCCGAAGGGCTCTTCGGTTCACATCGTTGCGCAGAGCAAGTTCGTTGCTCCTGAAGAACTAGCCGACCTAAAGTTTGGCGACGTCAAGGTCACCCACGCCACCGTCTCGGGTGACATCGATGAGCTGATCTCCGCTGCTTCTGCAAAGAAGTACAACGAGGTCATCATCCTTGGTTACCGCAACGCAATCAGCGAGTCAGAAGCAGACGCTCAGACCATGCTGACCATGTTGCAGATGAACCAGCTGTTCGCTGCCGACGGCAATGGTGTTGAGCCGACCCGTCTGGTTGCCGAAATTCTAGACAGCCGCAAGGCCGAGCTCGCTCGCGTTGCTGCTGCCGATGACCTAGTTGTCAGCGACAACTTGGCCGCACTGCTCATCGCGCAGGTTTCAGAGAACCCAGCCCTAGCGCCGGTCTTCGATGACCTGTTCGATGCCGATGGCGCCTCGATCAACGTTCGCCCAATCGAAAACTACGCGCCTTTGGGCAAGGAGATTGAGTATGCCGAGCTAGTCGCAATCGCTCGCGCGCACGGACAGTCTGCGATTGGCTACCGCTTGTTGGCAAACGCCCCTGGCGATGCCGCTTCTGGTGTGGCCATGAACCCGGCTAAGACCGCCAAGTTCAAGCCGGCCGCGGGAGATGCATTGGTCGTAATTTCTGACCTATAGTTTCAACATGATTGAACAGACAGTGGCCGGAGCTAAAGCAGCTCTGGCCACTTTCGTTAACCCAGAGAAGCAAGCGTTTTTCCCCAAGTTCTTCAAGGCGGGGCCGGGCCAGTATGGCGAGGGAGACATCTTTCTCGGTGTCACGGTGCCCAATGTGCGTGCGGTGGCCAAGCAGTTTGCCGGCCTGACCGAGGCCGAAATTTACGAACTGATTCAGTCGCCGATTCACGAGCACCGCTTGCTGGCTTTGATCATGTTGGTTGCAAAGTGGAAGAAGGCCAAGACCGCCGCAGCCCAACAGGAGCTCTTCGATTTTTACCTGCGACTCGTCTACGAGGGTCGTGTTAATAACTGGGATTTGGTAGACACCTCGGCCCCGTACTTCGGAATGTTTTTGATTGGCAAGCCTGATGCGTTGCAGCTGCTCGAATCGCTAGCCCGAAGTGAATCGCTGTGGGAGCGCCGCGTCGCAATCATGTTCACGTTCGCCTCGATTCGGGCGAGCAAGCTGGGTGCAGGTGCAGATTATTTTGCCCCAACCATCCACATAGCCGAAATGTTGCTGCACGATAAGCACGATCTGATTCACAAAGCAGTCGGCTGGATGCTGCGCGAAGTTGGAAACCGCGACCTCTCCGAATTGCGAAATTTTCTGAGCCGCTACGCGGCTGAAATGCCCCGCACAATGCTGCGCTATTCGATCGAAAAACTCGACGCCGACGAACGTAAACAGTGGCTGGCGGCCAAAACTAGTTAACTTTCGAAAACTTTACACAAGGCAGTCTGAGCAATTTAACAAGATGGCAGGTCTAACTTGCAGATATGGAAATTCAGAGAAACCTAGTCAGCAGAAGATCCGTTCTAGTTGGTGGACTTGCGGGGCTCATTGCAGCCACCTTGATTACCGAGGATGCAGTTGCGGCAGGCATCACTTTCAGCCACATCCTAGGACGACCGACCAAAACTTCGGCAGCACTAAGCCTGGTAGCAAATGGGCTTGCGGAAGTTTATGTCGAATACGGAACATCCAAGACCAAATTCACTTCCAAAACTGATGTCAAGTCGTTGGTCGCCAAGGATCCCCAAGTTTTCGAATTGACCTCTCTTGCGCCGAGCTCGAAAATCTACTACCGATTGCGTTACAAAACTGCGGGATCGGCCAGCTTCGCCGCTGGCGCTGTCCTAAGTTTCAGCACGGCAAAGTCTCCTGGAAGGCCATTTAGCTTCACCGTTCAAGGCGACACGCACCCCGAGCGTGCCGGCAAAATGTTCAACGCCGAGCTTTATACGGTTGCAATGAAGAACATCGTTTCGCAACAACCGGACTTCCACATTCTTCTTGGTGACGACTTTTCGATTGACCCATTGATTGGAAAAAGCCAAGCTAACCAGGCCAACATCGACAAGGTGTATTCAACACATCGTGATTGGTTGGCAATTTCTGGCGGGTCCGTACCAATTTTCCTTGTGAATGGAAACCACGAACAGGCCGGACAGTATCTTCTCGACGGTACGGCAACGAATCCAGCGGTTCTTGCCGGGCAGTCTCGCCTGAAGTATTTTCCGCTACCAATCAACGACGGGTTCTATTCGACAGACGCAAAAGAAATCGAATTCGTCGGGAATCCTCGGGATTATTATTCATGGACTTGGGGCGACGCAACCTTCATCACCCTGGACCCTTACTGGCACTCAAAGAGCGCGGTTGACAATGCCGCGGGGGTATCAAATGACCAATCTCAAACCAACAAGAAAGCCGGAGGCGCATCTGGCAAGACCGCAGATCTATGGCAGGTGGGTTTGGGCGATGAACAGTACGCATGGTTCAAGGGGTTGCTAGAAACGAGTAAGTCAAAATACATATTTGTCTTCGCACATCATGTGATGGGTACGGGCCGCGGCGCGGTCGAGGTTTCTTATAACTACGAGTGGGGCGGCAAGGACCCCGGAAACAAAACCACCTTCAAAGAACAACGACCTAACTGGGATTTGCCGATTCACGATTTGATGGTGAAGCATGGCGTTTCAATCTTCTTCCAGGGGCACGACCACATTTTTGTGACTCAGAGTAGGGATGGCCTTATTTATCAATCCATGCCAAATCCGGCCGATGACACCTTTTCTTTGTTCAATGCGGATGCCTACAAGACGGGAACGAAAGCACCAAATTCGGGGCACGTTCGAGTCTCGGTCGGGGCGGCAGCAGCAAAGGTTGAATATTTCCTAGCCGCTCGCACCCAAGACACCAAACGCAAGAATCGTTCGATTGCGCACAGCTATTCAGTCAAACCAAGGGCGGGTTTCTAATGTCTCCAGCGAAGCGATTTTGGCAGTGGTCACTATCTAGAAGGAACTTTGTAAGGGCACTCTTTGCCGGCACAGTTTTGGCAGCCACTGCGGATGAAGCCAATGCGGCCACTCTTTCGATTGTGGCAATCCTCAAAGTCTTGAATGATCCGACCAAGGCCACCTTTACGGTCAAATCAAACGGCACTTCGAAAGCCTATATCGAGTACGGCTATGAAGTCGGCAAGTACGCATTAAAGTCCGCGGTGGTCAGCCTGAAGGCCAACGTTGGCCAGGATGTCACGCTCACCAAACTTTCGGCTGGTGCAAAAATCTACTATCGCCTTAGATATGCAAAGTCGGGCTCCAGCACATACTTGGCGAGGCCAGCGTCGACATTCACAGTCCCAACCGCATTCAACAAATCGGTATTTGCTGTTCAGGCCGACCCGCACATGGATGACAACTCGAGTGCCGAGGTTTATAACGGCACACTAGATCAGATCGTCAAATCTGCTCCGGCTTTCCTTGTCGACTTGGGTGACATTTTCATGGTCGACAAGTTGGCCGATAAGTCCGAAAAGAATATCAGGGCACGCTTTGAGCTGATGAAGGGCTACTACAAGAAGCTCGGCAGCACCCCCCTAAAGATCGTCCTCGGAAACCATGATGGTGAACTGGGATACAGCAATTTCAACACCAAGAAATATCGTGCCGAATATTTCCCGGAACAGACAGGTGAGCTCTCATACTTCTCTTTCGAAGGCCCAGATCAGTTGCACATCTGTCTCGACCCGTTCACGTTCACAACTTCGGCACCAAAGGCCGATGGCTGGCAGTGGACTTTGGGTAAAACGCAATACGACTGGTTGAAGTCAACGCTCGAACAAAGCAAGGCGCTTCACAAATTCGTCTACATTCACCACCTACTCGTGGGAGATGCCCAGTCAAGAGGCGGCGTGGAAATCGCGAAACGCAATGAGTGGGGTGGCGCTAACTCAGATGGCACACCAGGCTTCGAAAAGAATCGACCTGGTTGGTACAAACCGGTCCACGACCTACTGGTCGAGCACAAGGTCAGCGTTGTCTTCAAGGGACATGACCACCTTTACGTCAAGCAGGAGCTCGACGGAATCGTTTATCAGACCGTTCCGCAGCCAAGTCATCCTGGCGACAAGGTAGATCCAACCCAGTATGGATACCTTTCCGGCAAGACTGTGGGTGGCTCAGGTTTCTTGAGGGTCACAACCTCCGGAGCCTCGGCAAAGGTCGAGTTCGTGAAGTATGACGGAAAAATTGCGGATAGCTACGAGAAGATTGCCAGCTAATGCGATTGCATCGAATAATCGCGTGTTTAGCGATTCTATGTACGACAAATTTCGTCGCTCTCAACTCCGTGTCAGTTGTATCGGCCGCCACGGCGACAATTAGTTTCACGGCAGATGTCTGGGCCGATAACTGGTTTGCCCTCTACGTGAACGGGGTAAAGGTTGCACAGGATCCAGTTCCCATAACTACCACCAAATCATTCAACAAGGTTTCGATTGTTTTCTCGGCCCGCTACCCGTTAACCATTGCACTCATGGGTCGCGACTACACCGAAAATAAATCTGGTTTGGAATACATCGGCACGTCTCAGCAACAGATAGGAGATGCGGGGGTAATCGCCCAGATTCACGAGAAGTCGTCGGGCAAGCTGGTTGCCGCGACATCAAGCGCGTGGAAGTCGTATGTGATTAACAGTGCTCCGCTAAACCCCGACTGTGTCACCTCGACGAACCCGATTGTCGACTGCAAGTCTCTGACCAAGGCAACGCCAAAGGACTGGGTAGCAGCAGCGTATAAGTCATCGGGCTGGGTAGGGGCAACCGAATATTCGGAACAGGCTGTAGGGGTCAAGGATGGCTATAACGAGGTTTCATGGGACCAACGTGCGCGATTGATTTGGTCGGGCAGCCTGACGCTCGACAATACAGTCTTGTTTCGAACCGTAGCCAAGGCTGCGCTCGCCAACACAACGGCATTCGGTTTGAAATCTTCTAGCTTGTCTTCCGGCAATCGAATGAACTCTTCAAACACCTGCGATGGTCTCGGGGTCATGCCCGACCTCGCTTGGGCCGGCACTCCATCTGGGGCAAAGAGCCTGCTGCTGACCATGGACACGGCGCCAGGGCCTGCGCGTCCAGGTGAAACCGTACAAACTGATTTCAATCATCTGGTTCATTACAACCTGAACCCGAAAGCCACATCAATAGACGCTTCATTGACTGTTGGCACCAAGGGGAAGAACTTCAAGGGTTCGTTGGGC
>JACCDN010034595.1_pt1 | contig 11616 bp, 8 predicted proteins | sample 7441691 | NCBI WGS metagenome assembly JACCDN01 (sample SAMN15323439, study PRJNA562643) | freshwater metagenome | isolation source: river surface water | place: USA:Blue River Watershed | collected 2017-08-16
ACAACACCACCAAACTGCTTGAACGTGACACCGCCAGTTGGGCCAAGGCGATCAAATCAGCCAACATCAAGTTTGATTGATATGGTGGGCGATACATGGATCGAACATGTGACCCCTGCAGTGTGAAAACTTAAATAATTTTGTTTTCCTTATTGAAATCAATAATCTACACAACATTAAGAGAGTGGTAAACACCACCGCCGACCTGCCTACCTGGGCAAGGTAGCTCGCAGTTGCGGATGTGGCCGTCACAGCAATGATGCGGGAATTAGCCCGCCTCTGGGGGGGGGATTTGTTCCAGATTGCAGCCCCCGACCTATGAAGTTGGCAACAAAAAAAGAAAAAGAAAGGTCGGCCCCATACCGGATTCATACATGAGGCCAATTTGCACAGAACCGTTGGGTATGGACATCGCTGTGAGTGTTGTCATTCAGCAAATGCGGCGCGAACAAGAGGACGAAATATCTGTGATCGAGCGAGTCGAGTCCTATTTCTAAAAGTAAGAAATGACATTTCTACAAATCCTCACCGAGCTTTGGTCGATCTGTCAATGTGTGGTCAGTTTGCTTTAAAGGAATGAAACTATAGAGCCTAGATGCAAGTTGCCGCCTAGCTTTTTCGTCAAGTTTTGATACGGACAAGTCGCGTCCTTTAATGGCGTCAGCCTTGTTTTGACCTTCTGGCAAAGACCTAGCAGCAAGTGAAAGCCAAAAAGCAGATGTAAAGTAATTTCTCTCAATGCCTTTACCTTCTAAAAATAATTCACCTAGGCTCAGATAAGCAGTCGGCTCACCTTGCATTGCTGCTTGTGTATACCAATAAATTGCCATGCCAATGTCTACTGGTGTTCCATCGCCTTTTTCATATAGATCACCCAGATTATTTTGCGCACCAGCAAAACCATTTACTGCTGACCAGTAGTACCAATAGCGAGCTTTTTGTAAATTTTTCTCTTGGCCTCTTAATCCATGCTCAAATCCAAATCCGAGGTTATGCATGGCATAGGGATTGCCAGCTTCAGCCGCATCAATTAAAGCCCTCATAGTTTCCTTGGAAGGACTATTACTATCTTTGTCGGCATCCGCAAACCACTTATAGCGAGAGTAAAGTACATCTGCTTGACGCATCTGCAACTCATGTCTTCGCTCTTTTGCTTCAGCAATAGTTTTAACGCCACCCCGGTCGATAGCTTTAGCCAATACCGTCAAATAATCAATGTAAGCATCAGCTTCAATCGATTTTTCATAACGTTTGGATTCAAGCTTTGTATTAACAGCCTCCAGTGTGGCAAGTGATTTCTCAAAATCCAGAAAAGTGTTGAAGTAATTTGCCAACATGACTCTTGCCTGCATTGCTCTGCTTGAATCATTTAATTTTTCTAATCCAGTCAACGCCTCTTGAGCTTGTGCAAGTAGACTGCTTGCCTCATTCATATTTGATGAACGCCTGTTCAATTCTGAATGCGCAAGAAGAACAATGACCTTCAACTGTTGTGTAATTTCGTTTAACAGTTTATTTTTAGTTTTGATACCAACCTGCTCATCTTTTTGAAGAGCCATTTCCAACAATTTTCTTTGTCGAATCATTTCTTCAAAGTCTGATTGGACCCAAGCGGCGTTCATCTGTGTAAATGCAGCGATGGCCTCACCACCTTCGTTTGTAAAATCAATTTTAGAAATTCTGCCTGGAGTGCATGTCATCGCTGTGATGTATATGCTTTGCTTCCATACATTTGCATTCGCATCGATCAAGCCACAAGCCCAGTTGGCAATTGTGTATCTGTCTTTCGGGCTGTCGTTTTTTAATGCTGCCACATAGACTTCCACTGAGTTGCGAGCATGTTTTTGTGCGCGATTTGCATCAAAGTTACCGAAATAACTTGACAGAGCTGTTTGAAGATTTAAATAACCTTCAAGAGATAACTTCTTATCATTCAATAAACCTTCTGTTCGAGTAAGCAGATCAAAATCAGCTCTCTTTAGGTATGCATTCGTATCAATTACTTTAGCGACAGCGTTTGCTTTTTCAGTCTTATCTTTGATTGAAAAAGCTTTGCTTTTAGCCAAATCAAGCAAGCACCCCGCCGGCTCAATGGATTCGAGGCATCTAACGGGTCCAGACTGCTGCGCCTGCACAGCGTCTGAAATGCTTAAACCAACAAGCAAAGTAACCGCTATTCGAAAAAACATATTTAGCTCCAAAGAGTTTTCACACGATCAGAAATTTATCTGTTTTAGCAAGTTTAATGTTAGATTTGAATCTACAGTAACAAAACATAGCGAGATGAGAATGAATCTCAACAATCAACTGATCTGGCGAGAAGTCAAAGTTGTCTCTGATTCGACACAAGCGGTTTGCGAACACTTTAGAGATGGGACTACTCGATGTTTCTTGCGTGGGCGTAATGGTGGAAAAGGTATCGATCTGGAAACATTTCGTCAAACTATGCCATCAAGCACACAAGAACAAAAAAATTGGTTTCGCGATCAGTACGATGAAAATGGTAAACACACGGTTACTTTCATAACCGAAAATACGCCTGATAGTTTTTTCGTACAGGACACTAAACTAAACGAACATTCAAAGGAAATCGTTCCAACTAATCAACACAAAAAGATAAATTGGTGGAAATGGTTCTTGCTTCTTTGGATACTCGCTGCAATAGCTAGAACCTTTTCCCCCTCGGGCGAATTGAGCAAAAAAATTCGAGAAGCTGAAACCAACGCTGATGTATTGATTAAGCAAAGTCAGTAACCATCATGTATGCGACAGCATTACATAACCCCTTAGCATTGATTTTGAGCTGGATGATATTGATTGTGCGGGGGTGGTTCCAAACTGATAATGAAAAAATTTTGGCATTGTTTGCCTATGGGATAAGGGGATTAGCCCTGCCACCGGGTAGGTTGTTGTGATTAACTTCTCCATTCTGACCGTCAATGCGGACACGCACCGGGTGATGCATGTGTTAATGCATGCGACCAAGCCGCCAAAGGAGCTGAAATGAAAGTCAAAGAAATACTATCTGATGTCAAGTTGGTTATCGCGCAGATTGAAGTTGAATTAAACGGCGAACTGCGCACTAGTCCTACCCTTTGTGCGCTGATTCCTGCTGATGTTCAAGAGCCTGAAAAAATCATTCCACTAAACACGCCCGATGGTCGACCAATTTTCATGAATATAGAAAATGGCATCAGACCAGTTTCATAGCAGCGTCGCGCTTAACCGCTTCAATGAACACGGCGTCTAGTCTAGTTAACTTCAAAAACATGATTCACTTTAAAGCAAAACAATTCGATGATGAGCTAAAGTTCATCGCTGAAGAACTCAAAAGTGCGGACATAAATTACGAAAATTAAGCAGCAAATGACAGGGTGGTTCTCATGATAGAAAAATTTAAAAACCTAGCACCACTAGGTAAATCGATGGCTTATATGAGCTTAATATTTGCAATTTTGTTTATCGTCGTCCCTCTATATAAATCTTTACCAATCGATTTTGATGCAGTAATTGGGTGCTTGGTACTTGGAGCTTTTTGGTGGCTACTAGGCAAGTGGCATGAGAACGAAACTAAAGATCCATATCCTTAAATGCATCAAAAAATCTAAAAAATTTGAAGTGATTATTTTTATTTTTATAAACTGAATAAATCATCCAGCAAAGAAGAAACATAGACTTTAGACAGTTGATGTCCTGCGTTAGGGACAATAGTAACTGGCAACCCAAGCAAGCTTGCAAACTTAGTAACGTTTTCTGGATTGCTCTGCCAGTCCTCTGAACCAACATGAAACGAGCAGTTCATTGGCGCTGGGTACTGATTGCCGCTAGCAAGCTCAATGAGTCGATCAGCGTAAGGCGGGATAAATCCCATGCTGATTTCCTCGCTTGAAAACTCCCCTACGATTGGAGAAAGCAAAAGAATCTTGCCAATGTATGGAGTCAATTTCGACAATGCATGAAGCAACAAATAGCCACCAAATGAATTGGCAATGATCTTGGCATCCTCGCGCCAAAAGTGCTCTTTTATGTCATTGGCAATCGTGGCCACTTGATCGTTGAAATTTAGCTTCTTAAAGTCACCCACGGTCTCGCGTCCAACGACCTCGTACCCCCTAGCAACTAAAGCCTGCCCTAAGCCGTTGGTGATACGACCCCCATGCCCTGGAAGGTAATAGATTGATAGGCCATGTACAGAGGGTGAAAGGTCCATAGTTCAATTATGTTGCCCCAAGTAACCATTTTTGCTATGCCTGTCGTGACCGCGGGCCGAGATTTTAAAAACACACAAAAAACCGCCAGATGTCCCGCCTTTCGGCGCTTTAGAGCGTTTTTTGGTCCCGCAGGGGCCTGAGTGGGTTCTCTCATTCGGCCCATATAAGCTACGAAAGGTAAATGTCGAAGGGTTAGCTTTGAATCTTGCTATAAAAAAATTGTAGCGGCAAGGTTACTTACAAACCTCGCCTACTAATGTCATATTCTGACCATGAAATGATTTTCAAAAAAGCTAGCCTTTGTTGTTGAGTGGTTATTCATTTCAGCATTCAATTGATTTAATAGGTGGAATCCTAGAGAAACTGAAGGTTAATTCAAGTAGTGTGTGAGCAAGATGATATGAGCATGATCGATCTTCATCGACCTCTTGCGGATTCCCGCACAACTGCACGAAGCTCCTTTTTATACTTTTTTGTGTCCATGATTGCGACCCAAAAAAGGCATCACTCATGCCCGAAGCACCGTCTTTGTAACCAGTTTAAATGACTTCCACAGATTCAGATTTAGTCAGCAAGCTTTGCAAGTTTTCCACTAGAGAGCCTTCGAAAATCGGATTTTGGGTGAATAACTATTTGACGACTCCAAGGCTATCAACGGCTCCGTCAGGCTAGTCATCGCCTGCAATATCGGGTTTGGGGACCTCCGGCGCCTGAGGTAAAAGGTCAAGGAGATCCAGGAGCGCCAGTATGTCGAAGTCGATCGAAGTGTCTCCTTGCTCGATCCACCAGCCAGCCCCCATGCCGCCAAAACTACCCCAGTATGTTTCCTGCCATTCGTAGACTTTGGCGTCGCCAATCCAAAGTTCACAGTACTGGACGACTTCAGTGTAAGAGTTGGGGTCCGTGATGAATTCAGGTTCATCGAGATTCGTCTCGACCTTCAGTTTAATTCCCTGCTCCTTTAACTGCTGAATTCTTTCGGGCAGTTGATCGTCTAACTCGCTGTCGGCTAGATCGCAAAGTTCTTTGAGTATCTCAGTGGGATTGGTAGGCGTCATTTGGTTAGCTTTTCAAGGGAAACTGCAGTGATTTTTCGGTCAAACTTTGTTTCTGGAATGAGAAAAATTCTCAAACCTTGCCGCCTACCCCTTTAAACTTTTCTACAAAAGCCGCTAACTTTTGAAACACACTCTGCTTTTTGGTCAGGTACTGTGGATTCAGTGGACTCATCTTGGGCAAAACGGCATTCAGCTCCGTACCGCTGTCACTGGCATACTCACGCTTAAGTGATGCTGCGATGTACCGCTTAGCGGCCTCTGCATTTAGGCTCTCGGAGTTGATCAATTCTTGGGCTTCACGTTGTTGTTCAGCTTGCGCAAAAGAAAAGAAAGCCTCAATCACGCTAGCCTTGTCACCAATCTGGTCGAGATTTGTCTTGTTGATAAAGTCGACCAGCAAATTTTCTTTGGCGCGATTACCAAGGCTGGCACGAATGACGCGACGAACTTCATCCACCAGTTCGGATTTGCTCTTGGTTTTCTTGTTGTGATCGAAAATCAATTCAAGGATGTAGTCCAAATTAATTTCCTGCGACTTGAGCAAGTCAACCTCAAAAACTACATCGTCCCAATCGATGGTTGATTTGTCCTTGTCGTCGGCAGTTTTTTCCCGACGCTGCCAGTCGCGTACATCGTTGTAGGTAGATCGGTAATCCTGGATTTTCCGCTCAGCAGGCAATGTGATGGTGGCCATTGCAGTCATGTCTTCATCGGTCAAATAGTGTTTTGACTTGAACGCTTCCACCGCTGCCGGGTCATTCACATCAACGCTTTGCAGCTCTTTCAGGCTGGCGAACTCATCGTAGTTCTGCAGAACGTTTTCAATGCGCAAATATTCGCCGAAGAGTTTGGCGAAAGCCTTCTTGTCAGCCTCTGTCTCAATGGCTGCAGGGTCAGGGAAGCGAGTTTCAAGCTCCTTGACCACCTCCACAAAGCCACGTCGCGCTTCACCGGTGGCCACATCGGTGAAGCCCTCCATATACTCCTTGTAGCTTTTCTCGAGCACCACGTTCTTCGTGTTTTTGTCACCAAACAGGGTGATGGCGTCAATAGTCGCCTGCTCCAGGTCACGGAAGGTGACAATGTTGCCAAAGGTCTTGGTGGCGTCAAAAATCCGGTTGGTGCGCGAGAAGGCTTGCATCAGGCCGTGATAGCGCAGGTTTTTATCCACAAACAAGGTGTTGAGCGTGGGCGCATCAAAGCCGGTCAGGAACATGCCCACCACAATCAGCAGGTCGATTTCCTTGGCTTTAACCTGCTTGGCCAGATCGCGGTAATAATTTTGGAAGCCATCGCTATCAACGCTAAAGTTTGTTTTAAACATCGCGTTGTAGTCGGCAATGGCTGCACTCAAAAACTCCTTGGCACTGCTGTTCATGGCCGAGACTTCCAGGCTCTCGTCCTGGATGTCACCGATGGCATCCTGCTCCTCATTGGCTGCGAATGAGAAGATGGTCGCTACACGCAGTGGTTTGTCAGCGCCCTTTTGCAGTTCTCTGAAGGATTCGTAATAAAGCTTCGCAGCATCCACGCTGCTGACTGCAAACATAGCGTTGAAGCCCTTGTTGCCCGGATGCAGGCGGTGGGTCTTCTGTCTGAAGTTGTTCAGAATGTACTGGGTTATCTCACAGATACGGTCGGGGTGCAGCAAAGCTTGTTTGTTCTCAGCTGCGCTGAGTTTTTTCTCATCCAGTTCGGACTCAATGGCCTTGAACTGCGGACGCACATCGTTGTAATCAACCTTGAACTTGAGCACCTTTTCATCACGGATCGCATCGGTGATGACATACGAGTGCAGCTCTCTGCCAAATACGCTGGCAGTGGTTTCTGCGCCCAAGGCGTTTTCCGGGAAGATGGGGGTTCCGGTAAAACCGAACTGGTAAAACTTCTTGAATTTCCTCTTGAGGTTCTTCTGCGCTTCGCCGAACTGGCTACGGTGGCATTCATCAAAGATAAACACGACTTGCTTGCCATAGATGGGCAGGTCGCCCTCGCTCTTCATCAGGTTGTTGAGCTTCTGGATGGTGGTAACGACGATCTTGTTGTCGTTCTTCTCCAGGTTGCGCTTCAGGCCCAAAGTGCTGTCTGAACCGTTCACGCTGTCTGGTGAGAAGCGTTGGTATTCCTTCATGGTCTGGTAGTCCAGATCCTTGCGGTCCACCACAAAGAACACCTTATCAACGAAGTCCAGCTCCGTAGCGAGCCGTGCCGCTTTAAAACTGGTCAGGGTCTTGCCCGAGCCCGTGGTGTGCCAGATGAACCCACCGCCCTCAATGTCACTCCAGCGCTTCGCCTGATAAGCACTGTTGATCTTCCAAAGAATACGCTCCGTGGCCGCGATCTGATACGGGCGCATCACCAGTAGGGTATTACTCACATCAAAAACCGAGTAGTGCAGTAGCACATTGAGCAAGGTATTCTTCTGGAAGAAGGTGGCCGTGAAGTCCTTGAGGTCCTTGATGAGGCTGTTGTCCGCCTTCGCCCAGTTCATGGTGAAGTCAAAGCTGTTCTTGTTGCGTTGCGTGGTGTTGGCGAAGTAGCGGCTGTCGGTGCCGTTAGATATCACAAAGATCTGCAGGTACTTGAACAAGGATTGCTCGCTGTTAAAACTCTCCTTGCTGTAGCGATGCACCTGGTTGAATGCCTCGCGAATAGCCACGCCACGTTTTTTGAGCTCCACCTGAACAAGCGGCAAGCCATTGACCAGAATCGTCACGTCATAGCGGTTGGAGTGCGTGCCGGTCTGCTCAAACTGTTTGATGACCTGCACCTTATTTCGGGCAATGTTCTTTTTGTCTAGCAGGCGGATGTTCTGGATACGACCATCGTCAAAGACGAAGTCGTGCACATAGTCATCGTGAACTTTGCGGGTTTTTTCGACGATGCCGTCACTCGGCTTGTCCAGCCAAGTCTCAACAAAGCGCAGCCACTCGCCATTGGAAAAATCCACGCTATTGAGCGTTTGCAGTTGAACGCGGACGTTGGCTAGCAAAGCATCGGGCGTGTTCAGACTTGGCAGATATTCATATCCCTGATTACGCAAGTCGGCAATCAACTCTCGCTCCAGTTCACTCTCGCTCTGGTAGCTTTCTGCGACCTTCCACTCCTGGGTGTATTGATCGAGAACGATGAAGCTCTTCGATTCGGCAATGGTCTTGTAATCGGTCATGCTAATGCGCTCTCTGGCTTAGGAAAGCTCAGCATAAGTTCGCGGTAGTACTCGTATTGCTTCTGACGCAGTTCGATTTCGCGAGGGAGGCATTTAACAAGTTCGTCAAACTTATCGAGGATACGGACGATTCGTTGTTGTTCAGCTAAAAGCGGTATAGGTATCTCAACCTTCTTAAGTGAATCCATAGTTAGGGAAACATTCGCACCACCTCTCATTAGAGGGACTAAAAGCACATCTTTTTTATTGAATAGATAATGTCTTAGAAATTTTGCCGATAAAAGTTTACTGTCCTTGGGGATGATTGCGCACAAAATATTACCAAGAGCAAACTTGCCGTCTTGAAAATATATCCGGTCTATGCTTGCAACTCCATGACCTCTTGACGAAATTAAGGGTACACATGCGGCAGCACAGTCAAATTGGTAGTCAGAAGATGACTGTCTTTCCTCTGTTGTGGCAACAAGTGGGAATTTACCTGGCGTCGCTTTTTTTATTGGTGTTAAACCTTTTTTGATATCACAGCACTCTCCGATTTTTAAATATTCAGTCGTTACTGGAAATTGCAAAATTTCAAATTGATAATGCTTTTGCTGATCCTTACGTATGTCAAGCTCGGCTGTGAGCTTGGCTGTGAGATCGGTAAAAGTGTCCAGCATACGGACGATTTCAGCTTGGATTTCAAGCGACTTTTGGGGGTTATTTGGGCAGGGGATGGGGATCTCAAACCTATCAGTATCTGGGGTTGCAATCTGCGGCATTTGCATCTTGCTGCCGATATTCTGAAAGTGAGGCTCATTTAGCTTCAGAAAGTGATACACATACTTGATGTTGATCGCTTTGCCTCTGGCGTTGTAAGACCACATCTCATTCTTGTGTGAGAACGGCTTGTCGTAGTATTCAAATTCGATGACACCGCGAGACTTAACAATGATCGAAGGCTCCCGGTTCACTTCCTTTTCTGGAATATCTCCAAGGTCTACAAATGCTACTGTCTTGCCGCCGGCAAAGATCTTGACTGGTGCTCCCTCCTTGTGGAGCTCTCTCATTTGACCCGCAGTTATCTTTGTGCTTTGGTGCGGGCAAGCACTTCGCCAAGTGGCTTCCACTTGACCTCAAGGCCATCCAACAGCTTGTCCAAATAGTTCCCGCTGCTCATGCCTCAAACTCCCCGCCCTCAATCTCAGCGACGATGGTATCGATGTCTTTGCGCAGCTGATCGATCTTGGCAACGGTGATTTTCAGCTCGGCATTCAGCTGGGCAATGTTCACGACCTCGCGGTTGTCTTTTGCCTCAACGTAGCTGCTGACCGACAGGTTGTAGTCGTTGGCGGCTAACGTCTCAAACGGAACAGACTGGGCAAAGTAATCGACATTGGCCTTGCTATCAAACACAGCCATGATCTCTTTGATGTGCTCGTCCAGCAGTACATTGTTATTGGTTTCCTTTTTGAACAGGCTACTGGCGTCGATGAACTGCGTAGTGGTATCGGTCTTGTGTTTGGACAGCACCAGAATGGTCACGGCAATTGTGGTGCCGAAGAAAAGGTTAGATGCCAGCGATATCACGCTCTCGACATAGTTGTTGCCCACCAGATACTGGCGAATTTTCTGCTCGGCTCCACCACGGTAGAAGATGCCGGGGAAGCAGACGATGGCTGCTCGTCCTTTGCTGGACAGGTAGCTGAGTGCGTGCAGCACAAAGGCAAAGTCAGCCTTGGACTTGGGGGCTAGCACGCCAGCGGGTGCGAAGCGGTCATCATTGATGAGCGTGGGATCATCACTGCCCACCCACTTCACCGAGTAGGGCGGGTTGGAGACGATGGCATCGAACGGTTTGTCGTCGCCAAAGTGGGGCTCGATCAACGTGTCGCCCAACTGAATGTTGAACTTGTCATAGTTCACGTTGTGCAGGAACATGTTCATCCGAGCCAGGTTGTACGTGGTGTGGTTGAGCTCCTGACCGTAAAAGCCGTCTTCGATCAGGTGTTCGTCGAAGTGCTTTTTTGCCTGCAACAGCAGCGAACCAGAGCCGCAGGCGGGGTCATAAATTTTGTTGACACTGGTTTGCTTGTGCATGGCCAGCTGTGCGATAAGCTTGGAAACATGCTGTGGTGTAAAGAACTCGCCGCCTGACTTCCCGGCATTTGCAGCGTAGTTGGAGATCAGAAATTCGTAGGCATCGCCGAACAGGTCGATGTGGCTGGCATCAAAGTCGCCAAAATCCAGTTCTGCCACACCTTTGAGTACAGCAGCCAAGCGGGTGTTCTTGTCTCTAACTGTGTTGCCCAGCCGGTTGCTCGTGGTGTCAAAGTCAGCAAACAGCCCTCGAATGTCGCGCTCTGATGGGTAGCCCATGGCTGAGGATTCAATGGCCGAGAAGATTTTGGCCAGGTCGGTGTTCAGGCTGTCATTGGTATTGGCGCTGGCGGCCACATTGGAAAACAACTGGCTTGGGTAGATGAAGTAGCCCTTGGTCTTGATGGCGTCATCCTTGATCTCTGGGGTGATGACGCCATCGCTCAATTTGGCGTACTCAAGACTATCGTCACCGCCTTCAATGTAGGCCGCAAAGTTTTCGCTGATGAATCGATAAAACAGGGCACCCAACACATACTGTTTGAAGTCCCATCCGTCAACTGCCCCACGAACGTCATTCGCGATTTGCCAAATCCGTCGTTGCAATTCTGCGCGCTGTTGAATGCCAGTCATGTTGATGTTCCTGTTTAATCTTTGAGATCGGCAGTTGATGACTGCTCCCGAATCCAACGGTCGATGTATGCTTTTGAAAAGCGCCAGCTCCCGCCCACCTTAAAAGCAGGAATCTGCTTGGCCCCTGCCAGCCGGTAGATGTTTCGCTCAGTGACCTTGAGGTAGTCGGCGACTTCTCCTATGGTCATGAAGGCGTTATCAGCTGTGCTGGATGGCATAGTCTTGGCCAGATCGGAGGTAGAAAACATCAGCATAGTGCAAAATTTTCAATCTGTTGTTGAAAGATTGAAATAATATGCTGGGTAGCAGGCTCACGGGATGAACCTAGGTCGAGCTTGACAGGCAGAGCGATTCGGTTACAGTTGAGCCTGCATCAAGACAAGGTCCGACGGCCTTACCAACCTGCCCCCGGGCAAGGTGGACGCGAAAGCGGATGCGGCTCCAGCCGGGGCAACCAACCGGGAGA
>JACCDN010008980.1_pt1 | contig 11613 bp, 7 predicted proteins | sample 7441691 | NCBI WGS metagenome assembly JACCDN01 (sample SAMN15323439, study PRJNA562643) | freshwater metagenome | isolation source: river surface water | place: USA:Blue River Watershed | collected 2017-08-16
CATTTTTGGTCAAAGAAAATCTCTTAATAGTTTTTTCCAAAAAAGAATTTTCTGCGGAAATTGCTTTGCCAATTAACCACATCAACAAAAATATAAATCCGATCGCACCCGTAAATCCAAGGGTTGCCGAGACTCTTTCGGCGCTTGCGTCAACCAATAAATTGAAGTTATTTCTTAAGTTTGAAAGCGCTTCAATGTGATGACCCGAAAGTGGCATCAATAAATCGATGACGCGCAGCGCATAATGTTCGCTTTGAATCGCATCTCTTCCGCCCACCATTGGATTATATCCGCGCTGAATTTGATAAAGAAGCGTTGGCAAAAAAAGAGCGACCAAAGTTTGCAAAGTTATCACGCATAAAAGTATTGGCTCTGTAGTGCCTTTGTTTAAAAAGCTGCCTTTTTTAAAAGCGCGCAAAAACCATGCGAAGATAAAAATTATGCAAGAATAATACGCATAATAAACGCCGCTCATTGCTGCAAATATTGCAATTGCAGCCGAGATAAAAAAGAATTTATTCCACTTTATACAATATTGCTGTTTGTCGTTTACGCCAAAAATTCCAAGCTTGTCGGAAGAAATCCACAAGGCAACCATCACGGAAAATGGCGCAATCATGTAGTTCGATAAAAATAAGTGCCAAACGCCGCGCATCATGTGGTAAGGCAAGAAGGCGTAGATCACGCTGATGATTGTGGCGGTAAAAATACTGATTTTAAAAACGCGCAAAACGATAAAAGATGTCGCGGCAATTAGCGCGAAAGAAAGAATAAAAAATAGATTGGCAATTAATGCGGCGTTACTGGTGAAGTATGAAAAAATCTTGAAAATTACGAGATCAAAAAGATCAGACTGAATTGGAAAATCATAAGTGCTAAACACTTCGGTCAAGTGCGGCAAACCCACGTAGCTATTGGTGAAAATCCAGCCAGTGTCAATAATATTCTTGATGCAAAAAAGGGAAAATATGGCGTCTGCATCGTAACCAAATGACGGAACCGTCAGATCTATTTTCCAAATTTCAAAAACCAGACAAAAAATAATTAACGCCAAAAATGGTGCTGCGAAGTAAGGAAAAATTTTTTTAAAAAGATTCATAGATGAGAAGATTTTTTTTCAAAAATTATTACACGACCATTTTCGCCAATTGGCATTTGAGCGTTGATGGAGTAATACTCGCTAAGCAGATTCAAAATATTTTTTATTTCTTGCGGCGACAAAATAAAAACTTCCCCATCTTTTGGCAGCATAAAAACTGCCCATTTTTTTTCGGCTTTTTTGATTTCGTTATAAATTATATCGAGATCTTCTTGGTAAAATGCGTGACGAATATTGACCAAATTTAGCGGCGATTTTGCCCGCAATTCCAAAGAAAAATAATATTCCTGATCGTTAATCGGTAACAATAAAATATCGTCGCGAACCTTGGAATCACTGGCGTCAATATGTTGTTTGATAAAATTCAATTCCGCAATCCAATAAGGCTGAACTCCATGCGGAAATTTAGCTAAAATAAAATCATTTTTTAGAGCTTTATTGTGCGCCAGTTCAAAAAATAAAACTGCGCAAAGATAAGAAATAATCAGAAGCGGCAGCGAATATAAAACGATATTTATGCGCGATAATTGAATGGGAAAAACGAATTTTTTAGCGACTAAATTTTTACAGAATTTATCAGCAAAAATTATCAACAAAATCAGCGCTGGGTAGCCGCAATGAGCGATGTTAGAAACATGGCTTCGACCCAAAAAATAAGTAAATAATCCGATGCCCAAAATAGTTAAAGTCAGCATCGCACTATTTTGCAGCGAATGTTTTTTCGTCAAAAAATTATGAATCGAAAAAACCAAACCAATCACATAAATTAAAACCACAGCGCGCCACGCACCTTTAGAAAAAATTGGCAACATTGCATAGCCAAAATCAAGCGCGGCGGACTGTCCGTAAACAATCCAAGAAAGATGTGGAAATTCTCCGTACATTATTTTGATGTAAAAAATCAGCACCAACCAAACTGCACCAAGAATTGCCAAAGATTTTGCAAGATTGGCGAGAAGAATTTTCCAATCAAATTTATCTTTTAATTTTTCGTAAATCCCAGCAATCACGAGTGTCAAGAAGGTTGGAATTCCGCTGTCAAGATTCCAAATTGTGGCGATGGAGAAGAAAATTAATCCGAAATAATATTTTTTTTCCGAAGGTTTTTGGTAAAAAAAATATAAAAAACTCAAAAGCAAAGAAGGGAAAAATAAACGAATTGCTTCATATTGAAAAGCGATTCCATCGCGGACAAATCTGCCATCGATGGCAAAATTTTGCATGTAAATCAGCGCTAAAAATCCAGCAAAAGCGAGTAATTTATTTTCGATGACGTTGAAAATAAAATATGCCAAAGAAAGCAGCGCAATCAGAAATAGTGCGGCAATTGCGATGCTTAATGTCAGAATTGTTGCTGGAAAAATATATAAAAATATCTGCATAAAATAAGGATGCAGACCGTAAAGACTTTTAAAATTTACCAGCAATTCATTGCCCAAATATTGTTGAATAATTGGATAGGCAACTGGATTGAAATTAACAGAATAGCCTGTGGCAGCGACTTCGTAATCGTCAAAAATCCAATAGCTAACAATAAAAAAAGATAGAACCAACGCTACAATTGCGAAAATTATTTTCACGGCGATTTCTGTTTTCGGCGTGCGTGAAATTTGGTAATTGACGATGAAATTTGAAATTATCAGACCCAAAAAAGCCATCGCTAATAAACTTGGCGCACTAATGTTTTCAGGCAAGAACAGCATTTGCTGACTAACCTCAAAAACCAATTTGGCGACAAAACTTAATGATAATATCGCAAAAAAAGTTACGCCAAAGCCGAGATATTTTTCTTTTCTGCTATTTAAAAATGGAGTCAGAAATTTGACCGAAAAAAACATCGACAAAAAGGCAATTCCCGACGCTGATAAAACCGAAAAAACGTAAGATAAATTTTCTCGCTTCTCGCGCAAGGCCGCGTCAAATCCGGGTTCTTGATAAGCGGCTATTTCTAAAGTGTGGGGGCGAACTTCTTTTTTTGGCGCAGCGTGATGGTTGCAAAATTTAAAAACCAATGCCGTTGCCGCAACAATCACGAAGATCGCCAAATAAATATGAAAAGTAAAAATTAGGTTAGAGACGCTATAATTATTGTCTTTTTCCATGTTTTAGCTTTTGGATTTTATCTGCTCTTTCGCCATTGCAATAAACTCTTCAACACTCATCACGCTTTGCGATTCTTCGCCAAATTTGCGTACAGAAACTGAACCGTTTTCAGCTTCTTTTTTGCCAATTGCTAAAATGTATGGAACTTTTTTCAAAGAATGTTCGCGAATTTTGTAGTTGATTTTTTGGGCATCAAAATCGCCTTCAACCCTGAATCCTTGAGCTTTTAGTTTTTCTAAAACTTGGGCGCCATAACCATCAGAATCGTTGGTAATTGTGGCGACAACCATTTGAGTTGGAGCTAACCAAAGCGGAAATTTTCCGGCATAGTTTTCAATCAACATACCGATAAATCTTTCAAAACTTCCTAGCAATGCGCGATGCAACATTACGGGACGCTTCTTAGAGCCATCTGATGCAATGTAGCTAGCATCCAGTCTTTCTGGTAAAATAAAATCAACCTGCAAAGTGCCGCATTGCCACTCGCGACCAATTGCATCAACTAAAGTGAATTCAAGTTTTGGCCCATAAAAAGCGCCCTCACCTGGCTGAATCTCATATTCTAGCTTCGCCTCTTTAACCGCCTCAACTAAAGCAGCCTCAGCGCGATCCCAAGTTTCATCCGAGCCAGCACGCTTTTGAGGGCGAGTAGAGAATTTCACATCAACTTTTGTAAAACCAAAATCAGCGTAGACTTCTTTGAGTAATTTACAAAAAGCCACGGTCTCGGAATTAATCTGACTTTCTTCACAAAAAATATGCGCGTCATCTTGCGTAAAAGCGCGCACGCGCATGATTCCGTGCAGCGATCCTGAAGGTTCGTTACGATGACAAGATCCAAATTCCGCCATTCTTAAAGGCAATTGGCGGTAAGATTTTAACTCTTGGTTAAAAATTTGCACATGGCACGGACAGTTCATCGGCTTGATTGCAAGGGTTCTTTCTTCGCTTTCAGCCACGAACATATTTTCACGAAATTTTTCCCAGTGACCCGATTTTTCCCACAAAATTTTGTCAACCATTTGCGGCGTTTTCACTTCAACGTAATTATTTTTTTCGAGTTTTTGACGAATGTAATTTTCAATTTCGCGATAAATAACCCAACCTTTCGGGTGCCAAAACACTGAGCCCGCAGCCTCTTCTTGCATGTGAAATAAATCCATCACTCTGCCGATTTTGCGGTGGTCGCGTTTTTCTGCTTCTTCCAACATTTTTAAATGATTTTCCAGCGACTCTTTGCTTTCCCAAGCAGTGCCGTATATACGCTGTAGCATTTCGTTTTTTGAATCACCGCGCCAGTAAGCGCCAGCCAATTTCATCAATTTAAAATGCTTAACGTGAGAAGTTGAAGGTGAGTGCGGACCGCGGCAAAGATCAATAAAATTTCCTTGGCGATAGAGTGTAATGTCTTGGTCTTGCGGAATTGCCGAGATGATTTCGGCTTTGTATTTTTCGCCCGATTCTAAAAAAAACTTCACCGCATCGTCACGCTTCCAAACCTCGCGCACCAAGGCCTCGTCGCGTTTTGAAATTTCGCGCATTTTGTTTTCAATGCGCTCTAAATCTTCCAAAGCGAAAGGAGTTTTGCGGGCGAAATCGTAATAAAATCCATTTTCAATGGCGGGACCAATTGTCACTTGCGTATCGGGAAAAATTTCTTTCACCGCTTCTGCCATCAAATGCGCTGCGTCGTGGCGAATAATTTCTAGCGCGTCGGCACCAGATTTTGGTGTGACGATTTCAATTTTTGCATCGGCCTCAATTGCACGAGAAAGATCGCGCAACTCGCCATCCACCTTAATCGCCAGCGCAACCTTGGCGAGAGAAATTGAAATTGATTGAGCAATTTCTGCTCCACTTACACCGCACAGAAATTCGCGTGCAGCGCCATCGGGAAAAGTGATTTTAATTTGTTTCGACATTTTGATTCTATTCGGTTGGTTGGTTTTAAATAGCAACTTACGGAGCGGCTTTCAGTTTTTCAATCACAACCTCCTTTTGCAGAAAAGTTTCCTTTACCGACACCAATTCAGCGAAAAATCTTCGTCGCCTAAATATTCCTTCTTGCACCTTTTTGCTATTTCTTGCGGTATCATTTTTGTTGCACCGTAAAATTGATCGCTGCCAATTCTGATAACGCGCGGCGGCTTGGTGACTCCGTTTAAATAATAATTCACCAATATCACTGATTTTTTACCGAAAGATTCAGTTAAAATTTCTTCACATTTTCTGAAGTTGCGACTGTGTGGTAATAAATATTCCAGCTCTGAACTATTACCACAGGAAATAATGATGACACCTTGTTTTTGAAAGTTTGCGATTGTTTCCGTGATCAGAAATTGTTTGTGTAACCTGTCGTCATTTCCGGCAAATCCTTTGCGAAATAAATAACGTAATTCTTCATGACGCGAAACGAATAAAAGACCGATGAACAACACAATAATCGCGGTTTGAATTGGCCATAAAGTTTTATAATCAATCGATTTTATCAACAGTGTCAGGCCAACAAAATAGCTGATAATTCCCACCACCAAATAACGATCGCAACCATTAGAAAATTGCAGCCACCAAAAACCGTGAACTACAAAACATAAGATTAAAATAAGCCCCGCCTCGACACAGTGACCGTCTTTTGGGTTTTTATTTCTGAGCGCTTTGTAGGAAATATAAAATGTCATCGGCACAAAAATTGAGCAAGCTTCGCCCAAATATCTTTTTACAAAATTGATGCGCCACCAAATATCAACATTGGAGTTGACGCTGTTTTTGAGATTTGAAGGCAGAATCAACGCGTTTTCTTTGTAAAATTTTGCCATTTGAATTTGCAGATCCAAATATCCAGCCAGTCCCAAAGAAATTAATTTTACGATTTCAAACAAGCAAAATGGCGCGATCGCACAAAATCCTGTGGCAAAAATTATTTGGATTTTGCGAATTTTTTTTAGATCTTTTTGGTGTAAAATTTTTAGAAAATAAAAAAAGAAAATTACAGCCACAGACAATCCAGCAATTGCTTTGGACATCACTGCCAATCCTAAAAAAACCCCACCAACCAGACTTTTTTTCAGCGAAAATTTTGGCGAGAAAAGTAAAAATACCGCAATTACCAAACAAAAAGCTGCGGGAATTTCTCCCATCAATAAGTGCCACAAAACCAATCGATCCGTGTTGGAATTGCCGTAACTATTAGTTGAAAAAACTAGCAATAAACTCAGCGCTAAAAAACTAAACGGCCATTTTTTTTCTTTGCCGATGAAGTCATTGGATAAAATAAAAATCGTTGTCAGCAAACTCCAAATCAGCAAAATATTTGCAACGTTGGGAACCCAATATTTATTGCCGAAAAAAAACATCAGAAGTGCCGCCGGCATTATTACAAATGGCCCCGAAGAAATTCCAAAATGAAAAGGGAAACTTTGATCAAAAAAGACCGCAGAATAGCCTTCGCCATTGACCAAGCTTTTTGCAACTATCGAAAAAAACGCATCATCAAACCAAATTGGATAATGCAAAGTGTGATAGATTTGAGCAAAAAGCAAAAAGCTTGCCAACGCGATTAAAAGAAATTTTGCGGCATATTGCGACGAATCAGTCATTGGAATTTACTTAGTTGCAATCGCGCCCAGATTTCCAATCGGCAATGAGATTGCCAAATGCCCGATTTTAGCTTTTTTCAAAAATTCAATCAGTGCTTTTTTGGTAGGAAATTTGGGGAATAATTTTAGCCAATAAAAAATTGGGTAAGTGTTAATTATAGAAAAAACTTTAATGTCTTTAAAGCCAGCATTTTCAAGCATTCTGCGCAAACTCTTTGGTGAAAAAAGTTGCAGATGTTCGATATCGTAAATCGGCGATTTTTCGCCTAAAATTTGATTAACTCGACCACGAAAATTATGCGTTACGACAAAAAATCTGCCGTCTTTTTTAAGTAAAGAATAAGCATCGCAACTTAATTGCAGCGGATCAAAAACATGTTCCAAAGTTTGAAAACAACTCACCAAATCGAATTGATTTTCTTGATAATTTTTACGGTCAAAAAATCCCTGCCGAATAAAAGGCTTAATTTGCGAGTGCGCCGTATTAATTGCCGACACCGAAGGTTCAACGCCGCACAGGTTTTTTACGCCAACTTTTTGCAACTCAAATAAAAATTCGCCGCCACCAGTTCCAATATCAAGAGCCGAAGTAATTGCCGATTTTTGCGGTAAATATTTCGCGTAAGTTCTAGCCGCGTAAGCCGCTTCAATATTGCTGTCGAAGGCTGCTTCTTGATATTGCGAATCGGTAATTTTTTCCGACAAAGCTGGATTGGCATAAATTAAGTCACAATCTTCGCACAAAAATAAACGCAGATGAAAAGGCTCGGGTTCTTTGCGCGAAGAAAAACTAAATTCATTAAGTTTTTCTTGTTGGAAATTTCCCTCCAAATGCAAGTTGGAGCTGCCTTGACCACAAATTGAACAAAAGCGCGAAATCAATTCCATGTTATTTTTTCCCAAAAATATTTGTAAGACCAACACTGTTTAAAACATTGCCGCGCTTGATAATATTCTTGCGAATAAAATGCGGACGACCCTTCACTTCTTCAAAAATTTTTGCGATATATTCGCCTAAAATACTAATGGCAAAAAGATTGAGCGATCCAAAAAAAGTTACCAAAATTAAAGTTGTAGTAACTCCGTGCGGAACGGAATCTGGAAAAAAATATTTGAGCAAAATCTGCGCCACCATTGAAATTCCCGAGATAAATAACATCGCCCAGCCAAAAGCGCTTAACATATTAAGAGGTACGTAACTAAAAGAAAAAATTCCCTTTTTTGCCCAGCCGATATTTTTAAAAATATTGTTGGTAGTGCGACCAAATTTTCTTTCGGGACGAACATAATCGACGCCAGTTTGTTTAAAGCCAGCGTAAGCGCGAAGGCCGCGTAAAAATAAATCGCGCTCCGGAAAACGCAGCAAAACTTCGACCACTTTTTTATCCATCAAAGCAAAATCGCCAGCGTCTTTTGGAATATTGATGTAAGAAAATGCCGCAAAAATTCGGTAAAAAATTTTGTAAAAAATCTGCATATAAAACGGCGCGTCGCGCTTAATTCTGCGACCATAAACCACCTCAAAACCTTCAATCCATTTTGGCAAAAATTGTTCGATCATTTCTGGCGGATCTTGCAAATCGCCATCCATAAGCACGCAACTATTTTTCGTCGCCAAATCCAAGCCGCTTTTAAACGCCGCTTGCGAGCCAAAATTTCGGGAATGCGAAATACCAACTACGCGCCAATCGTGCTTGGAAATTTCGGCGATCACTTCTTCACTATTGTCGGGCGAGCAATCATTCACAAAAATAATTTCGTAATCGAGCTTTAGTTTTTGCATCACTTTGGTAATGCGTTCATACATTTCGGGAATAGCTTGCGCGTCTTTGTAACAAGCGATGATTGCCGAGATTGAATGTTTGCGATCTAAATCATCGAGCGGTTTTTTTGTGGCACTTGGTTTGGAATAATTTTCTAAATTTTGCTCAACCCAAGAAGTCATTTTCTGCAAACCTTCGCGCAGAGAAATTTTGCTTTTCCAGCCTAAAATTTCTTCGGCCTTTTTGGGATTGGCGTACCAATCTTCAACGTCCCAAGCGTGCGCTGGATAGTTAAATTGTGGCTCGCCCTCAAGTGTAAAAATTTCTTTCGATAAATTCGCGATGTCAGAAATTGTAGTTTTTACGCCAGAACCAATATTAAAAGATTCGCCAAAAAAATCGGGCTGCAGCGCAAAAGCGGCGTCAATAAAGGCTTCACAAGCGTCATCGATATAAATAAAATCGCGAGAAATTCTAGGATCAGCGAAGCTGTTAAATTGTTTTTGTAGTCCGCTTAAAACAATTTTTGGCAATAAACGCGACGAATCTTCATAAGGCCCATAAACCGAATAAAGTCGCAGATTTGCAGTCTTCAGACCTTTTTTCTTGCCGTAAAAATAAATCAGATTTGACTCTAGCGCTTTGGAAACTGCGTAATGGCTATTGGCATTTAGCGCAACATTTTCAGCAGGTGCACAAGCAGAATCGCCATATTCCGAAGAGCTGCCAGCATTGATGAAACAGTCCACGTCGCTTTCAAAACATTTGCGTAAAAACTTCTCAAAAAAAGTGACGTTAGTTTTGTAAATCAAATCGACATCGCTTTGAAAAGAATACGCGCCGTAAGCCGAACAGTTGAAAATTGTTTTTGGTTTTACGCGCTTCAGCAAAGATTCTTGATTTTCATCGAGCAATAAATCGCCTTCAAAAATATTAGCGGAATCAATGTTTTCAAGACGCCAAGCTGGCAAATGCGAAGTGGTTCCAAACACGTCGTTGCGATATTTTAACAATGTATGAAAAAGATTGGCACCAATAAAACCACTAGCTCCAACCACTAAAATTGGACCTTTGAGACTAGAAATTTTTTGGGAAATATTTTGTGACATTGATTTTTGAAAAATATTATTTCGAGATTTAGTTAGCGAGCGACGGCGTGGTTAACTCCCGCAAAACTTGATTTATAGTCAACAGCGATTCTTCACGATGGAAATTTTGAGAACCATAAAAACCCGATACATAACCTTGCGCGTGAAGATGTGAAAATGATTTTGGTACAATTTTTTGCTGTAAAATCAGACTCGAAATCATTTGCCCAATTCCACCTTGCGCAACATGTTCTTCTAAAACACAGAGTTTTTGATTGTGAATTTCAGCAGCTAAATTTTGTGGTAATTCTAAATTTTTCGAAAGCTCGCAAACCAGCCAAATTGTTGGACGTACAGATTTATTTTGGCTGATAAAATCGTGCAGAAAATTACTCGCAATTGATCCGCAAATAATCAAAACCCCAAGATCACCTTCCAAAATTTTGCGCCACGGTGCGTAAGAAATTTTGTCAGATTTTTTAGCCAATCCCAAGCGTAAGTAACTCGGTTTTTTTAAGTGACTGATGCGCGTAATCATTGCACCTAAATCTTCGTCGAAGGCTGGAATGAAAGCGTGCATATTTTGTAACGTCAATAGTGCGCCATAATCTTCAAGCGCGTGATGCGTTGCGCCCATTACGCCGTAGCCGTATCCACCGCCATTTCCCACGATCGTAACTGGTAAATTATGCAAACAAATATCGTTGCGAATTTGTTCAAAAGGTCGCGCGAAAGCAAATGGTGCAATGCTGTAGCAAAAAACTTGTAAACCAGTTTTAGCAATTCCGGCCGCAACCGAAATCATATTTTGTTCAGAAATTCCAACATTAATGAAATGGTCGCCCATCTTTTTTTGAAGCGGCTCGAGCGCTTTAAAACCAAGATCTCCCGTCAAAAAAACGAAAGGATTTTTTTCGAAAGATTGCAACATTTCGGTGCAAAAAATTTCTCTCATAAATTTTCAATCTCCTGTTTTGCCTTATTGTAAAGATCTGCGCTCAGCGGCAAATAGTGCCATTCCATGCGGTTTTCCATGAAAGAAATTTTGTTACCTTTTGTGGTATTCATCAAAAATATTTGCGGACGAGATTTTCTTTCAGCAAGTTTTTTTAGATCGTTTTCGTCATGCCCGTTGATCTGGGAAATTTCAAAATTTAGTGCCGAAAAAATATCGCGTAATTTTTGTAAATCGAGCGAAGCCACGTTTTGCGTGCTTCCAAAACCCTGAAGTCCGTTACAATCAATAATCACCGTGACATTTTTTAACTGCTGATGATGCAAAAAAATCAGCGCTTCAAAATTACTGCCTTCTTGCCATTCGCCGTCCGACATCAAACAAAAAATTTGTTGATCGCGATTTTGTAATTTGTTTCCCATCGCCATTCCGCAAGCAAGGCCCAAGCCGTGTCCCAAGCTTCCCGTCGCAAAAGGAATTTCATCAATCCAATTTGTGGGAGGATGTCCGGCAAGTTTGGTATTATCTTGGTGAAAGGTTTTTAACTGTTCTTCCGAAATTTTTCCCAAACTCCATAACACAACATAAAGCGCGCCCGCAGCGTGGCCTTTTGAAAGTATGAATCGATCATTTTTCCCCAAAATAAAGTGATGCAAATAAAGCATGGCATCAAGAGCCGACAAGTTTCCACCGATATGTCCTACGCCGCTTTCAAAATGCATTTTAAGTAAACGCAAGCTGGCTTGTTTTTGCAGATTAAGGAATGTCATTAATTTTCTGGGAATGAAATTTGATTGGATCAATTTCAAAACTCTCGATCACGCAACCTAACTTTTCAACAAATATGGGGCGATTAGAGTATATATTCAAATTGACACCGCCTAAAAGATTTGGCTTTTTCTGCTTGCATCTATCACATTTTTCTAAACTTATGCAATTGTGATTCGGCCCAGCGCTAGATTTCTTAATTTAAATTTCATAAACAAACTCTTTAACCTCCAGTGATCAC
>JACCDN010294062.1_pt1 | contig 11613 bp, 8 predicted proteins | sample 7441691 | NCBI WGS metagenome assembly JACCDN01 (sample SAMN15323439, study PRJNA562643) | freshwater metagenome | isolation source: river surface water | place: USA:Blue River Watershed | collected 2017-08-16
GCTACGATCGTCTCCCTATTTGTCTGACAGCTATGAAAGACTTACTGAGGGTTGGATGCGAGCGACCGTCTACAGAAATGAGCTCAGGTGACCATCAAAACCGTAATCCAAGTCTCCACATCTCGTGAAACCAAGAATCTAATCGAACGTGCAGCTGCACTCTCTGGTTTGACAGTTTCAAATTTTGCAATCCAAGCTGCCCTTCGGGAAGCAGAGTCACTGCTATTACCCGATATCACAGTCCTGCTTGCAGCGGGCAATCAAGGTTCATCGGAGTCAGCATGAGTCCAGTATTGAAGTTTGGTTCAAGCCTTTTGGTTATTGGCTCAGTTATGCTCTGCACACTCTGGTTCAGCAACTTTGCCGACTACATGCACCTAGAAGATTTAGCGCTCGAATACACTCCAGCAGCCGAAGCGCTGAGAGAAGTTACCCCCGGCGAGAGATTTCTCCTAACTGGCTCACAAGGGCTAATCGCTTTGGGCCTTCTGCTAATGCTTTCTGCGTGGATTGCCAAACTAAGTAAGTCTCGCAATTAGTCGACCTATCAATTCAGGTGCTTGTGACAATTTGAGAGCTTGGCGCAGGTCATACGGAATTTTGTCTTTAGACATTGTTCCCCCCTTGTAAAGCTATTGCATGTCAGGCGTCACGTTTGAATCAATAGAGTATGCAAAGAGCGGGTGGCCCTCACAACCACCCGCTCTTTGCACTTGCCCTAGGGCTATCGTCTTACAGTTACGCCACGCACGAAGGTCTTCTTGCCAATGGTGACTCGAATAACCTTCTTACCGACGGTTGCTGGGAACTTGTAAGTCACAAGACCCGTGGTTGGGGTTCTCTCGTATGACTTACCGTTGATGGTGATCTTCACGCTCTCGTTCGCAGCGTTTACGACCTTCACCTCTACCGAGTTGCTAGCAGGTGCCATGGACACCTTGGTAACTCCCTGCTCCCAGGTGACCATGGTGGTTGCGGTTAGCGGAAGCAATCCAGTGCGCTTGACCGAAACTGCAACAGCTGAGGTTCCCTCAAGGTTCTGTGGGTTTGGAACCGGGATTCCAACTCGACCCTGAGCATCGGTTAGCACCCAATCCTGCTTGGATTGAACACCGTTGATGTATACCTCGGCTAGCTGGTTGGCCATTGGCTTGCCGGCTTCGTCAAGGAACTGGAAGTTGGCAACGTGTGGGGTGCCGGTCTTCACAGTCTCGGTTGCAGGAGCGACAATCTTGGCTGCGTCGCTCTGCTCCACGAAGTGTGCGAACAGCATGTCGATACCCTCACGAGTTGCACCAACAAGGTGAGGCTTGATGTTGGTTCCAAGCTCCTTGCCGTTAGGTGCACCGTTAAGGCTCGCTGGCATCTTCTCGCCCTCGGCGTTGGTGTTGGTCAACACGAAGGTGACCTTACCGTCCGCGTCAGTGAGCTTTGCAGGCAGCTGGGTTTCGCCATTACCTGCACAGTCGTCCGGACCAATCAACGTGTTTTCATACATGAAGAAGGTCTTGGCACACGAGTAGTTCGCGTTCACGATCAGAGTTACCGGGGCGTTAGCCAGTGGCTTGTCGTCCTTGTCGGTGACGGTGTAGGTGAGCTTGAAGGTGCTGCGGACCGGAATGTACTTTAGGTACGCTCTGGTGTCCTCGTCACGGTACTGCCAAATACCATCCCACCAGGTTGCGTCTAGATAAGTGTCCATGAACGACTTATCCAGACGAATGTGTGGGTAGTTACCCTTGTTCTCGCCGGTTCTAGGTGCTGCACTCTGAGATAGGTCCACCGCGTTAGGGGTGAATGCTAGGTCGTCGAAGTACAGGGTCTGGTCAATCGGATCCTTAGTTCCAAGGTTGAAGAACAGCACAATCTTGTTGTAGGCCGAACCTTCGGTGTAGTTACCCGCCGATGGCGAGGTGAAGTCGAAGGTTAGAACCTGCCAGCTGGTGGTGCCAGCGGTAGCGCTCTGCTGAACATATAGGTTCGGAGTCGAACCACCTGGGTCGTTACCAGGCGCTTCTAGCTTGATGGTGACGCTGGTTGTGGCGGTAGGTGCCTTCACCCTTAGCTGAACGATTTTGCTGTTTGCAGAAATCAACTCACTTGATGGGCGAACATCTACAGTCAAACCAGCCCAAGTCTGAACACCGACGGTGTCGGACTCAGTGATGTATCCGCTGTAGGTTCCGCTTGGAGCATTCGCACCCGATGGAGTTGCCACCAGGTCACCTGATGCTCCTTCGAAAGCCTCCCAGCCAGCTGGCTTGGTTTCGAAGCTGTATTGAACCGACTGAGACATGGTGGTGACCAAGGTGAAGTTCGAGTTCTGCGCAGTAAGTGCTGCTGGAGTTGCACCATTGAACGCAACGTCGTCATAGAAGTAGACGTTGTCGGTGGTGTTGCCACCACCAGTGGTGCGCTCTGGCTCGTAGGCCACCCAAGCTCTTCTCCACTCAACACCGTAGTTTGCACTGGTTGGGAAGGTGAAGGTTAGAGTCTGCCAACCCAAAGTGGTAGTCGCAGTCGCAGAGGTGGTCAAAGTTGCCGAGTAGTCAACCGTCTGAACACCCAGCACCACGGTCTTGCCGGCTGCTGGTGCATAGAAGTTCATGGTGACGGTGCGGTTTTGGTAAGAGATCAAGCTCGCGCCGCTAGCAAGGGCGTCTGCCGAAATCGCAGTGTTTGAGGTTGCGTTACCTTTTTGACCCTTGACCATCTTGGTTCCAGTTGCAGAACCGCCAGCCTGGTCAGCGGAGTTTACATAGTTACCCCAAGCGGAGTTATCGTTGGCGGAAGTGTAGCCAAGGATATTTGCCCAGCCGCTCATACCTACTGTGTTGGACTCGTAGTTGTACAAAGTTGGCGGAGCTAGTGGAGCGCCGTTGAATGAGACGTCATCGTAGAAGTAGACGTAGTTGGTGCTCGAGTTTCCACCTACGGTCGAATCGATGTCGTAAGAGACATTTGCTCGGTTGTAAGACTGAGTGAAGTCAATGCTTGAAGGGAAGACGAAGGTTAGCGTCTGCCAACCGACGGTGGTGACCGCGGAGGCGGTAACGCTTTGGCCGCCCGAATAGTCGTCCTTGGTTACCTGAAGTTGAACCTGCTTACCAGCCTCTGGAGCGTAGAACCTCATGGTTGCGGTGCGGGTGGTTGAGGAAATCAGGCTCGAGCCGTTTGCGATGCTTCCGACAGCAGTGTTAGAAGTCGCATTACCCTTCTGACCCTTGATCATCTTGGTTCCATAGGTAGAACCGCCTGCCTGATCTGAGGCGTTTACATAGTTACCCCAGGCCGAACCATCGTTGGCGGAGGTGTAGCCGAGCACGTTGGACCAGCCGTTCATGCCCACGGTGTTTGACTCATAGTCGAAGATGATTGCTGGCGCTGGTGCATCAGCGTTTGCCGGGGCAGCCGCGAAGGTAACCAGTGACGTTGCAAGAAGCAACGCGGAGGTCAGCATCGATGCCAACCTCGTGTTTTTGAGCTTCATAGAGAATTGCCTTTCAAGCAGGGGGCTGAAAGGTGACCGAACAGGGAATTTGCGCACACTAGTTCGAAGATCGATTCACCAGGAGCTCAACGTCGCACATCATTGAGCGAATGGGGTTATTTAAGTTGTTAGCAAAGACTAATTCTCGGTTTTGAATTCTGAAACCGATTTCACATTGAATTTATAGAACCGTTATCTAACCCCAAATACCGCGCTATTTGGGGTTAGTAACCGATTTCAGGGATTACTTCTTGTATGTCTGGGTGACTGTTCGCTTGACCCCACCGATGGTGAAGGTCCAGGTGGTCTTACCCGGCTTGGTACCGATCAAAACAATCTCGGCGTCGCGACGCTTATTCGAGCTGTTGTAACCGAAGGTCAGGGCATTCTTACCCAGCTTTGACGAGGTGATTAGCTCTAATCGATTCGATGCCGTTACCAAAACCGCTACCCCGCCGTTGGTCGCAGTCACCTTGATATCTGGAGAGTACATCGCGTTGGCCTGAGCGTTTCTGAGGTAGCTGATGGCAAGTTTTACCACCACGTTGTCATCGGTTGAGATGCCAGCTGGGTCGAGCTTCAAGGCTGGGTTCTCCTCGGTGCCAACAATGACATTGCCGTCGGTGTCGGTCGGTTGGTTACCACGTGAAGTCACCTTCATCGAAATAGCAGATGATCGAATGCTCAGATCTGGCACGATCTGTGGCCAGAAGTAGTCGACCGACTCTTCTAGTTCATTGGTGGTGGTGTGCATGCTGAATGGCAAGAATGCAGCACCTGGCTCCTTGGTGTCTGGGTTAACCGACTTGTAGTTCAAAACCTGAGCCTTGGTGTTTAGGTTCTTGATTGAGAACGAAACATAACCTTTGGAGTCGGTGAGCTTCTTGTCGACATACTTTGCCCACTTGCAGATGCTGCAGGCGGTGTCGACGAGTAGGTTGACCTCACGCTTTGGCTGCGGAGTTCCCCAGATGTCGAAGACGCGGTACTTCAGGCCGATGGTTGAGCCATAGAGGTAGGACTTGGCATAGACCTGGGCATACTCAGGCAACCAACCGCGCTTAAATACGCTCCACTCGTAGGTGGCCTCCCAAAGGTCCGAACCCTGGCAGTCGTACTTGTAGTCACATGCTGCCTCTGGGCCAGTCGACGTTCCCACCAATTTGACCACCGGGTAGAAACCTGGGTTCTTGAAGAGCAAAAGCATGGTGCCAACGGTGGTGCTCCCATTGGTTAGGTCTACTCGAATTGAGTCATCCTCAACCGGCGCCTTGGTTGGGGTGATCACAAACTCTGCAACACCGAGTGCGTCAACTGTGCCGATGTTCTCATCGCCTGGAATGTTGTCGGTGTATGCCACATCGCTGTCGATGACAAACTTCACCTGCTGGCCGGCATTTGCCGGGGTGCCAACATACTGGACGGTCACACTCTTCTGATCGGTGCGGATCCAGGCCTGGTTGTGCTGAGTCTCGGAGTCAACTAAAAGCTGCTCTTTCTCATTAAATTCGCGCATGTAGCGCTCGAATACACCAGGCTGTTTCTTCACGTGTAGGTTGCCCCAGGCAAGTGAGGTCACCCAGTTGGTTGCCCCAGATGGGCTTACTGGGCCTAGCAAGGTTGCAAACACAGCCAAAGCTGCGGCACCTGCGATTAGACGGTTTTGCGTGCGCATGATTACCTCTCGTCACTATCTACTCTGGGTCGAGTGCGCACACACTCGGTTGTTGTTCTAAAAACTAAGCCGATTCTCGTAAAACTAATTCCGTTGGCAAGATCTTGGGGGCCGGGGTAACTCCCTGCAATAGCTCCAACATGGATTCCGCGGCTGCGGACCCCAAACCTACGATGTCTTGGCGGATAGTGGTTAGGCCAGGTCTGTGAGTCTGAGCCATTAGGTTGTCGTCAAAACCAACTACCGCTACGTGGTCTGGCACCATGCGACCGCGCTCGTGGATGGCGGCCATCACACCAAGGGCCATGGTGTCATTGGCTGCAAAGATGCCATCGATCTCTGGGTTTCTGGCAAGTAGCCGCAGGGTCAGGGTCTTCGCGCTCTCGAAAGACCAGTCGCCGTTGGCGATTAGGTCTTCATTCAGCTCGTGGCCAAGAGCTTGATGAGCTGACTTGTAGCCCTCTAGGCGGTCAATGCCTGCTACCGCTGCAACGTCTCCGGTAATGGTTGCTACCTTTTTGCAGCCGCTGGTAAGCAGATGCTTGGTGGCAAGCTCGGCACCTAAGCGGTTGTCGGTGTCGACATAAACAATGTCTGACTTGAGATCAATCGGGGTTCCGATAACAACCACCGGCAAGCCCTTTTTGACCAGGTTGTGAACGACCTGTTCCTTGTGAACGGTCAGGAAGATTGCGCCATCAACATCGCCACCCTCTAGGTAGTGCGCAATTGGGCTGTCTTCGGATTCCAGCGGAGAAACCATCAACACCGAGTGGATGTCGTTTGCCATCAGCACTCTGGAAATACCCGCCAGCACCACTCCCCAGAATGGGTCGCTTAGAACGGTTGGAGAGTCATCAATAACAACCGCGATTTGTCCGGTGCGACCGGTCGAAAGCGCTCTGGCAGCGCGGTTGGTGCGGTAGCCAAGCTTGCTGGCTGCCTCAAGCACTGCCTTGGCACGATCGGAGTTGACTCGCTCGTCACCATTTAGAACTCTAGAAACCGTTGCGCGGCTGACTCCGGCCTTGGCCGCAATCTCGGCGTAGGTGGTTCTAAAAGTCGATGGTGAAGTCACGGTCATTAGATTATTTGACCCCCGAGCCTGCTTCTAATCTGTTCGCCGCAATGATAGCCGCATAAGTCTTGCCGCTGTTCTTGATGGTGCGCTTGAGGGTATTGAAATCAACGTGAATGATGCCAAAACGCTTGGAGTAGCCCTCCGCCCATTCAAAGTTGTCCATTAGTGACCAGGCGTAGTAACCGGTTAGCGGTGCTCCGCGGTCAATCGCGCGTGAGGCGGCATCGATGTGGCTGACCAGGTAGTCGATGCGTCTTTCGTCTTCAACCTCGCCGTGCTCATTTGGCTCATCGTCATACGCTGCACCGTTCTCGGAGATAACGATCTCCTTGATTTCTGGCCAGTCCACCGAGATTCTCACCAACAGATCTTCTAGCCCGACCGGGGTGATCGGCCAGCCCATGTCCGTGTATGGCTCTGGAGGGGTGCCGTTGCTGCGGTGTGGGAATGGGAACAGGCCACCTTCATACATCGGGCGATCGCTCTCACGAGGCAGCCCAATAAAGGAGTCAGAGTAGTAATTCACCGCGAGGTAATCAGTTTCTACCTTCAGTCGCTCAAGGTCGCCGGGCTGAATAATCTTTGCCAAACGCTCCTGGTGGAAATCGGCAATGCTCTTTGGGTAGTGCCCGTTTAGGAAGGCGTCGATCCACCAGCGGTTTAGCTGGGCGTCCATGAGGTCTCCGAGCTCCGAGAGCTCAGGGTCATTCTCATCTTCGATGCGATAGGTGGTCATGTTTAGAGCGATGCCGATCTTGATGCTCGGATCAATTGCACGCATGACTCGCGAAGCTTCGGCATGGGCAAGTGCAGTGTGGTGGGCAGCCGAAAGTGCTGCATCCAGGTCCTTCACGCCGGGGGCGTGAATGCCGATCATGTAGCCCAGCCAGGTAACACACCAAGGCTCGTTGATGGTGATCCACTCTTTGACTCGGTCAGAAAATGCCTTGACCGCTTCCCCGGCATAGAACGAAAAATGATCGACGATCTCGCGATTTGCCCAGCCGCCTTTGTCCTGCAAAGTCTGTGGCAGATCCCAGTGATACAGAGTGATTACCGGAGTGATGTCGTTGGCGATTAGTTCATCGATGAGGCGGTTGTAAAAATCAAACCCGCGCTGCTCGCGCTCTTTATCGCCCTTTGGAAACATCCGAGGCCAAGCTAGTGAGAAGCGATAGGTGGTGACACCGAGAGACTTCATCAATGCGACGTCTTCGGCAAAGAGGTTGTAGTGATCGCAAGCAATGTCACCATTCTCGCCGTTGGCTACCTTGCCCTCGGTGGCACAGAATCTGTCCCAGATGCTCTCGCCTCGGCCGTCAACCTTCGTTGCACCCTCAATCTGAAAGCTTGAGGTTGCAACTCCCCATTTGAAGTCTGCAGGAAACTTACTCATCCCTTGACCGCTCCATCCATAACTCCGCCGACCAAACGCTTACCGACAAAGATGAAGAGTAGAAGTAGTGGAGCGGTGGCCATGAAGGCACCACCCATGTTCAACGCGTAGTCGAGCGCGTAACTGCCCTTCAACTGGTTAATTGCCACCTGAACCGTGAAGTTCTCTGGGCTTTGCAGCACCAAGAGTGGCCACAAGAAATCGTTCCAGGATCCCAAGAACGAGAACAGCCCCAAAACAAATGCGCTCGGTCTGATCACCGGAAACACCACGCTGGTGAAGGTTCGCATCACACCGGCACCATCGAGGCTGGCAGCCTCGAGCAATTCATTTGGCACCTGAGCATCGATGATCTGTCGCATCCAGAACACACCGAAAGCGGTCACCAGAGCCGGAACAATCAGCGCATACAAGGTGTCAATCCAGCCTAGGTTTCCCATCAGGATAAACATCGGGATGATGCCCAACTGCGATGGCAGCATCATGGTTCCGATGATTACCAGAATCAAAGATCTGCGACCCTTGAAGTTCAGCTTGGCAAATGCGAAGCCAGCCAGTGCCGAAAAGAACACCTGGGCAACGGCTACCAAAGTTCCGACCACCAACGTGTTCCAGAGCGCAAGGTTGAACGGTACGGCGGTGTAGACGTCGTTCATTACCTCCAAAAAGCGAGGTCCTGGAACCAACGATGGTGGAATCTTGGCGATCTCTTCAGATCCACTGGAGGCAACTACAAACATCCAGTAGAAGGGGAACAGTGACACAAAGCCGATGAAATACAGCACCGCGTAACTTGCCCATGAGAGCTTGTGGCGCTTATTCCTTGACTTTTTGGACAGCCGTAGCTTTGGCAGTGAAAGCGTTGTCATTTGGAATCCTCACTGGCGATGCGGCGGGTGATCAAGAAGTTAATGAGCGAGATGATCAGCACGATAAAGGTGATTGCAATACCTACCGCTGCTGCGTAGCCATACTTCTGCTCCAAGAACATCTGCTCGAATAGGAACAGGGTTAGGGTCGAGAACTGGCGCGAGTCACCACCGTTGAAGTTTCCACTCAGGGTCAGTGGCTCTGCGAATACCTGCAGGCCTCCGATGGTGCCAACTACCAGCACGAAGGTGATGGTGTTTCTAAGTCCCGGCAATGTCACATAGCGGAAGGTCTGCCACTTCGACGCGCCATCCAGCTCGGCGGATTCGTATAGCTCGTTTGGAATCGCCAGCATTGCGGCCAAGAAAATCAGTGCGTTGTAGCCAACCCAACGCCAGGTGATCATGGTCGCGATTGCAATGTGGCCGGGGATGGTCTCAGCAACAAAGTCAATGTGCGGATAGCCAAAGGCTCCGAGAATGATGTTGAACATTCCAAAGTCGCGACCAAAGAGCTGACCGAACACGATTGCTACTGCCAACACCGAAGTGATGTTTGGAATCAACAGCAGGGTGCGCCAGAAAGTTGGTGCCTTGAGCTTTGGGTTGCGCAAGATGCTTGCCAAGAAGATTGCGAGCACCAACTGCGGGAAGGTCGAGAAGATCCAGATGCTGAAGGTGTTGCCGGTGGCCTGCCAGAACCGGTCATCGGTCACCAAGAAGGTGAAGTTATCAAACCCCACGAACATGGCATCGCCCAGTGGATCCCAGTTGAAGAACGCGATGTAGGTCGAGAAGATCACCGGAGCCAGGCCGAAGATTAGGAACATTACAAAGAAGGGCGAGATGAATAGATACGCCCACTTTGATTCATGCCGCTTGATGCCCTTGCCGCTCGAAGCCTGGGGTGGCTTGGAGCGCCATGGGTTTGGCGACCGCTTCGTGCTGGCCATTTGGATTAACCGACGGTCTTCTTGATCTCGTTCAGCGCCTGCTGCCAAGCTGCCGCAGCGGTCTGCTTCTTGAGGGCAACTCTGGAGAGTGCCTGGCCGAAGATGTTGTCAATCTGACGCTGCTTGCGACCCTCAAAGATTGGCTTCAGAGCAAGTGCGCCCTTGGCGTAGATCTCACCAATTGGAGCGTTGTTGAAGAATGGGTCCTTGTAGCCAAGCACGGTCTGGTCGTCGTAAAGCACCTTGGCCGATGGGAATAGGCCGTAGTCCTTGAAGACCTTGAGCTGCATCTCAGGGGATAGATACCACTTGATGAAGGCCATGGCCTCCTTGGGGTGCTTAGCCGATGCTGGAATCGAAAGCTGGCTACCGCCGATGTTGCCACCGCCACCAGGCAGGGCAGCAACGTTCCACTTGCCCTTGGTCGAAGGGGCGAGGTTCTTGATGTAGGCCAGCATCCAGGCTGGTGCAATAACGGTTGCGAAGGAGCCCTTGTTTAGACCGGTGTTCCAGTCTGAAGTGAATTGTGAAATGCGGCTTCCGATACCAGCCGCATCTGCCTTCGAGGCGGTATCAAATGCGGTACGAACCTGCTTGTTGGTTGAGTAGACGAGCTTTCCAGTGCGGTCGTAATACTTCTCTTTGCCTTGGTTCAGCACTGCGGAGAAGAGCGTTCCAGAGCTGTCGATAAAGGACTTCTTGGTCTTGGTCTTGTAGGTCTTTCCCGTGGCAATGAACTTGTCCCAGGTTGGCCATAGTGCCGAAACCTTAGCTGGATCGGTTGGCAAACCAGCTGCCTTGAACAGGTCGGTACGGTAGGCAATTGCTGCACCACCGACATCGGTTGGAATGCCGATGACACGACCGTCATCGCCAACACCCTGGTCCCAACGCCAATCTAAGAAGTTTGGCTCCATGGCGGAAGCACCTAGGGTCTTCAGGTCGGTGAAGTACTTCGGGTATGACCGGAAGTATCCGGAGTAAGAGACCTCAATCGCGGCAATGTCCGGGGTGTTCTTCGCGAGCATTGCAGTGGTCAGAGAGTTGTGGTGAGGATCAAGGTCAGACTTCTTGATCACCAAGTCAATGTCAGGGTTGAGCGACTCGTACGCTGCAGCAAACTCCGGGCGAATCACGTCGCCGAAGGACCAGATGGTTACCACGGTCTTGTCTGCCGCCTGAACTGGAGAGACAATCCCCAGGGCGAGCGCCAAGCTGCTGGCAATGGTGACAGCCTTCACGAAGTTGGATTTGCGGGCCACGATCTCTCTCCTTTGAATGAAAGTCAGGTTGTCCGCTGCGGTGGTTGTGTGCGCAACCACCGCAGCTTCAAATTAACCTTTGCTATCGAGAAAAGAGTTGTGAAACCGATTTCGCGATGCGGAAAATTAGAACACCAGAGCTGGCTGTTTATCAAGTTAAGTTGGCGTGAAACCGATTTCGTTATTTAAGCGTTATACGCAGTTCTTCGAAAAAATTGAAACCGCTGGCGGCTTAGAAATAGTGCTGATAAGTTGGATTTCTAATTCGGTTTCAGTGTGCGCTGATCGAGAGTTGACCATGTTATTCAAAGGATTCGGCGCATGAAGTTTTCAAGAGCAACCACGCTCGGTTTGGCTTTTTCGTTAGTCCTGTCCCTAGGAGTACAAATGCCCGCATCCCCAGCTGAGACCAAAAAGCTTCTGTGGTCCCAGGAGTTCAACTCGAAGTCCGGCACCCCGGTATCCAATACTTTCTGGAACTACGACATCGGTGATGGCACCGAGGCTGGCATCCCAGGTTGGGGCAACGGCGAGCGCGAGTACTACATCCCAGGAGCGCTCAAGCAAGACGGCAAGGGTTCGTTGGTGGTAACAGCCAAGAAGATGCAGGTTCCCGAAAATGGCGCTGTCTCAAAAACCAATCCGTACCTCTGCTACTACGGCACCGCATGCGAATGGACCAGCGGCAAGATTCACACCCTTGGCAAAGTGAGCTTTATGTATGGTCGGATCGAGGCCCGCATCAAGATGCCAAAGGGCATTGGAATGTGGCCGGCATTCTGGATGCTTGGAACCGACATCAAGACCAACCCATGGCCCGCCTGCGGTGAGATTGACATCGTTGAGGCCAAGGGCGCTTCTCCGAAGATGGCCTTCGGAACCGTTCA
>JACCDN010994928.1_pt1 | contig 11613 bp, 10 predicted proteins | sample 7441691 | NCBI WGS metagenome assembly JACCDN01 (sample SAMN15323439, study PRJNA562643) | freshwater metagenome | isolation source: river surface water | place: USA:Blue River Watershed | collected 2017-08-16
ACCATAGTCGAATTCATCTTTTTCGTTGCTATTGATCCAGATCCATTTAGCATTAGGTAATAAATATTTTTTGTTTTGTTTCTTAGTTTTTGCGGTCAAATGGAATGTTTCTGTGAAAAAATTAAGCCCGTATAAACTCTCTAACTTGCCACGTTTAATTACGTTGGTAGCGTATACTTCGCCTTTGCGGCTATACAGATCTTTTACATATTCTTCTTGTACACTAGTGCCAACAATATAGTTATCAGTCGCAGCTTGTTTGCCTGGTATAATATAATTTAATTTGGCGGTACGTAAAATTTTCGAGGTGCTTATATAGGCTAAAACTCTATGCCCTGGGGTATTTACCCGTCGATGTAACCAACCCAAACTGCCACGCACGCCAGTATCGGTACCATAGCCTATGCTGCCAGTGTAGCGGTTTCTAGGTTTGGGGGTTAAACGTACGTTAATTGGTACTAATAAATCGTTAGGATTATCAAAGTTGGTAATTGGGTCGAAGCGAATTTTGCTGAATAGATCTGATTGTTCTAGATTGCTCTGAAATTGCATGAGTTTATCCAGATCATACGCTTCACCAGCATGAAACGGCAGATATCTAACCAGTAGCGCATCTGGATAAATAGAGTCAATAAAATTGATTTTGCCAAAAACGTATAACACTCCAGTGTTAATAATAAATTTAATGTTGACGCTGTTTTTTTCTTTATCAACCGCCATTTGATTTTCGGCAAAAGTAGCTTGTAGATAGCCTTTGGAATTAAATTCTGTCAGCAGCTTTTCTTTGGTGTGTTCATAATCTTCTTGTGTGGCAATGCTACCAATTTTAAGCGCAGGAGCAGTTAAGAATTTCTGAATTCTAGCATCGTCTTTGCCAGCGCCAATTGCCGAGATATGTACTGCGGCAATAGTTGCCGGTTTGCCGGGGTTGATAGTAAAACTAGCAAGCCAATTATCTTGTTGCGTACTAAGATCAGATTTTATATGCGCATTATAGTAACCTTTGGCTTGCAGAGTCTCGGTGATTTGTTGTTCTGATAAGTCATATAAATTACGAATTCTAGCAGGTGTGACTTTTGCTTCCGAAATAGCTTGTTGTAAATGTAGATCGGCGCGGATACTTTGTTCTAGTTTTTTATCTATACCATAGATTTTAACTTGCAACGACAGGCCTAGCCCTAACTTCGGAACTAAGATTAATAAACAGACTACTAGTAAGCGCGAGTAAATAAACTGCATATTACTGCGGATTCTCCAAGCTCAATTCACCAGAATCATAATTATACGCTAAAATCTCGGCATATCTACCCCAATCGATAATTGTACGTAGAATACGTTCAGACTCTTCTTCACTAAAGTAATTTTCTAGTTCATTTAAGAAAGTATCTTCGTGCGTGCGATGGCTTGGCGATAGATCTAGTACCTGGCGAATATGTTGCGCCAAGGGTATGTACTGTACTAGGTGTTGCGCAAATATCTGTTTGCGTTCTAGAATGTCGGCATTGGCAAATTTCTTGCCGGCTTCAGTAAAAGCTAAGGCGCCCTCAGTGATCTTAGCGAAGCGCAGCATATCTAAAACTTCAGTTAACGGGAATATGTTATTAACGTCTAAGTGTAACGATTCTGCTAATTCCGGCAAATCAATTAAGCCCGCTATTTCATGGTCTTCCATAGCTTCGACTAAACCAGTTAGTTCTGATATATCTACTACCGGTAAACGATAGGCGTATTCTGGGTGTTTCTCGGTTTGTTCGGCTTGGGGTGAAGTAGCTGCCTGGGCTTTAGCTTTAGCAACCCGCGTCCGCTCGCTGGTAGTCATAGTCATATAGATCTGATCGAGTAATTCACGAAACGCTGAGCTTTCTGGATCGCGTGGATAGGGTAGTTTGACTTCGATTATGTCTTGTATGGTCCCCGGATCACTAGCAAATATAACAATTCTATTCGCCATTAAAATTGCTTCTTCGATGTCATGTGTGACGCATAAAATACCTTTAATCTTGGTACGCTTGCTATTCCATAAATCTAATAAGTCACTACGTAAGTTGTCGGTAGTTAAAATATCCAACGCCGAAAATGGTTCATCCATTAATAATATATCGGGCTCAATTACTAACGCGCGCGCAAAACCTACACGTTGTCGCATACCGCCAGATAGTTCTTTTGGGTAAGCAGATTCGAACCCATCCAGACCAATGGTATCGATAGCTTTAAGTGCACGTTTACGCCGTTCTTTGCGTTCTACACCCATTGCCTCTAAGCCGATTTCTACATTTTCTAGAACTGATAACCAAGGCAATAGTGCAAACGATTGAAACACCATAGCTATTCCCAATGCCGGCCCAACTATCGGCCGGTCCCGATAGTACAAATTGCCAGCACTAGGTTTAATTAAGCCGGCAATTAAACGCAACAAAGTAGACTTACCAGAACCAGATTTGCCTAATAAACTAACAATCTCGCCTTCTTGTAGTTGAAAATTTATCGCATCTAACACTAACAACTCTTGTTTTTCCGCGCTGATAAATGATTTAGATACATTTTCGATTTTAATTAAAGCCATAATTTAAGATTCCATGGTAAAGCGTTCTTCCGCTAAACTATACAATTTTTGCCAGATAAGATGATTAAATAGCAGCACATAAATACACATGACCCCGATACCTAATGCTATACGTGGGAAGTCACCCTCTAGCGTATATTGAGTTATGTATTGTCCCAGACCAGCGGAAATAATTTTATAATTCCCCCACTCGACGTATTCAGCTACGATACTAGCATTCCAGCAGCCACCAGCTGCGGCCATTGCCCCCGTGACATAATGAGGGAAAATCCCGGGTAAAATCATTTTTCGCCACCAAAGCTGGCCTCTAACGCCAAAGTTTTTTACTGCCCAACGTATATCTTTGGGAATACTGGAAGTGCCACTGATTACATTAAATAAAATATACCACTGCGTACCTAAAATCATTAACGGCATAGTCCAGATATTTTGATTTAAATTATATCTAAGGATTACCAGCACAAATAATGGATAAAAGATATTAGCTGGAAATGCTGAGAGAAACTGAATAATTGGTTGTACAATTAAAGTTACTTTTGGTCTTAAGCCAATCCATACGCCAATTGGTATCCATATTGCTGAGGCCAGAATAATTAACACAATAACTTTAATTGAAGTTAATAAGCCTAAGAACATTACGTGTACTACTTCTTTGAGTGTGACTTCTTCATGAACTAACAAGACTAATGCTATGCAAGTTAAAATTAAACTGGCGGTTAATAACGCATTCCAGCAAACCACGGTAGTGGCAGATATAGTTTGTTTGACTCTCGCAGGTATTTCCATAGGTCGAGCAGGGATTAATTTTTTATAACCGTTGACAAACCAATCTGAAAACTTAGTGAATATAATGCTGGTAGTTTTTAATAAGCGAGTTTTTGCTAGTAGATCAAAGAACCAAGATTCATGCATCGCCGTTTCTTCGTCGATCTCTGAATGGAATTTTTCGGCCCAACACAATAACGGCCTAAATAGCAACTGATCGTAGATTAATATAATTATTAACATGGCTATAATAGCATAACCTAAGGCAGTTAGATCAGCTTCAGTAATAGCTTTGTCTATGTATGAGCCAATACCGGGTAGAGTTATATTTTGTTTTGAGACTTCAATAGCTTCAGATAGCACCACAAAAAACCAACCTGCTGACATCGCGACCATCGTATTCCAAATCAGTGATTGAGTTCCGTATGGTACTTCTACTTTCCAAAATTTCTGCCAAGCAGACAGATGATACATATTAGCTACTTCTTTTAGTTCGTGCGGCAGGGTACGTAGCGATTGATATAAACTTAAAATCATGTTCCAGACTTGCGAAGTAAAAATCGCAAATATAGCTGCACACTCGGGGCCCAAAATACTGTTGGGAAATAAGTGAATAAAACCAACCACAGTTATAGACAGCATACCTAGTACCGGTACCGTCTGCATAATATCAATAAAGGGGATTAAGAATTTTTCTGCATGTTTATTCTTTGCTGCTAGCGGTGCAATACTAAAGGTTATCAGTAGGGAGAAAAACATGGCGATAAACATGCGTAACACCGAACTTAAGGCGTAGCCAGGTAATGCACGCGGATCAAGCGAGATTTTAATTGGTTCTCCAACTTGGTATGGCAAAGACATTTGCGAAGTGCCATAGGCAATGCCAGCGAGAATCCCTAGGACGATAATCAACACCACGACGTCCCAAATATTAGGGGCCATGGTGGTTAACGAACTTGATGTCTGGTATCGTGGTTGTGTCATAGTTACGATAGTTTAAAGTATTTATGCCTAAATGTCCGCTCGCATTGGTCGATTTTATGCGATAGATGGTATAATGCACAGCAATATGGGTCGTGGTGATGTGGGAGATATGTTGGTTATGCAAAAATTTCTAATAGCGATGCTGTTCAGCTTAATTTGTTATCATGCTAACGCAGTTGTGGTGAACGATCTCTATACCGTACGCACCACCGTTACCGACAGCTCAGCTGAAGCTAGAAATCATTTCTTGCCATTTGCTTTGGATCAGGTATTAACCAAAGTAGCTGGGGCAAAATCTATATTGGCGCACCATGAAGTGGCTATTGCTAAAATGCACCTAGATAAATATGTTACCAGTTATGTGTATAAAAATAACCCATATGGCACGTATAATTTGAGTATACAATTTAGCGATAAAATGATTGCCGAATTATTACATAAAATTGGTCACACTGCATTAGACAAAAATCGCCCGTTATCTATGGCTTGGTTAGTAATAAACGCTGATAATCATAGTCAGTTTGTGGGCGGTGGTGTGCATGAAGATATAGCGGCTCAACTTGACTCATTAGCTCAAGTTTATGGCATCCCTTTGGCGCGACCACAGTTAGATCTAGCTGAGCGAATGATAGTACGCGAACAAGATGTCGTGGATTTTAATTGGGAGCCGTTAAGATTAGCTGCTAGTAAATATCATCCGGAAGTAATCATTGCTGGTAAAATCACCGAAGTTGATGGTCAATGGCATTGTGAATGGCAGTTTAGCCGTGGTGCACAGATTGAGACTTGGCAGACTATAAGCACCGATTTAAATCCGCAATTAGATCAAATGATGGAACGTCTAGCTACTAATTTAGCGTTGGCGCAGCTGCCTAAACCGCAACCAGTAGCAGTAGCACCTGAAGTAAAACGCGGTATAACGCTACGGGTTAAAGGTATCACTGATCTAGCAGCATACGCCAAGATCAATAATTGTTTAAATAATATCACCGCAATAAAACGCGTCGAAGTTAAAGATATTCGCGAGGATGAAGCAATTTTTATGTTATTGTCTGATGGCGGCAAAGAGTCGATTGAGAAAGCCCTAAATGCGGAATTAACTTTAGTTGCAGATAGTAGTGCAGTGGATATAGAAACTGATAACTTGGTATATAAGGCTAATTTGTGAACCAGCAACAATTACCGTTAGGTTTTAGATTACGTGATGATGCCACTTTTGATAATTATTTGTCAGAAGGTAATCGTCAAGCCTTGCACGATGTATTGGATATACTAAAGGGCAAAGGCGAAAGTTTATTGTATCTTTGGGGGCAGGAAGGTGCAGGCCGCAGCCATTTATTGCAAGCTAGCTGTCACGCCGCACCAGAGTTTAATCAAACCGCGGTTTATTTGCCATTAGAAGACATTCAGAATTTAAATCCGGAAATATTTGCGGGCCTAGAAAATATAGACTTAGTGTGTATTGATGATGTTGATCAAGTTGCTGGTAAAGCGGTCTGGGAAGAAGAGTTATTTCATCTCTTTAACAAAATACGTGCTAATGGTAATCGTCTGCTAGTTGCAGCTTCGTGCGCGCCAGCGCAATTACAGATCAACTTAGCAGATTTAAAATCGCGCTTATCCTGGGGCGTGGTATATCAGCTGCATATTCTGGATGATGAACAAAAACTTGCGGCTTTGCAATTACGCGCCTTAGTTCGTGGTTTAGATCTAGATAAACTTGTAGGTAAGTTCTTACTGCGTCGTTGCCCGCGTGATATGGCGCAGTTATTTGTAACGTTAGAACAATTAGACCAAGCCTCGCTGGCTCAACAGCGGCGTCTGACTATTCCGTTTGTGAAGGAAGTGTTAGGGGTTTAGTAGGGCGTTTTTGTGTAATTTGGAAGTTGAATCTCCATTTTGCACGGATTACGTCTTTTTCGTAAAAAACCTTGGGTGGTCCCTTTAAGGTAGCATTCCACCTCTACTTCTGAGATACTGGGGGCCACAAGGCCGTTGGTACCAGAGAGAACATCAAATGCATTTAGTTATATTACTTTACGTATTATTCGCTACCCTTTTTACTCTGCAAAAAGACACCCTTAGTTATTGCGAGCCGTTTTTCTTAGTCGGATCCAGAATGCTGTTTGCGGGACTAATATTGACTGCATACGTACTAATAAAGCACAAACCGCAAGCTCTTAAAATCAAAGCAGAACATATTAAAGCAATTGCGTTGTTAGCAATTAGCAATATCTATTTGACTAATATTTTTGAAATCTGGGCCATAAAAAACATGGTGTCATCTAAAGCTTGTTTAATTTACAGCCTATCGCCATTTGTAGCAGCATTGGTGGCTTTTTTTGTGTTGAAAGAAACTATGTCCCGCAAAAAATTAATTGGCATGTTAATTGGCTTTTTAGGTTTGTTGCCGATAGTATTTACCCAGACGCAACAAGAATTAACTACCGGTAGATTTCTAGTCTTTACTCTGGCGGAGCTGTCAATATTAGGCGCGGTATTTTGTAGCGTATACGGCTGGATTATGCTGAAAAAACTAATGGTAGAATATAAGTATTCACCATTGGTAGCCAATAGCTTGAGTATGAGCCTAGGCGGTACATTGGCATTATTACACTCGTATTATGCTGGCGAAAATTGGGCACCAATCCCGGTAACTGATATGCAGCCATTTATTATTAATACTATAATAATGTGCACTATCTCGAATTTAATTTGCTATAATTTATATGGTTATTTATTAAAGCGTTTTTCAGCAACCTTCATGTCATTTGCTGGTTTAGTTACGCCTATATTTGCCTCGTTATTCGGTTTTTTATGGTTGCAAGAAGTAGTAACTTGGCATTTCTATGTGTCTATTGTATTATTCTCCTTGGGGCTAGTGATTTTTTATCGCGAAGAAATCAGCCAAGAAAAAGATTTCCGAGCCAAAACTGTAGTGGATGCTGCATAATATGAAAGCTGGCAGTCGCGCGCTAATTTTGTGGAGTGTGGTGTCATTACTCATGGTGCTGCATTTTTTCCTGCTATTATCAGTAGGGATTATCACTACCGAGTTGCGCGACGCCTTAAACTTGACGGCCTTAGAGCTCAGCTTCTTATCTAGTTCTTACTTGTATATTTACATCTTACTGCAAACGCCGGCCGGAATTTTACTTGATGAATTTGGTGCGCGAAAAATTCTGACGGTAGGGTCTTTAGTTTGTAGCCTAGGCTGTTGGTTATTTGCGCATAGTATCGATTTAAATGCTGCGATCGTAGCCCGAGTGTTAATGGGTGGTGGGCTGGCGTTCGTGTTTATATCTTCGATTCAATTAGCTGGTCGTTGGTTTGACCAGCGGTTCTTAGGCTTGATGATCGGTCTATCTGAAGCTGCAGGCATGGTTGGTGCGATAGTCGGCAGTATGCTGTTAGCCATATTTATGGATAAAATTGGTTGGCGTGAGAGTTTTGGTTTGGCATCTGTTATGGCCTTAATTTTGTCAGGTTTAACTTGGTTATTTGTGCATGACTATCCTAACCCTAGCCGCGTAGTTGCTGCGCGCAATAAACTCAGTTTGCAAAAAGTTTGGATTAATTTGCGCATAATAATGCGAGAGCCATTATTATGGCTACATAGTTTTTACATGGCGCTGATGTATGTTTCGATAACAGTGTTTTCTGGCTTGTGGGCTAATCCATTTTTACGTCGGGCCTTCGATTTATCGCTAGATCAGTCGACGTTTGCTTGTTGTTTAGTTTTAACTGGTATCGGAATTGGCTCGCCGATGGCGGGGATATTATGTCAAACCATGCCCTCACGCATTCGCTGTATCTTAGTGTGCGCGGTTTCGATGTTAATCTGTATGATGATGTTATTATACGTCCCGCAATTGTCATATTCGGCAATCAATTTCTTGATGTTTGCATTAGGCGTATCTGGCAGTAGCTTGATTCTATCCTTTGCGATTGTGTCTAACTTAGCCCCAGAAGGCGCGAAGAGTACCAGTGTTGGCTTTAGCAATATGCTGTCATTGGTAACTGCGATATTATTTCAGCCAGTGATAGGCTGGTTCTTGAATTTGTTGTCTGACGAAATTGGCGCTGATGGCTTAGAATATTATAGCGCTACGCATTATCGTATTGCCCTGACGGTGTTGCCAGTGCTAATCAGCGCGGCGTTGGTATTAGCAGTAATTATCGCGCGCAAATCTAAACAAATAAAAGCTTAATAAATACGTGCGTATGCAATATCGCTGTTAAAATCACTGGATAGCATTTTTTGGTTTAGCAGTATCAATCTTAACAGGTGGGTTACTTGGTTGTGTCTTGCCAAAAAATAACATGCTTCTTGAATGACCAGATAGAATATTTGAGTCGGTTCGATCTTGGTTAGCTGCTGGTGAGTCTTGAAATTGATGCAAATTATCAACACTAGAGACTTTAGTTTTAATCCCAGGTTTTTTACATATTAAATATGCAATAGAAAATAGTATAAACAGATTTAAAACATTGCTACATAAGCTAGAGATTAACGTCCATTGTTGTAATTGAGCAAATGATTGCATGCCATTTTGTATAATACCTTCAGCTGCTACTAGCTCTTGCTTAAAGCTATCAATTTCGCTAGTAATATTATTCTGCATGCCAGATTGCAGTTGTTGAAAGCTGTTTTGCACTTGTGAAATACGTTGATCAATTGAATCTAATTTAGCTAAAGCGGCTTGTAGTTCTTCCATGATCTCTCCTATTATAATCCATTTAACAATAGTACAGTTCCAAGTAATATACGATATAACACAAACGGCATGACACCAAAACGATCGAGTAATTTTAAAAATACGCTAATACAAGCATAACCACTGATAGCAGCTACTATAAAGCCTAGCAGCAGCGGCGCATAATTAATTGTTATGTCACTTATATATAACTTATAACCCTCAAGTCCACCAGCTAAGATTATTACTGGAATTGACAATAAAAATGAATATCTAGCCGCAGCTTGTTTAGTTAAGCCCATGAATAAACCAGCGGTTAAAGTAATGCCAGAGCGCGAGGTGCCAGGTATTAATGCTATCGCCTGTGCACCGCCGATTACTAATACATCGCGCCAAGTTAATTTGTGCTCAGTACGTTTTTGACTGCTAAATTTACTAGCTAAACCAAGTAATATGCCAAAAAATATAGTACTAATTGCGATGATCCAAGTAGCGCGCATTTGGCTAGCAATATAATTATTAAATAACAAACCAGCGATACCAACTGGAATTGTACCAAAACCTATCGCCCAGGCTAGCCTGGAATTTGCCGTTGGTTTTTTGCCAGTTAGCGAACGACACCAGTCGTTTACCATTAATTTTAATTCAGTGCGAAAATAGGCGATGACTGCACATAAAGTTCCGACATGTATTGCCACATCAAAAGCTAAGCCCTGATCATGCCAGTGTAAAAGTTTCGGTAATAAGATTAAATGTGCTGAGCTAGATACGGGTAAAAATTCAGTTAAGCCTTGAACTATTGCCAGTAAGAACGCATGGTATAATTCTTGCAATTAGTGGTACCTTTCAAATACTATCTGTACTAAGTATAAGGGAGAAAATTCATGCCGTACATATTAGTCTTATATTATAGCCGTTATGGTGCAGTGGCTAAATTAGCTAATTTTATTGCTCGTGGCATAGAGTCAGTCGCAGGTATAGAAGCAAGAATTCGTACTGTACCGCCGGTTGCTCCTAGTACTGAAGTAGCGGAGCTAGCTGTGCCAGCTGATGGGGCAGTATACGTAACTCTAGAAGACTTGCAAAATTGTGTAGGCTTAGCATTGGGTAGTCCAACTAGATTTGGCAACATGGCTGCACCCTTAAAATATTTTTTAGATAGCACCAGTGGCTTGTGGCTAAATGGCAATCTAGTTGGCAAGCCAGCCAGTGTATTTACTTCGACGGCTAGTATGCATGGTGGCCAAGAAACTACGCTATTAAGCATGATGTTGCCGTTGTTACACCAAGGTATGTTGTTAGTAGGCTTGCCGTATAGTGAGCCTAAACTTACAACTACCATTACTGGTGGTACGCCGTACGGTGTCTCGCATTACGCTGGGCCTAAAAGCGACAACGAAATCAGCGAAGAAGAAAAGCAATTAGCTATGGCGGCAGGCAAGAGATTAGCTGAAATTAGCCTAAAATTAATGCCTAGCTAATTGTCTAATGCATCTTTTAAAGTATGCCAAGCTAAAGTTGCGCATTTAACGCGACTGGGAAATTGTCGCACTCCGGTTAGAGCTGCAAGCTTGCCTAAGTCCTCTGACGCAGGATCTTCTGAAGTTAATAAATGCTGAAATTTACTGAATAATACTTTAGCTTCGTTAACAGTTTTATTTTTTAATACTTGCGTCATAATCGAACCAGAAGCGGTCGATATGGCACAGCCTTTACTCACAAAACTCAAGTCCTGGATTATATTATTTTCGATTAACAAATATACATGAATTTTGTCGCCACACAATGGGTTAAAACCTTCAGCGTCATGATTGTGCTGCTCTAATATTTTATGGTTACGGGGTTCGGTGCCGTGGTCAATAATTAATTCTTGATATAAATTATCTAATTCATTAGCCATATGTTTAAGCTCGTTTATGAAAAATTTGCTGTACTTTAGTTAACGATCCGCATAACTGATCAATATCCGCGTAGTTATTATATAAACCTAATGAAGCACGTGCAGTACCAGGTATACCAAAAAAATCCATTAATGGCATCGTGCAATGATGACCAGTGCGAATAGCTACCCCGAATTGATTAGCAATGGTGCCAATATCATGCGGATGAATATCTCCCAATAAAAAACTAATAATGCTAATTTTACTAGCAGCTGTGCCAATAAACTTAATCTTAGGAATATTTTGTAATTTCTCCATGGCGTAAGTATATAGATCATGCTCATGTTGCTGTATTAGCTTAGTATCTAATTGCCATAAATAATCTATTGCTGCGCCCCAAGCAATAGCATCAGCTACTGATGGAGTGCCAGCTTCAAATTTATACGGTAACTGGTTATAAGTTACTTGTTGTTGGGTAACTTGTAGAATCATATCGCCGCCACCTTGGTAGGGCGGCATTTGTTCTAGCCATTGTTGTTTGCCATAGAGTAAACCAACACCCATGGGGCCGTAGGCTTTATGCGCCGACAGCACGTAAAAATCACAATCTAGTGCTTGTACGTCAATTGGCAAATGCGCTACAGCTTGCGCACCGTCTATTAGCACCGGAATATTTTTCGCATGTGCTTGGTTTATAACTTCTTTAATTGGATTTATCGTGCCT
>JACCDN010234551.1_pt1 | contig 11609 bp, 12 predicted proteins | sample 7441691 | NCBI WGS metagenome assembly JACCDN01 (sample SAMN15323439, study PRJNA562643) | freshwater metagenome | isolation source: river surface water | place: USA:Blue River Watershed | collected 2017-08-16
CGATTACGTAGGTTGTAGAGATTAGATCCCGCTGACTCCCAGATGTATGTCATATCCGTTAGGTTGACGAAGAAGTCATTGGTGAGAGCGCCAACGCGGTCGGTAAACACACCGTTCTTGCTGCCGCCAAAGTTAGTGCCAAGCACTCGTAATCCACCCAGTAAGACAGTCATCTCAGGGGCTGTGAGTCCCATCAACTGTGCGCGATCGAGCAAGAGTTCTTCTGGTGTAACCGCATAATCTTCCTTGAGGTAATTGCGGAAACCATCATGAATTGGTTCGAGCACCTTAAAGGATTCAACATCAGTCTGTTCTTGCGTTGCATCACCACGACCTGGCGCAAACGGAACAGTAATCGAGACGCCCGCCTCTTTCGCTGCCTTCTCGACGCCAACGTTTCCGGCGAGAACAATCACATCTGCAATCGATGCACCAGCATCTTGTGCGATTGGTTCGAGAATTGAGAGAACACGAGAAAGTCGTGCTGGCTCGTTGCCGGCCCAGTTCTTCTGTGGCTCTAGTCGAATACGTGCACCATTTGCACCACCGCGATAATCAGATCCACGGTAGGTACGTGCGCTATCCCAGGCAGTGGCAACAAGTTCAGCAACTGTCAGATCTGTTGCAGCAATTTTCGCCTTCACATCATCAACGTTGTAAGAAGTTGTGCCAGCAGGGATTGGATCCTGCCAAATGAGATCTTCTGCTGGAACATCTGGACCGAAGTATCGGCTCTTTGGGCCAAGGTCACGGTGTGTGAGCTTGAACCATGCACGCGCAAAGACTTCACTGAAGTATTCCTGATCTGCCGCAAACTTCTCTGAAATTGCACGGTAGGCAGGATCAACCTTCATCGCCATATCGGCATCGGTCATCATTGGGTTATAACGCTTTGATGGATCTTCAACATCTACTGGCTTATCTTCTTCCTTGATGTTGATTGGTTCCCACTGATGTGCACCTGCAGGTGACTTTGTGAGCTGCCATTCATAGTTGAGGAGTAGTTTGAAGTAACCGTTATCCCATTGTGTTGGGTTGGTAGTCCATGCACCTTCAATGCCTGAAGTCACTGTGTCACGCCCGATTCCGCGGGTGGTGTGGTTCATCCAGCCAAGGCCAGCCTCTTCAATTGGTGCTCCCTCTGGAGCTGGACCAAGGTTTGATGCCTTGCCATTACCGTGCGCCTTGCCCACAGTATGTCCGCCAGCGGTGAGCGCAACTGTCTCTTCATCGTTCATCGCCATACGTGCAAAAGTTTCACGGACGTGTGCTGCAGTCTTGAGTGGATCTGGATTTCCGTTGACGCCTTCAGGGTTAACGTAGATCAATCCCATATGTACAGCAGCTAGAGGATTTTCAAGTGTTGAGGCATCATCGAGATTTTCGTAACGGTTTTCTGAAGGTGCTAGGAATTCAGTTTCGCTACCCCAATAGATGTCAATCTCCGGCGCCCAGATATCAGCGCGACCGAATGCAAAACCATAAGTCTTTAGACCCATTGATTCGTAGGCAATTGTTCCGGCATATGCCAAGAGATCTGCCCAGCTGACTTTATTTCCGTACTTCTTCTTGATTGGCCACAAGAGGCGACGAGCTTTATCAAGGTTTCCGTTATCTGGCCATGAGTTCAAAGGTGCAAAGCGTTGGTTGCCGGTACCGGCTCCACCGCGACCATCAGCAACACGGTAAGAACCTGCTGCGTGCCAGGTGAGACGGATGAAGAGTCCGCCGTAGTGGCCCCAGTCTGCAGGCCACCAATCTTGCGAATCTGTCATCAGCGCATGGAGATCTTTCTTCAGCGCTGGAATATCGAGCTTCTGCAATTCGCGGTGATAATCAAAATCTGCGCCAAGTGGATTTGTCTTGGTGTCATGTTGGTGCAGAATGTCGAGCTTGAGGGCGTTAGGCCAGAAGTGAATATTGGATGAGCCGGTCGTTGTCATAGCGCCATGTGCCACTGGGCACTTGCCTGTTTCTTGCATCTGAAAATCCTCCGCGATAGGTGAAGCGTTGCCGCGAGTTTATCGGGGTATCCCTTAGGTTTCCTGTCGAGGATTTAGTTGAAATTTCAACTAAAATAGTTTATGATTCAACCATACCGCCCAAGTGCGGTCTAAGCCCAAATCAAGCCTAAACAAAGGAAAATCAATGTCAGTTCTCGCAAGCCTTCCAGCAGGTACATACACAATCGACGCATCCCATAGCCGCGTGGGCTTTAGCGCCCGCCATGCAATGGTGACCAAGGTCCGTGGTTCATTTAACGATTACTCAGGTTCAGCAGTTGTTGCTGATGGCGCAGCTTCAATCTCAATCGAGATCAACGCAGCTTCAATCGATACACGTAGCGCAGACCGTGACGGACATCTTCAGTCACCTGACTTCTTCGATGTCGCTAACTTCCCAAAGATCACATACGTTTCAACATCAGTTAAAGATGGTGGCGCAGGGCTCATCGTGGAAGGAAACCTCACAATCAAGGATGTCACAAAGCCTTTGACAATTGAGTTCGAGTACACAGGCACAGCGAAGGATCCATTCGGCAACGACCGCTTTGGTTTCGAAGGCGAGTCAGAGATCAATCGTAAGGACTTCGGCCTTACCTGGAACGCAGCGCTTGAGACAGGTGGAATTCTCGTCTCTGAGAACATCAAGCTCGAGTTCGAAATCTCAACAATCGCAACAAAGTAATTTTCTTTACCGTAAAAGCCCCGTGAGTATTCACGGGGCTTTTGCTTTGCCCTAACATTGAGCCATGTCTGTTGCAGATGGCGATCGCGAGAAGTACTTCCCGTTAATCGAGAAGAAGTACGGCGAGAAGATGGCCTATTGGTTCAAAGTGATGAAGAGCCTTGAAGGCGAGAAGTATCCGGTTCAAGTGGCTCATCTCAAAGAGAATTACGGATTTTCCCAAGCCCACGCTAATGCGCTAGTGATGTATTCACGTGGATCTATTTCCTCTAAGCGATTCGAGACTCCGGCAGAGTTCTTCAAGACAGTCTCGCCGCAGCAAGCGAAGACAATGAAGGCCATCTTTAAAGCAATTCAGAGCAAATACCCACAACTCGAGCTCGTAGTTGCCTGGAATCAGCCGATGCTTAAACTTGATAAGCATTATCTCTTTGGCTGCTCAGCCGCTACCAATCACATCCTGATTGCCCCGTGGGATCTAAATGTCTTGAAGAAGTACACCCCTAAGTTCAAGGATTACAAAGTTAATAAGAAGACCATTGCGCTGCCCAACGATTGGGAAGTTGATGCAAAGCTCCTTCAATCGATGATGAAGGATTCACTCGCCGCGCTCTAGCGCTCGAGCAGCATCTTAAGTCGCGCCTTTACCAACTTCTTCAGCAACGCCTTCGGAAACGGCTTATCAATCGGGAAGTGAATAGAACTCTTCGTCTGTTCGTATCCCTTGAGCTCATCCTTAAAGATTTCATTGAAAGATCCGCTGTAAGGGAAGAGGCTGTTATGTTTCTTAAAGCCATCAAAGCCGAAGAACCCCTTGCCGTTGATGGCAAAGGTCGGTATCCCATACTTGATGACTTCTTCTGCTTCCGGAACTACTTCCGCGATCGTTTCACGGACTGCCTGTAAAGCATCTCTCTGAGGTTTATCAAATTTCTTGAGGTGCGCAGAAACTTCAGCCTTACTCATTCTCTGCAACCTCCTTTAAGCGAACAAGTGATTTAGCAACAGCCATCTGCGTCCAAGGGTATGCCTTGCGAAAATTGAGCCAGAGTTGCGCGAGGGCAGGAGCAAAAGAACCGTCGAAAGTCTCGGTTACTACTGTGCTTCCGTTACCGAGATCCTTCAATTGATAACGCCAACGCCAACGCCCCAGATGGCGCCAAGCGATAAGCGCATTCTCTTCGTACTCAACGACCGTGTTCTTGATTCTGTAATCAATTCCCAAGTGCATCTTCATGCCAAATTTTGACCCCAGTACCAACTGGTCTGGGCCACTGATATTGGCGGTAATGGTCTTACTCCCATCAATATCGCGATGACGATGTGGATTTGAGAGGATTGAGAAAATCACCGATGGAGCGGCATCGATAACGATTCGGGCAGATTTAATCTTGGGATTTCCCGTATCAAATATCTCTGATCGAACTTTTTTCTCGCTCATGGCATTGATGCTAAACCATTTCCAAGAAAGGGTGAAGTAGGCTTAATCCATGACTTTTTCAGACATCAATATTGTTGGCGTACTCATCGCTTTTGCAGTTTCATTTATTAGCGGTGGCATTTGGTTCGGACCGAAGACTTTCTATCCTGTGTGGATGAAGGCAAGAGGTATCGGCTCAGGAGAGCTCAATCGCCAGCAGAATAAGCCAGCGTTGCTCTTCGGCGGAACAATCATCGGTGTATTGATTCAGACGTTGACAGTTGGCCTCCTTGTGACATCCTTGCAGGCAGGCAACGCAGACTTTTCAGTCGCTGATGGAGCGCTTGTAGGTGCAGCAGTCGGTATTGGTATTGCAGCTTTTGCATCACTTTCTCATCGACTCTTCGGTGGAGAATCTCTCAAGGTTTGGATCATTGAGACTGCAAACGATGCCATCAACCTCACCATTGCCGGCGCAATCATCACGTTCTTTAATTAAGGATTACGAATGTTCAATGAGTTTGAGGATGAGGCGAGAGAGCGGTGGGGCGATACCGACGCTTATCAGCAATCGACTTCTCGCACTTCGAAGTACACAAAAGATGATTTTGCTGCCGCCAAGGTAGATCAAGAGGCAGCGACAGAAATGTTTGTAGTCGCTTTTGGAAATAGTTATTCAGTGAAATCGGAGCAAGCACAGGCAGCAGTCGTGGCTCATCGCGCTGCTATCTCGAAGTGGTTCTATGACTGCTCAGTTGAAATGCAGAAGAACTTAGCGGTGATGTACATTGAAGATCACCGCTTTAAGGCTTACTACGATGGACGAGTAAGGGGTTTAGCTCAGTACGTGCATGATGCCATTCTGGCTCAGTGAGTAACGTCTTTCACTAGCTCGGCAGCTGCATCGATCTCTACCTTTTGGTGTGGGTAGAGCGCTTGTCCTGGATAATTATCGGTGTGGTTAAAGGGATCCTCTAGCTTCTTCACGCCAGACAACTCTTGCAAGACGAAGAGACCGCAGAATGGTGAGTAAATAGCGTTGTACCCACCTTCATGAGCGATTAGTAGTCGATTCTTCGCAGTCGCCGCAGCACATTCCATCAAGATTGAGGTCAGCTTTGAATAGCCCTCAGCTGTAATCATCATGCGACCTAGTGGGTCGTAGACCGATGAATCAAAGCCTGATGCAACAGCGATCAGATCGGGCTTGAACTTGAGCAGCGCGGGCTTTACTACTTGTTCAAAGGCATAGATATATCCGCCATTGCCGGTTCCTGCCGGAAGGGGAATGTTGATGTTGGTGTTGATACCCGCACCGGTGCCACGTTCTTCTCGGCCACCAGAGTTACGGGGATATAGACGATCTTGATGCAATGAAATCGAAAGCACATCAGGGTCGTCGTAGAAAATATCTTGCGTTCCATTGCCGTGGTGGACATCCCAGTCAACTACTGCGATACGAATCCCTGGGTGCTCCTTCTTCAATACAGAAATTGCTATACCGAGATTTGAGAAGAGGCAGTAGCCCATTCCGCCGCTCTTTACCGCGTGATGTCCGGGTGGGCGTACAAGTGCGTAACCGTTATCAACGTCACCGGCCATGATTGATTGCGCTAGAGCTGTCACCGCACCAACAGCCATGGTGCCAATTTCATATCCACCCTTTGCCAGCGGTGTCTCGCCGTCGCCAGCATCTCCACCCAGTGGTTGTTCACTGACCTTCTTTAAGCTGGTGAGGTAACTCTGTGGGTGCACCAAGAGAAGTTCATCATTGGTTGCATGTCGTGCTGGTACGCGGGTCAGGTGATCAATGAGACCAGAAACAACGATGAGTTCGTGAATACGCTTCTTCGTCTCGGCATTCTCATAGTTAAGTGATGGTTGTAGTCCACGCGCAGGATCACTGGGAAAGAAACCGGTATTTGTTCCAGTGTCATGCCAACCAAAGAGCTCGTGATAAACGTATCCAGTGCGCAGAGTCATGCGGGAAACCTATACCAAGGTTGCAGCAGAAACTAGAGTTTATTGACCTTGAAGAGCAAAGTTGCAATAGCAGCGCTGACCACTGATGCGGCAATAACTGCAAGAACGGCGATATCTTGAAGCTGGTTATCCTTAAAGGCTAACTGCGCAATAAATATAGAGACGGTAAAGCCAATGCCTGCCGCACTTCCGGTGGCTCCTAGAAGTCGAGTATTTGCTCCTCGAGGAAGCTCAACTAGCTTGAGTTTTTTTGCACCGAGCGATGCAACAAGAATACCGATTGGTTTTCCAATAACAAGACCAAAGAAGATTCCCCAAGCCACTAGAGAGGTTGTTGCCGCAGAGATTGTTTCGCCGCTGATCTTTACGCCAGTATTCGCAAAAGCAAAGAGCGGGATAACAACAAAGGAACTCAGTGGATGAAGCTTATGTTCTAACCACTCAATGACAGTTTCATTTTCATCGCGAGGGATATTTGGTGTTAAGAGACCAAGGATGACACCTGCCAAGGTTGGGTGCACGCCGGTCTTGTAGAGCGCAAACCAAAGAAATGCACCAGCAATGACATAGACGGATGTTGATACAACTCCCACCTTCTTCATCAGCAGAATCCAGGCAATTACTATCGCTGCCGCTAGTAGCCATGAGTACGCAACACCAGTCGAATAAACAAAAGCGATAATTAAAATTGCACCGATATCGTCGATGACAGCAAGTGCGAGCAAGAAAGATCGTAAGGACTCTGGTGCACCCGTGCCGATGATTGCCAATAATCCGACAGCCAGCGCAATATCTGTTGCGACCGGCACACCCCAGCCACCAGCTTCCGTGCGACCGGCGATGGCTAGATAGATCAAGGCAGGCAGTGCCATTCCGCCTATTGCGGCCACAAAAGGCATGAGAGCCTTTTTAAACGTCTTCAGGTGTCCAGAGGTGAGCTCGCGTTTGATTTCTAGACCCACCACAAAAAAGAAAATTGTCATCAAGATGTAATTGATGATTTTCTGAATACTCAAGGAGATTGAGAGAGCGCCGGCGCCAACATCGAAACGGAGTGCCAAGGAATCAAAGTAGGTTTGAGAGACTGGCGAATTTGCCACGAGAAGCCCGAGCGCTGAGGCAATTAGGATGACAATCCCGCTGCTGGATTCATTCTGCATGAACCTTTTTAAGGGATTTTTCTTAGCCATAGACCAAGCATAGCCTTTGGCGCTTTCCACATACTTTACTCAGCCTCACAGGCGCGAAATTTCAGTTGAAAGGAATAAGGTTTCAAGTATGAAATCAAAGCTTTTCGCATTACTCGCCATCGTTTCAGCACTTTTCGTCGCTACGCCAATCCACTCAGCGTCAGCGGCGTCATGTACTCCAACAGAGTCGCTGACGGAAGGTCCTTATTATTCAACTGATACTCCTATTCGATCCCAAATTTCACCAGGGGAGCAAGGAACTAAGACCAAGCTCACCATTACAGTCGTAGATTCATCATGCAAACCTGTTAAAGGTGCAAAGGTAGATATTTGGCATGCAAACGCTGAAGGAAAGTATTCGGCGGTGGAAGGTGTCGCCGGAGATTTCAGTCGTGGATCTTTGATGACGAATGCCGCGGGAAAAGTCACTTTCTCGACCGTGTACCCAGGCTGGTATCCAGGGCGCACAATGCACATTCACTTCAAGATTTGGAGAGGCGCATCTGATGTGCTGACATCTCAATTTTTTGCCAGTGATGCAAATAATGCGACCATTTACAAGAGTGGTTTCTATGCAGTTCGTGGCAATCAAAACACTTTGCTATCTCAGGACCGAATTTATCGCTCATTATCAAACCCTTCAGCGCTCACTCTGAAGTTAAAGATTGGTAAGACAATTTCAGGTTCTGCGAAAGTCGTTATCTAGCGCTTTACTCACCTGTTTTGCCAGATTTGGCGAAGTTTGATGATAGAACTGATGATGAAGATCAATCCTAACCCTTGAAGTCCGGGCGAATCGTCACTTTCCCCAGCGATAATTGCGAGGATCCCGAGAGTGAGGGCAAGTACAGTTAAAAGCGTTCGAAGAATTACCACCGCCCCATTGTAGTCTCGGCGGTTCGGATGCAATTATTCGCGGAGAGAATATCTGGACTTAATCTCTGTCTTACAGAACGAGGTTGAAGAAGATTCCAACGCCAACGATTCCGATTGCAACTGTTGCGAAATAGGCAGCTAATAACTTCGGTTTCATCACCTTACGAAGAAGCATGGCTTCCGGTAAAGAGAGAGCGGTGACGCTCATGGCGAAAGCTAAGAGAGTCCCCATCGGCATGCCCTTTTCTGAGAGCGCTGTGATGATTGGGATTACCGTCGCGATTCCAGAATAGAGAGGAACGCCTATTGCGGTCGCTGCGAGGACTCCAACAACTGGTCCCCAACTTGCGATGGTTTCAACAGTAGAAGTTGGAATCCAGCCGTGAATAAGTGAACCGATACCGACGCCAATAATGATGTAGATATATGTAGTTTTGACGGTTTCCTGTGCCTCAAGAAGTGCAGCATTTGCGCGCTTTTGAAGCGATGGCTTAATAACTTTTCCCTGGGCATCAATCATATTGAGGCTCTTGACCATAGAGACCTCAGTCAAACTTGGCTTTGCATATCGGCGAAGTGCGATTCCTGCTCCCACAGCAATCGCGAATCCCATTCCTGCATATGCTCCAGCAATACCCCAACCAACAGTTGTAGCGAGCATGATCACAGCAATCTCATTAACCAGTGGGCTTGCCACGAGAAATGAAATTGCTTGACTTACCGGAACTCCACCACGGATAAATCCAGTAAAGACAGGCACAGCGCTACATGAGCAAAATGGTGTTGCCATTCCAATGCCGGCAGCTACTCCATGACCGCGGAGCGAGCTCACCTTTTCCATGTGTGCACGAACTTTGTCGGCATCGATGTAAGAGCGAAGAAAAACAGCTGCAGTCGTAATTGCAGCAAGTAAGCAAATTAATCCAATTGAGTGGGAGAAAAAGAAAGAGATTGAATCAATTGCAGCGTCACTAAAGCCGCTGAGGTGTGACTTTAAGAAATTTCCAAACCAATAATCAGAGATAAGAAAAGTTGCTACGAGGGTGAAGAAGATCGAAACAGAACGTGTAAGAGAAAGGCCTGATGCCGGCGCTGCCGCCGGAGGGCAGCAGGCCGAATCAGCGTCATCAGATGCTGGATCGCAACAAGGCTCTGTTGACGAGGCGGTGGTGGAGCAGCAGGTTGAATCGGCATCGTCAGAGGCTGGATCGCAGCATGGTTCGATAGCTGCGGCTGGCGTTGAGCAGCAAGCTCCCTCGGATACGGGAGTGAGCGTGAGATCCTGAGGCGCTTTAGACATATTTTCTCCCATCGATTTTCTTCGATATAAAGAATAACTCTCATATCGAAGAACGTCAATGTATGATTATCGCGTGGCTCAAATCCTTAAGCTCGCAAAGTCTCCCGCTGCGCTGGCGACCCTTGTCGACCAGTACAAAGCTTTGGGCGATCCAACCCGCCTGGGTCTCGTCATGGCGGTTGCAGCAGGTGAAAATTCTGAAGCCTGTGTCTGTGACCTCACCCCCGAAACCGGATTGGCACAGAGCACCGTCAGTCACCATCTCAAGTTATTAGTCGATGCTGGTTTATTGCATCGAACTCAGCGCGGGAAGTGGGCTTACTACTCACTCACAGAAGTAGCAAAGAAACTTATCAACTAGTCCTCACACTCAAACAACCCAAAAAAAGGAAGTTCACATCTATGAATATCGCACTCATCATTTTTACTTCACTCTTGGCGTTTGCTGCCATCGGTTCTGCAATTGCGAAGTTGAAGAAGGTGCCTGATGTGATGACGTCCATGGCATCAGTTGGAGTTAAGCCACAGCAAGTGCCAATTCTTGCAGCACTTGAAATTGCCGGTGGATTAGGACTAATTGTAGGTATCTGGCTACCAGGACTCGGCACCCTTTCGGCTGCCTGCCTTGTTCTCTACTTTCTTGGCGCGCTAGTTTCACATATGAAGAAGAAGCACAAAGTCGCTGAATTTGGTGCCGCACTCGGCATCTTTATCATTGCGATTGTAACTACCTACCTGCAGCTTCAGCGCTAGAGATCCATCTGGGTGCCGAGAGTAATCACTCGGTTCTCAGGTAATCCAAAGTAGCTAGATGCCGTTGTTGAATTTCGATGAAGAATTCCGAAGACTCGCTCGGTCATGCCCTTAAGGCTTCCTTCGGATGATTCAAGGAACTTACGGTCAGCAAGGTAATAGGTGCATTCAGCTTCAGCTTCAGCGCTCATTACGCTTTCAATAATTGATTGCTGAACGTTTACATCTTGCTTAAAGCCAATCCAGATGTAGAGCTGTTTGACTCGATCATTGACTTCTTTCAGCATGGGCTTTGCAGTCACAATCGGAACATCGCCTTGGACGATACTGACGATCAGAATTTCCTTCGGACAGGAATGCAAGTTGTTTAATTGTGCAACGAGCGCTTGTGGAACTTTGAGTGCAGATGATGAGAGATAAATTCCTGTATCAGGAATAATGGAAATTGAGCCTGAAGCAATCTCTTTCTCAACGTCATCCCATGTCATCGCTTGACTCTTGAGAGCTTCTTCGAGAGCTGACTGACCCTTTCGCCAGACCCACATGAGGTATGTAATTGCAGCGCCAATAAGCAAAGGAACCCAAGCACCCTTAAATATCTTGGTCACTGTCGCCAGGAAGAATGAAAGATCAATCATTATTAAGACTGGAACAACTAAGACGAGAGCCTTCTTGCTCCACTTGAACTTCTCTGCCGCGATATAGCCGAAGGCAATAGTTGTCATCAGCATCGTCGCTGAGATTGCAAAGGAGTAAGCATTTGCAAGAGCGCTTGAAGTCTTGAAGTTAACTACTAAGAAGACGGCCCCAAGTCCTACGATGAGGTTGACTGCAGGAACATAAATCTGACCTACGACAGTGTTACTGGTGTGCACGACCTTAAGTCGTGGAAGAAGACCTAATCGAACCGCTTGGCGGGCTAATGATGCAACACCTGTAATCAGGGCTTGTGAAGCAATGATTGTCGCGAGCGTTGCAAGCACCACGAGATAAATACGTGTTACATCATTGGGAGCAAGTGCGAAGAAGAGACTCTTATCTTCGCCAGGTTCCTGAATTGCGATAACAGCCTGACCTAAATAGTTAAGAACTAAGGACGGCGCCACTATAAAAATCCAGCCGATTCGAATTGGTCGCTTTCCAAAATGCCCTAAATCAGCGTAGAGCGCCTCTGCACCTGTCACAGCAAGGATGACAGAGGAGAGAATGATGAATGTGTGGAAACCATGGTGGATGACATACTCGACTGCATATGTCGGAAGCAGGGCTTCAATTACCTCTGGATGCTCCTGAACTTTAATAAAGCCAAGAAAGCCAAGAGTTGCGAACCAGATCAAGATAATTGGACCGAAGATTTTTCCTAGCGCATTGCTTCCCTTGTATTGAAATCCAAAGAGCG
>JACCDN010772481.1_pt1 | contig 11609 bp, 9 predicted proteins | sample 7441691 | NCBI WGS metagenome assembly JACCDN01 (sample SAMN15323439, study PRJNA562643) | freshwater metagenome | isolation source: river surface water | place: USA:Blue River Watershed | collected 2017-08-16
AGCCTCGATAGTGTGCGAGAAATTTTAGTAGGTCGCTGAGCACATATTTGAGTAGAGCGCGGAAACCGTTATCAAGGTCTGACCAACGCCATCAATACCAAAGTACTCAGTATCAAAGGTCGAACCTGAAACAGTCCACTGAAGAATTGCCTCGGCGGGATATCCGTCGTAACTGATGTCACCGGTGAGTTGGACTACGGTGTTTCCAGAGGTCGAGGTGAATTCTTCCCAAGAAGGCGATGACATAAATGCATCTGCCATTTCGCCAAGTGTTGCAGATGGACAAGCGCCCACCGTTCCATTTTTAACTGCGCTCACATTTGCTGAATCAGAGAAGAGATCTGCGAGATCGCTGGCGCTGTAATCAGAACCTGAACCAGAGTCAGAGCTTGAACTACAGGCAGTAAGAGTGAGAAGAGATGCGGCCAATATGGCAGCAAGAGCGCGCTTATTTTTCATGTGTAAATTCTGCACGACTTGGTTAAAGAAATGAGTTTGGCTGCGCGCTTCTGACTAGTCAATACCTTGATGTGGCAATCAATAACGACTTTGATTCCGATATGGAAAAATGCAAATGTTCTGAAACTGTCCGTCACAATTGGGGAATTAGCGCTAAGCGCGAAGGCCTCATCTGTCTCTTCTGTAACAAGTTGATAGAAAGTGATGAATCAGCGCCGCAACCGTCTGAAGACTCCAGTGTGGGTAACTCCGCCGTGGGCAAGAGCACCTCTGGAAAAAGCGCAGCTAAAGCGCCAAGCAAGAAAGGTCCTGCAACTCTCGACGATATCCTCGCTGCGCAAAATCGCACAACCCATGCCGTTCGCGCATTTGTTCGCTTCCTCTTTATTCAGCTCTCTGCAATCACTGCCGGCGCAGTTGTGCTCAACTTCGCCAATGAGGCAGCGACAACATATGAATGTATTGAATATGGAAATTGTGGCGCCTCTGACGGACTCAGCGTGGTTGCCGTCATCATCATCATAGCCGGGGTTGTGATCTCTTCTAGTGTTGGCTGGTCTGAACTTCATAAGTCAGATATTCCTGACTAGTCACAGAGGGAAAATTTGCGGCTGTTTTTGATTGCGAATTCCTACAATGTATTTCGCAGTACCAGAAATAGACCTAGTGAAATCGGAGAGAAGTAATGGAACTATTAATCGTTCTTGCTTGGATCGCCAGTGGAATTTTCTGCTACACACAGGCGAAGAAGAAGAATCTCAACGCTGGACTTTGGGCATTCCTCGGAATCTTCTTTGGAGTTTTCGCAGTAATTGGCGTTCTCATCGCAAAGCCAAAGTAGTAAATATTGAGGTTAGGGGCCGCATCCATCGGCAAAGGTCGGTGGGTGTGGCCCTTTTCCTTTAACCTGACTAGTCATTGAGGCTCAGGGCACAGTGCATAAAAACCAGTGAGATTTACGGTTAAACCAGTGAATCAATCCCACAGGAGTCAATGATGCTAGTTTTGAAGCGCAAGTCTTTCCGCACGATGGCAACGGTCTTTATTGCACTGGCTGCCACCTTGGGATCATCTGCCCATGCAGAGGCTGCCTTACTCGGCCCATCTTCGAACTACATCATTCAGATCACTCCAGAGGCTCGAGTAGCAATTGAAACCGCGGTGAAGAACGCCGGTGGAACAATCAACTCTCGCTACCAGTACGCATTCGATGGATTCGTTGTAAAACTTCCAGATATGTTGCTTCCGCTCCTGAAAAAGATCCCAAATATTCTCAAGATTGAGAAGGATCAACCAGTATCCGGTCTTGCGATTCAACAGATTCAAACGCCAACTCCGGCCTGGGGTATCGATCGAATCGATCAACGCGAAGTTGTCTCAAATGTAGCGGGATATCAGGGTTCATATGGATACCGTTCAGCAGGAGCAGGTTCGACAATCTATATCGGTGATACCGGAATCTTCGCCCACAACGATCTAGCTGGACGTATCTCAACAAACGGCTTTAGCGGAATCGCTGACGGCAATGGAACTGTTGACTGCAATGGACACGGTACGCACGTTGCAACCTCTGCTGCGGGAACCCAATATGGTGTTGCAAAGAGCGCAAAAGTTGTGCCGGTAAGAATCCTTAACTGCGCCGGACAAGGTAGCTACTCCACTGTGATCGCTGGTCTTGATTGGATCATGTCACCGCTTAATACAAACTCAAAGAGCCAGGCAGTTCTCAACCTTTCAATCGGCGGACCAGCATCTCCATCACTCAATGATGCAATTCGTCGCCTGACCAATTCTGGTATTACCGTTGTAGCTGCAGCAGGTAACGAAAACTCTGATGCATGTACTCGTTCACCTGCGAGCGCACCCACTGCAATCACAGTCGGTGCAACCACAATCACTGATGCAAAGGCTTACTACTCAAACTGGGGTACATGTGTTGATATCCACGCCCCAGGATCGGCAATTACTGGCGGTTGGTTTAATGGTCCGACATCTACCAACACCATTTCTGGCACATCAATGGCTACGCCCCATGTAACGGGAGCCGCAGCTGTCTTTCTAGGTCTCAATCCAACCGCATCGGTTGCTCAAGTAGCTGACGCGCTAGCCTCCCAATCTACAAAGGGAGCTGTTACCGGTCTTGATGCAAGCACTATAAATAACCTGCTCTATGTATCTCCAACCGATGGCGGCCCTGCGATTGTGGCACCGGCTGTTCAGGTGAGCACCATCTCTGAAATTACCCATCTTCAGGCGAAGGCAAATGTTGAAATCAACCCAAATAATGCGCCAACGACCGCATCTCTTCAATATGCAACTGATGCAAACTTCACCTCGATTGTGAAGAGCATCAACCTGACTCCTACCGCACTCGATGGGGGAGCAGTCCTCTCAATTCCAGTAGTGATGGATGGACTTCTGCCAAGTACTACTTATTACATCCGCGCCACCGCAAGCAATGAGAGCGGATCCTTTACGACTCCAACCTCATCATTTAAGTCATTGAATCCACCAGTGACTCCACCAACGATGGTGGCAAATAATCCAACATCTGTCACCGGTTGGAGCGCGCGCCTGAACGCATCAGTCAATGCCAATAATGGAGCCACAACCGTCTCATTTGTCTATGGCACAGATCCAGATTTCATCAATAACACCCAGACTGGGCTCGCTGATGTGCAAACCGTCAGTGGAAATACGGTCCGTAACGTCGGACTAGAAATCTCATTCCTCAAGGGATCGACAACCTATTACTACAAAGTCGTTGGCAGCAACAGTGCAGCCTCGGTTCAATCAGAGGTCATTAGCTTTACGACCCCTGCTGTATTTGGAATCGCGCCAACAGCCGAAACAATTCGCCCAGTAGGTGGATTAAATACGCCAACAACAACTGTTACCGGTCGTGTTAATCCAATGGGTCAAACAACTTCAGTTCGCCTTGTTTACGCAGCTGATCAGGCAATCACGGTTGCCGTCAAAGTAGTAAACCTGCCTATTCAATATACAGGCGTGGACACCGTCACCGTCTCTGCCGATATGACAGGACTTACACCTGGATACCGTTACTACTACCGCTTTGAAGCAACCAACGCTGCCGGTTTCGCCAAGCCAACGCCTTTGACAAATACCGGTAATCCTTTGATGCCGGTGATTTCAAATACAACTGGCACGAATCAGACTCAGACCAGCGTGACCTTGCAGACTCGAGTCAACCCAGGTGCAAGTAATACTCGTACCTACTTCATCTATGGATTTGATCCATTGCTAGAGACTGGCACCACGATTGTTCAAGGAACTCCATTTGCCCTCACAAATGCAGTAAATAATTCGGTGACTTACGCGCTATCTGGTTTGAAGCCAAACACAACCGTGTATTTCCGCGCCAAGGTAATTGCCTATACCGGTCCATTGGCCGAACAGGGTGGATCGATGCTTGGACCTATTGCCAGCGTGCAAACTCTGATGCCGGTTCGTACTCCGCAGAGCATTACCTTCACCCTTCCAGCATCTCGTTCGTTTGTCGGTGCGCCAACGCCGCTGACTGCGACAGCAACATCCGGACTTCCGGTTACATACACAACGACTACTCCAAATATTTGTCAGATTGTTTCAAGCGATTCAGGTCCAGTGCTCGTTGCTGCAACCCCGATTCCGGCAATTGCTGGAGCTGCGTGTAACGTCGTTGCATCACAGAATGGTGATGAGACATATGCGCCAGCAGTGGGTATTGGAAAGACCATTAACTTCCTTAAGTTAACTCAGTCAATCGCATTTACTACACCGCCAAACCGTGACCTCAATACACTCAATCCACTTACAGTTTCGACCAGTTCTGGGCTCAACGTAACCCTTGCATCATCCACTCCTGCAACATGTTCTGTTATTGCAACCTCAAATGGGGGATATGCGGCACAGGCAGTTCCTGGAATTCCAGCCGACACTTCTAAGTGCACAATCGTTGCGTCCCAAGCTGGTGATGATCGATATGCGCCTGCAAGTGCGACTCGTACATTTACCTGGACTCGGACGGGAACAAATCTGAATGCAACATGGACAACTCCGATTACCGTTGATGGTTCTGCGCTTAATGTGCTTCTCACAAATCTTTCAGGTAATCCACTCAGCGAGAGCGCAACAGGATCAACTCCTTTGACTTTCACATCGCTTACCCCCGGCATTTGCCGCGTTGGCACAGTGGAGTATCTAGGCACCTCAACATCACATTCACGTGCCACCATCAAGGCTATATGGAATGGAACTTGCCAAGTAGCTGTTTCCTTTGGCGGCAATGCAACATATCTCGCATCAGGTATTTCAAGCACGGCATCTATTTCAGGATTGACCGCGCCACAACCTGGCGCAAATGCGCCTCAATCAATCTCAATCGTGGCGCCACTGAGTTCAGCCTTTGGTACAACAGTTCCAGTGACAACACGATCAACATCAGGACTTCCCGTTGTTGTTACCACCACAACTCCAGCAATCTGCACAGTAAGTCAGAATTCATCTGGTGCCTACTTTGTGACATCTGCTGGCGGACTTAGTGGAGACATTAATTCATGTGTTCTAAAGGGTACTCAAGCAGGCGATGACCGATGGGCTGCTTCAACTAGCCAGAGCACCATCAACTGGAGACGACCATATGTAAACCTCAAGGGCACATGGACAACTCCATTTAGCTCAGCGGGTTCTGCATTTAACGTCGTCATCAATGACCTTGCAGGTCTTCGAATTGACGAGACAACGACTGGCACAACTCCGATCAGAATCACAACCCTGACCCCGAAGGTCTGTCTCGTTGAGGGCGTTGAATATGTAGGTTCGACAACTTCACATACCAAGGCGACCATCAAGGCGCTCTGGAATGGCACCTGTCAGCTATCGGTTGCTTCTGCTGGAAATTCACTTCTCGTTGCAACCACTACAACCATCTCGACTCAGATCAGTGGCATTACGACACCACAGCCAGGTGCTGCTGCATCACAGGCAATCGCATTTTCGCCACAGATGAGCGCACCATTTGGAACTACGATCCAATTGGTCGCAAAGGCAACCTCCTTGCTGCCAGTGGTGATTACTACAACGACGCCAAATATTTGCACAGTTACTCAAGGCTCAGATGGCGCCTATTCAGTGACAAGTGCAGCCGGTCTACAGGGTGATAACAATGTATGTACCTTGCAGGCGAACCAATCTGGCGATACACGTTGGTCGTCAGCGCAGACTGTGACACGTACGATCCGATGGTCACGTCTGCCTCAGTCGATCACCTTTATCGCTGCCTCATCGCGCTATTACGGTGGCGCACCAACGGTTTTGACAGCTACCTCAACATCCGGACTGCCAGTGAGCTTCTCAACTAATACTCCTGCTGTCTGCAAGATAGATACTGTGGATTCACAGACAGTTGTGAACTACGTGCTTCCAATTCCTTCAGCATCGTCTTCATACTGCTACGTGACTGCATCACAGGCAGGAAATGGAACGTATAACACTGCCCCAACTTCTACTCGGGGAATCATGTTCCGTAAGGAGAACACCATTGTTATCGGTACCTGGAGCGGTGCAATTACTCCAGCAGGAACAACGGTAGATCTCGTTGTGAAGAGCGCGGTTCAGCCAGCTTTGAACGAATCACTTGCCGGAACCAACGCACTTGTTGTCACAAGTGCCACACCAAATATCTGTAAGGTTCTTGATGTGAAGTATGTTGGTACTTCAACTTCGCATACTCAGGCAACTGTTAAGGGTATGTGGAATGGAAATTGCCAGCTGGTTGCAACCTTTGCCGGCAATGGATACTGGCTTGGAACAAGTTCCTCTATTGCCCGTGGAATCACTGGCATGACTACTCCAGAGCCTGGTGCCAACGTGCCACAGTCTCTATCCATCAGTGCGCCTACCTCAACTGAGATCGGTGCCGTTACACCAATTACATCTAGTGCGGGCTCTAAGCTTGCAGTGACCTTGAAGTCTTTAACGCCAAATATCTGTACTGTTTCAACAACTTCTAGTGCCTTCGCAGTAACCACTGCTGCTGGCGTTGTAGGCAATGGAAATATTTGCACAATTGAGGCTTCACAAGCTGGTGATGATCGCTGGGCGGCAGCAAAGACAATCACTCGAAATATCACGATCAATAAGGCATCGATTTCGGTTCGACTCTCACGTCTTTCAACAATTATCGTCGGAAAGACTTCTGCTCTCTTTGTCATCGAGAATAGATTCATCAACTCATCGATGAATAATGGTCGCAATAGCATCGGTCATATCTCAACCGCTGTATCCAATACACCGGCCATCTGTTCAGTCACTAACGTTTCTCCGTATGAATTGACCTCTGGCACCCACACTCAGTTCACCGTGACTGGCGTGGCAAATGGCAGCTGTTCTGTCACATTTGGATATGCCGGCAGCGATACTCAGAATTCTGCCTATCGCACGCAGGCGATCACAGTGACGGGAGTTAAGTAAGCCACTAGATTATGCGGGTGGCTTTTACAACCAACCGCCGTCGAGTGGCTATAGCGGCTTCCCTAGCGGTGGCGGCGACTTTTGCACCAGCGATGGCTGCAAGCTCTACGCTAATCGTTGGTGGTGATCGCCCAGTGACGGTTCAGGTACCAGCCAAGCTTACTCAACCTGCACCGCTTCTTATCTTGATGCATAGCGCCTCTTCGAACGGAGAGCGTCAAGAGAAGAATACAAAGCTCGCCGCTGCTGCAAAGAAAGCCGGGATGATCTTTCTTGCACCCGATGGCACTGTCGGTCTCGATGGTCGTCGCGTTTGGAATGCAGCAAAGGCATGTTGCCAGAAGCCTGGCATTGAAATCGATGACATGACCTACATCAGCGCACTCATCGATGAAGTTGCTCTTGAATTACCGGTAGATCAGAACCGCATATATATGGTCGGCCACTCTAACGGCGGATTTATGTCTATTGCCTATGCCTGTGCAACGGGTCGTATTGCAGGGGTTGTCTCATTGGCCGGTGCGATGGATCGCGATGCGCAATGCGAAAGCGATAGACCATTCTCCTTCCTGCAGATTCACGGAACCCAAGATGCCACCATCAAGTTCGGCGGGGGCGTCCATAACTTTCATCCCTACACCGCTGCCGAAGAAACAGTTAATCGGATTGCTGCTGTTAATCAATGTAAAGCATCCCCATTTATCCAGATCGCCCTTAAGACAAAGGATTTCGACCGAGCAATCGCTGGCGCCGAAACAACAATCCATACCTTGACCGGATGTAAGGCGCCGACTGTTCTATGGCGCATCACCGGGGGAGCACATAGTCCAAAACTTCCCACCAATTATGGCGATCAGATCATTGCATTCCTTACTGCAAGCAAAGTAGGTAAATCTCAATGATTATCGACCGAATCCGCCAATTGAAATTCTGGACAATCTCAATCCTTCTCATTGGCATTTTCATTGGCGTGGCAAATTCACTCGATGCTGGTTCATCCTCTGGAGCGCCACGTTTTGATCAGCTCAGCGCCAAAATGGATGTAAATTGCCAGGTAGATGGCAAGACCCAATGCGTCAATGCATACATCAGGATGGTTGATTTTGATCCCGAAGGAATGCTGATGAAGGGACGGATCTGGATCTATCCACCGTCAGAGTATGCAGATTCATTTGGAAGCTCAGTGCGAGTTCTCTATCCCACCGATGTCTTCCTTGATGCAGCAACTGTCGATGTAGGCGAGATCAATACCGAGCTCCACTACGATCAATATGACTTCCTGCGAAGCATTGAATTCACCCTCGACGTGACTAACTTTGACTTCCCATCAAGAGCATCAGATCAGATCTATCCATTCGATAAGTACTCAGCAAATATCACCGGCACCGTTGATTTCATCACCGATGAAGGTGCAACTGCATCGCCGGTCGATGACGTGAGAGAGACTCTCCCCATCAATGTGGTCGAGTATTCAGCAGTAATCCCAAACTGGACGATGAAATATGACTTCGAGTCGCGCAACACCGATGGCGTCTCTGTCAATGATGGTGTTGAGTATCAGATGGATGGCGCCTTCTATACGGTCATCCGGATAGAGCGATCTCAACTGACAGTGCTCATCGTCGGTCTATTAGGTCTCATCTTCCTCGGCGGGGCAGTGAGCATGCTCTTCCTGATCCGCTCGATTATGTTGAGCAAGAGAAAGGCCTCCTTAAGTGGCTTGGTCTGGTCAGGAAGCACTGTCTTCACATTGATCCAGACCCGCACTTTGATGCCGGGAGATCCTCGCCTTGGGGTGAAATTCGACCTCTTTATCTTCTATCCGGCTATAGCTATCGCCTTTATCTCAACAATCATCTTGCTTCGCCAATGGTTACTTGCCCCTGAGATTGTCGAAGAAGATTAACCACTAACTCTGACTGTTCATGGCGTTGATTCTCCGCACGGGCAAACCTAACCTTGCTTTAAAGCCACCTGGCTTATGAGAAAAGGGGAGTGCCGTGAAGGTATTTAAAGTTATGACTCAGAAGGACCGCGCATTTGGCGGAAAGTTCAACCCAGAGAAGATTGAAGAAGCTCTCAACGCAATGGGTAAAGAGGGTTGGCAGATTGATGGAGTGACATCAGCTGAGTTCCCATCACTGACTGGTGGACGTCAAGAGCTCGTCATCTTCCTATCTAAGGATGTTTAATTAATGCTAGAACGTTTTGGCCGTAAGGGCACAGAGCACGATGGAATCTTCTTCACCGAAGGCGTCATCGAAGGTGGCTCAAATCTCGGTAACGTTGAGGCGATCTCTAATCGTCAGAATGTACCGCTAGATGAGCTGAAGACAACTCTTGCCGCAAAGGTAAAGGCACTTGGTGGAAATGCCCTCGATGAATTTAAGTATGTTCAGAAGGGTTCAGTCTGGTCATTCTCCAGCACACAATGGAGAGCAACTGGACGGGCAATTAAAGCTGAGTAAGTAAGAAAAGGCTCTATCGCACCCCGCAACGGGAAGGTTGTGGGGTGCGATTTCTTTTTTAAAACGAGTTCCAGACTCCGTAGCTCATTGTCGTGGTGTATCCATCTGAGCTCTCTGCATGTCCGCCATCGACTGTAACCGTAAAGAAGTTAGCAAGATATTCAAAAGTATGTGTGAGGCGTTGACGCGCTTCATTAATCTGCTTTTCACCTGAACCAAGAGCGATATATCGCTCATACACCGATCCATCTGTGGTCACAATTGCCAATGTCCAATAGCTGCTATCGGAAGAGGTAAAGCCCGAATACTGCACATGATGGGCAGTACCCAGAGAGAGGTGATCAATATTCTGATTTGGAATATAAGCATCTTCTGAAGTGCCACCATCTAGCCAACCACCGAAACCTTTCGCCACGAGTAGGAGATGTAAATTTGTGAAGATGATGGCATCTTCACCTTTTTCGGGTTCGACGCTTCCCCAGAGATTGGTGATGTATTTCAAGTCCAGTGCAGCAGGCACGTAAGTCGTGAGGTGCTTGATGAGCTTGCTGTTATTGCTAAATGCCTGAGCCACAGTTTCGGTGCCAGATGATGCAAGCAGGGCAAGACCGGTTGCGGTTGGAGCGGGCTTCGGACCTTTCACGCCAGTGAGCAATCCATCTTTAAGGCGCTTAACCGTTGCCTTGTAACTTGCATCTTCTAAGTTCTTAGCAAGATCTTTAAGATACCCAGCAATCGACTCTACATAGTCCGGAGCATCTTCAAGAACAAAATCAAGAGTCACGTTGAAGTTATCTTCGTCAGAGAAAAATTCACCAACTTCATCAGGAATACTATTTAGAATGAAATTCCCCAAAGCCTGAGCCAATTCCGAGGGATGTTTGTAGTAACCAGACATGTACGAGCCATGGAGATAGTTGTAGTGAAAATAGGCTGAAAGTTCGGCCTCAGGAATATTTCCTACAAGCGGAGTTAGCTCATCTATAGTCTTATGTGTTCGTTCGAAGTAATGCTCATCGGTTTCACGGTCGCCTTGGTCCTTAAAGTCATCTAGAGATGTGAAGTCTTCCAAGAATTCCTGCACGAGAGCCCTGCCCTCTTCGTAGCTGTCATAACCAAGCGCTCGGTATGCATCGACAACCTTCTGGAAATCCTGAGTAACTGACATTTCTGCGCTCCTTTTCTATGTCGTAAATATTGTCAGGCTCATTTCTCCCTGTCAGTGGGTGACCGGTCAATCATTCTTGGGGGAAAGTCAGCTGCCCCTTGTAGAGTTGCCGCCATGAGTATTCGCTTCCGTCGATCAATGAAGTTGATGCCCGGTGTGCGCCTGAATTTCAGCAAGAGCACCGTGGGCCTCTCTTTCGGCGTCCCCGGTGCGCGCTACACAATCAATTCAAAGGGGCGCCGCACAGTCAGTGCCGGCATTCCTGGCACCGGGCTATACGCAACTGAGACCTTAAGTAGTGGAAGAAAATCAAAGAGAGCGGCGGCAGAACCACAGAAGACTCGGGAAGAGATAGCGTCTGAGCTCAATGAATCAATGGGCTCAAAGATTCCAACGCCAGGGTTATTGGCCGGAAAGGCAGAGCGCGCATTAAGCGCCTTTCTCCTCGATGTTTATCACCGCGACCATACCGACTCAGCAGAGGAGGTATTAGGTAAGGCGAAGGCGCTTCGTGCAGAACATGACTCTCTTCGTTACTCCCTTGAGCTCATTACATTCCTTCATGCAATCACAGATGCTCAATATCGCGCTGAAGCAAAAGGTTGGGCCGATGGATTATGGAAGAACCGCTCTGCAATCTTTGCCGATAAATTGGTAGTCAAGTATCTCTCTGCAATCTATCCCCAGACTCGCATCACCCATGGCATCTGGACCTTCTTGCCCTATAACGAGCAACTCTTTGGCTTCATCTATGCCGAGTTACTGCAAGATGACGCGAGATATGAAGATGCTCTCAACGTTTTGAGCGAACTCGATCCAGATCAGATGGTCGCTATTTCAATTGCAGATATCGAAATATCGATGAAGGACTTTGATGGCGCAATTGAAACGACCGAAGATATTGAAAATGAAGATGATGCCACGGCGATGCTCCTGATCTTGAGGGGAGTCGCCTTCCGAGGCAAGGGTTTAAATGAGGCTGCTCTAGAGTGCTTTAAACGAGCCCTTGCTAAGAAAGATAGATCGCAAGAGCTGCTCCA
>JACCDN010006009.1_pt1 | contig 11608 bp, 10 predicted proteins | sample 7441691 | NCBI WGS metagenome assembly JACCDN01 (sample SAMN15323439, study PRJNA562643) | freshwater metagenome | isolation source: river surface water | place: USA:Blue River Watershed | collected 2017-08-16
ATGTCATCACCGTTCGCTCCAGAGACCGCAGGTCTCTGGAGCCACTGGCCCAGACCGCTGGAGTTGAGATAGCGGTGTCGCCCTTCGGTGACTACCCATATCGAGCATTTATCGAACCGGAAGTTTTTACCAAGTGGGTGGCAGCACAAGCTGATGACATCGACTACGACAACTTCAAAAACCGAGTCGCTCAAACCCGAGGCTACGAGTTCACAGATGCCCTCCACAACGTTTGGGTGGCAATGCTCGCGGTCGAGGACAGTTCAAGAGAAGAACTCAAGCGGTTGGGAGCTCCAGATGAGTTTCACTGACGACGAGTCAACTAAGAGTGCGGAGAGCCACCAGCCCTCCGCAGCCAACCCACTGTTTGTAGTCAAGCCGCCAATCAATCTCGCCACCGCAAGTAACGAAGAGATAAGAGCCTGGTCCGCTCAGGTGGTAGAGGCATTCAAACAACAGATAAACAGGAAACAAAAACCAAATTAGGTGCTGACGTGTGACCCAGGTCAGCCCAATCCAAAGGCTGATCGCACCAGGCGGTCCATACACACGAAAGCACAACCATGAACAAATTAGCTATCGCCTACAGCGATGACTACCTAGGTTGGCGGTTGGGGTCCGGAGACGGATCTCACCCCACCAAACCTGAGCGCGCCCAAATCGCAGTCCAGCTTCTAACCCAAGCGCTCCCAGCAAACAGCTTCGAGGTCATCGAGCCTAAGGTGCTGGATGGAGACAGAAGCAAGCTAGAGACAATCCACACAGCCGAGTATGTCTCTCAGGTGCTAGACCTTGGCAGATCTGGCGAGTGGGGTGGCTCAAAGCCGGAGTTAGGACAAATCGCATTTCAAATGTTTGCCGGCACAGCACGTTTGGTTGAGCTAATCGCAGCTGGAGAGGCACAAGTTGGCTTCAACCCGCAAGGAGCGAAGCACCACGCGCAGAAGAGCAAGAGCGAGGGCTTTTGTGTTTTCAATGATCACGCCTGGGCAGCACTCGAGTTCAAGAGACTAGGGCTAAACCCGCTCTACATTGACTGGGATGTGAATGCCGGTGATGGTGTGCAGAACCTGTTAGTAGATACCGATGTCCCAACTTTCTCGATCCACGGGCACGGCATCTACCCAACCCATAGTGACACCTGGTTGCGAGAGAAAAGCGGCCAGGGTAACTACGAATACTCAAACCCAGATCAGCACTGGTACAACTACAACCTTGCCCAAGGGCAAGGAGACGAAGCCTTCAAGTGGGGAATGGATCTAATTGCCGAGAAGGTAGATGAGTATCAACCAGACGTGATCATTTTGGCAGCGGGTGCCGATGGTCACGAGGGTGAGCACTGGGGCCTGAAGTACACGTATGAGGGTTACAGCTACGCAGCCACCAAGGTTGCGGAGCTCGCCAAGAAGCACTGCCAGGGGAGGGTTCTAATTGGAGGTGCAGGTGGCTATCAACCCTTCACCCACACCCCAAGGATTTGGGCGAATGTCGTCAAAGACGCAACGTGGTGCCAATAGCTCACAAACTGTTTTCAAAGCGTCTTACTCCAGCAGTATGCTGAAAGTCTAAGAATTGGGGGATTTAAGAATGGCAAATTGGGCAGAGCTTCAAGCGGATTTAGAGAAAAGATTTCAAGTTCTTGAGAAGTCGGATGAGAGCATCTCGGTTGGTTTCATCTGGGACGATGGCAGAGTCCAGCGTGTGGATTTGCAACTTATAACTTTTGCAGAAGAACAGTGTGCCCTGATCACATCTCCCCTCGTCCCTTACTCGCGAGAGGCGGCTGACTTCCTGCTTACAAATATTGGAATGGCCTTGAAGCGAACGGCGGACGGCTATTTATCCACTGCACACACCATGCACATTGAAACTATGACTATCGCATCGTGTGTTGCGACTATTACCGCTGTCGCAGAATCCACCGACGAGCTCGAAAGGGAAGTCACTGGTGGTATAGACGCTGGGCTACATGGAAACCGTGACGATCACTTGCCCGATAATCAAGTCGAAGAAGAAAACGATGTTCTTGGTTCTGGCCAATACATAGTTGGTAGGGATATAGAGCCGGGAATGTACCGGTTTACAGGGTATGTCGCGAGACTTGATCAAGATATGAACATTATTAAGAACGAATCAGTGCGAAGCGGCCTTGGTCTAGTTCAAGTACTTAAGCACGACGCCTACTTCGAGGTGAGTGGAGAGGCGATTCGTTTGGAGCAGTATCCAAAATACGACGTGCTTGACCAAGCGCCTCGGGGAGGAATTTACCTTGTGGGGGTTGACATTCCCGCTGGCCGATACAAGATTCACGGGGATGGAAGTTCTGCTTACTACGCTACGTACGACCGGAACATGCAGAGGTTGAACAATGACTTCAACCGAGGAAGTCTGATCTTAACTATTCAGCCTTCTGCCTATGCAATTGAATTCACCGGAAGGTTAGAGCAGCTCTAATGCGCGTCCCTTCTAACGCCGAGGTTGACAAGGCTTTTGCCTCTGATCCGCAGACTCGCGATGCTGGTCGAGACGAGATTATTGCCTCCTATTACGTTGAGGGCTTTCAATTCTGCAGCGACCACGCAAAGAGAATTGGCGATGTGGACAGTCACGAGTTTTGGCTTGTGGAAATTGCAACCGCCCGTGCCGATGCTGACACCACTGCCGAAGCCCTCGCAGAATTAGCGGAAGAGATACTCTTCCCACAGGGGAGATTCTTCGAATCACTCTTCTATCTCGAATATATTGAAAAAGCTTTGTTTGGAGAGCTTGAAGACCGCATCAGACAACTCCGGATTCAGGCTTCCGAATCAGCCGCTTCTTCGACCGACTTGGTGCCAGGGGACGATTGGAAAACATACGATCTCTCGAAGCCTCTCGAAAGGGGCAAGTCGCAACAGCACTACTATGACCGGCTGCGGGCATACTTTTTCGCAGTAAAAGAGGAGAAACTGGACACGCTTTTTGCGGATCTTCAGGTTGATTACTTGCCCAGAATATTCGGCTACTTCATCGGCCTTACTTCAGGGCTCAAGGAACTTGGGGTCGAGAGCGAAACCAGCATTCGCTCATTTAGAGATTTCCAATCTGATTTCTATCCAAACTTCAGACCCGGCCTTCCCAGAGCGAAGAAGTCTGCCCCTGCCGTTGCGACCGGGGAGACCGTTGAGTCCAAGCCTGCGAAGTCCGAACCTCGCAGTCTTGGTGGGTATGGGATGACCAAAAAGAAGTGAGCGACTGCAAATACTTGTGAGTCCTTTCCGATTTAGCCAGTTTTAGACGCCGTAGCGGACTCGTGCTGCAAAATGTCAGACCCCCTCTATAAATTTCGATGCGGAGGTTGGAATGATTTTGAGTATCGAAGGGCACCTTGTAAATGCCTATATTGAGCCCCAGTTTTTAGATGTGGCCGGTGGATCAATTGTCACTGTTGAGTTTGACGCCTGGGAAAGTGTGCCCAAACTGCGTAAGCAGATTCAAGGGGACCTGAGAGCCAAGCGAGTCGCGCGCTACTGGAACTTCACCGGATACCTACAACTCGACGAGCTTTGCTCTCTGGTTGGGAACCACAAAATTACCAAGCATGATCTCCTAATCGCCGAGGACACCAGCCCTGCACCGGTTGCTTACGAGTGGGTAGCCTGGGAGGAGGACATTGAGATCAGCGAAGACGAGTATCAAAGTGGAGAGACTTGGTACGGTCACGCTTTGCCTGAAGACATCGACTCCTACCGTTGGGATGGCCCAAGTCACTATGAGGCCTTTTACGCCTACCCACTGTTCTCAATGCCCGAGGAACTTACAAAGACAACGGCAGGTCACTAATGGGGATTCGCCTAGTTATTGGAGACATCACCAAGTTGCGGGTCGATGCCATCGTCAATGCTGCCAACTCGCAGTTGGTGCCAGGTGGTGGGGTGGATGGGGCTATCCACCAAGCAGCAGGACCAGGTCTTTTCAGTGAACTAAAAACCCACCACAGCTTTTTGCAGCCCGGCGAAGCAATCCTCACCGCCGGCTACCGGCTGCCTGCCAAGCACGTCATCCACACCGTTGCGCCCAGATGGATCCCAGGGCTAGACAATCAGACCGAGATTCTCTCGGACTGCTATCGCAACTCCATCCGACTTGCGCTTGAAAACGACTTTGAGTCAATCGCGTTTCCAGCGCTTGGCACCGGAGCATTCGGAATTCCAAAAGAAATCGCTATGTCAACCGCACTGTCAGCGATTGCCTTGCAGCTGCAGAAAAGTGGACCTGAACTGGATGTGACAATCTGCTGCTACACCGAGGACGACTATCAGCTCTATGTCGAGGCGGTATCCGATCTGGGTGGTGATGTCTTAGACGACGGCACACTGTTGATCAATCAGCTTCTTCCCAAGTGCCCCATCTGCTTTCACCCGCTAAAGCGCATCGTTTACGGAATGCCATCGCCAGGGATGTTGGAGAACCAGGACAACATCTATATCGGTGGCTGCATCATCATGGGCGGCGACCCAGAAATTGGCTGTAAGAACTGTGACTGGCAGGGCTTTATCGGCGACGTTGACCTGGTTGAGGGTGAGTGGTTTGCGCTGGTCGTTGACCGCAAACGTGAGCGATTCGTTGCTGGAGCCTTCTATCACGTAGGACGTCCGGATTCGGCTCTCACCCTGAGACACGGTATCGCCGAATTCCAGCAGGGCTTCACCACCCAGTGGCTAGACGAGCAAATCGCATCATGTAAAGAACCAAGTTTTTGGCTTGGCGAGCGCGGAGAGATTATGTCTGGAGCTTTAGAGGAGATCCTGCTCCGCTATCCAACACTGACTGAAGAGGTTATGGAGTTTGCAAGGTTCAAGTCGATCAAGCAACCACCAAGGTTCTGAGATTCCCTAACCTGGCAAGTAAAGTTTGCGAAATGCCCTAGGTGGATTTCAATGAGCAGACACCTAAGGCAACCTGAGTAATTTCAGGGTTCTTGCCCCGTTGAACAGTAGCATCCTGCTGGACCTTTATCCGAGCAAAGTGGGAGAGTTTGTAGTCATGCCAATCAGACGGATGAGGTGTCGACAAAACGCGAATCACGCGCTGAAGCGACTTCCATCGGGAATGATCGAGCCATGGAGTTGGGAAGTAATCCTGACCTTCCAAGAACACACGTCCAGCAGGGGGTGGCTCACTTCGCACTGAAGTCAGTTGGATCAGAATGACGAATACCTTGGATGTTCTCGCCAAGTTACCTTTCAAAACCCCAGCAGTCAAAGTCAGACATTACCGCTCCTTCTTATATAGGCTTGTCTGAAAGCACGCATTTGGGGAGTTAAATGAAAATCGCGTCAGGCCCGCAGAACTTAGAGGCGCTTCTAAGTGTGAAAACGGTCTCAATACCCAGCTTTCAAAGGAACTATGTATGGAAGCAAGAAAATGTCAAACAGCTTTTGGATGACCTGCTCGAAGCGGCAACTAGAAACGAAAACCATTTTTTTGGACCAATAATCCTCCGCAGTCATTCCAGCGGTGGCGTGGTCAGCGAATACGAAGTAATCGACGGGCAACAGCGCCTGACTACTTCGATAATGGTGCTTTCAGTTTTGCGGGGAATTGCTCGCGATGCAAGATACTTCAAACCGGAGAACACAGAACTGGTAACAAGTATCACCAACTTTTTTACTGCGCCTGGGGTAGCGGCAGCTCCAAGGTTTGAAGCCTCGCCAATAATCCGATCATTCTTCACGAAGGCAATAACGGCTCATCCCCCCAAAGCCAAAATCACAAGCTCTAAGGGGGCCATGACGGCACAGGAATATGCTGACACTAAGTGGGTTCGAAAAGGGTACCTATTCATTGATAGCTATTTAAGATCCAAATTGGACGAGCTGTCAGCGACAGAACAAGCCAACATGGTGCATAACCTAGCCGTTGCGGTAACAAAGAATTTTCAAGTCCATAGCATGGTGGTTGAAGACGAGACGGACGCGTACAGGCTTTTTGAGAGTATGAATTATCTGGGAATGAAGCTTGAGCCAGGGGACCTTCTAAAGAGCTTATTGCTTCGACGTATTCAGGAAACGACCCCAAGCCATTTGAGTTCTGCGATTGATATGTGGGATGACATGTGGTCCCAGCTCTCCGGTTTTCCAGTTTCCAAATTCCTCAGGCACTACCTACTCTCAGTGGAGAAGGAGCCAGTTCCAGCGCCAAGGATCTATCCAATCTTGAAGTCACGAGTTTTGGGTTCGCCCGATGGCGCAAATAAAGTCCTAGGCGAGCTTCAAAAAGCCGCGAAATTTTATGGTGGTCTTTTGGGACACGTCTCAATAGGAGACCCTAAATTGGATGGTGTTGCCTCCCGTCTAAATCTATTCAGCGAGACGCACAGGCTCCTGTTATTGGCAGTTTTGAACCACACGTCCGATTCTGGGATGCGACAAAAAGCCTTTCGCGCCGTTGAATATCTAGTGTTCAGAAAAGTCGCCGCTCGAGAGAATGCCCAGCAAACTGAAAACAGGTACCAAGAACTAGCAAAGCAATTTGCCCAAGTTGCCAATGCGACTCAACTAGACCAATGGTGCAACCAAGCAACCTCAGGTCTATTGTCAGATAAACAGCTGAGGGATCTGCAGGTGAACAATTGTACATTTGCGGGAATTCAATACGACCCGCGTGAGAATCTAGCCCGCTACGCGAATGCGGTCTACGAAAACGATCGCGGAACTGGTTGGGCTCACGTGCCCACCCTTGAGCATTTAGCTCCTCAAAATCCAAATTCCGGCAGCAACTGGAAGGCCCCAGGAATGGTTGGATCAGCTGACAACCCCTATGAGGTGCAAATTCACTGGTGGGGAAACTTGACTTGGCTTGAGCAGCCCCTAAACAGTGGAATTGGAAACGCAGGCTGGGACAAGAAGTTGGCCGGAACCAAACCTGATCACGAAGATGGACTGAAGGGTTCAGGGTTTGCCGTAACCAAGCAAGTTTGTAAAGTACCTGTTTGGAATGAGGACTTAATCCACGAGCGCGGTACATGGCTTCTCGATTCAATGTTGAAGCTTAGATCACTGGAATGGGTTAATTCGGGCACCAACTCTGGTGTCACCATTTCGGCATTCCGCTAGTGAGGTATGTCATTGAGCGCTTTTAGTTGGTCAGAATCTTTTGGAGGCTATTCACATTGGCGGTTACCCGCATTCCCTTTACCGTCAGATTTTGTGAATGAAGTTGACTGCGGAGACGAGATGCTTCTTCAGGCTCTCGCAGAGCAGATCGCGTCTTTCTACCATCAAAAGCAGGTCACTTTCGGGTATTTGTTTCCGCGGGCAATGGAGGTTCACAGCTTTGACCACTTTGACTTTACGAATTCAGTGGGGAATCTCTTACTGCGGCAAGGATTTGCTAGTGTCACCGACCTGGCAGACTTTTCAACTCTCAATTACTTGAGGTACAGAGGCGTGGGGCGAGGAAACTACCTCTCGCTCCTAAAGTCTCTTGTTCGCATGAACCTTAGGCTAGCCACGAAAACTCCGCTGGAAATTTCCATCGATAAGCCCCATACTTCACAAGTTGTGGCATCTGAGGCGGGACATCTCGACTTTTACGATTTCTATAGTCACATTTTGCTGGCTGCTCAAGTAGCACCGGGCTCTGCCTATGAACGAGTGCTGGAGGCCGCACTTTTCTCAACTTTCGTCCGTGGCCCAGACGAAAGAGTTTTGAAGCTGGATACCAAATTTGTCAGCTCCGAATCCAGTCATTTGGACACCCTTCTCGGTTCGTTATCCGCACGTTCGCTGCTCGGTGGAGTCGAACCACCAACTTTTAGAGAAGTAGCGACGGAATTTGTTGAAGCGCTTGACGAAAAAGAGAAGATCGTGCTTGAGGACCGATTCTTGGCGGAAAATCCAAAAACGCTCGAGGACATCGGCGTTGAAATGGGGGTTTCAAGAGAGCGCATTCGTCAATTAGCTAAGAAACTCCAGGAAAGATTCGAAGAAAAATCCTCTAAAGAACACATCTTTCGAGCAGCCGTAAATGCGTTCCGTCATCTCACTTCCGAACCCATCTCGCTGGCGGACTTGAGCGAAAGACAAATCGGCTTGTTTTCTAAACTCGGAGAGCCAGGGGCAACGGTGTTTCAGTTCTTCGCAGGCATGGAGGAAGTTGATATTGAAAAGGGTTGGATTTACCGGGACAGGCTTGAGCAACAGAAGCAATTTGCGGATGCTTGGACTGCGGCCACGGAGGGCGGAAAGTACACAACCCTTGATGAGCTTTTGAGCAAATTGATCAATCATTGGCACACGTTCACTGAAGATCAGTTAAAAGCCTGGCTGGCAGACAACGGTTATGTTTCTTACCAAGATTTTTACTACAACTCCAAGGGGGCGAGTCTTGTCACAGTCGCCAAGATTGTGCTGGAAGTCGAGCAAAAACCCATGACCTTCAAGTCCTTGTTTGAGGCGATTCCGGATGCGACCTCGGAGAGAGCTATTCGCACTCGATTACTCCAGGACCCAGATATTGTGAAGTCAGGTAAAGAATCCTGCGCACTGAAGGTCTGGGGAGTCCCCGAGTTTACAACCATCCATCGAGAACTCGTGGACCTAGTTAGAACTGAGGGATCTCAGTCGCTTGATGGCACCATCAGGAAATTTGTTGACCAGTTCGGTGTCGCGGAATCGGCAGTGCGTGCATATGCGAACGCCCACCCACTTCAGGTCATAAGCGGTCAGATTCGACTCGCAGAAGCTCAAATACCAATCCCCCCGCGAAAACGCTTATCCAAGAACGTCTACAGAAGGGCTAATGGTTGGTCGTGGCGAATCGTCGTCAATTCCGAGCACCTTCGCGGAAGTGGGAGTCAATGCCCAGCCTTCTTGGCTGACCAGCTTGGAATCACGGGTGAACAGAACGTCGAATTTGCTTGTGAGGAAGGGCGAATTGCATTCGGCACAAGCAAGCTTAACCAACGGAACATAGGCTCTATTCGAGACGCATGTTTGTTTGTCGGAGCCGAAGTGGACGATCAAATTCTGATCCACTTTTCTGAAAACAGGGCACAAGTTGTGAAACTGGAACCGACCCTCCAAGGTGAATCGCTAGTGAGGGCCTTGGCCGCGCTCCCGCCCAGCGGCGATCTAGCAGCCCAACTTAGCTTCGCATTCAACCTAGAAGCGCCTAAATCCATTGACGAACTAGTTGAAATCGCTTCCCGACGAAAAGAGACGGATCTTTCTGAAGCCTTATTGAACATGAGTTCCTAGTTCGCATCTCATCACTCTTGAAATCAAAGAGTTTGCTATTCAAGCCTTCGATTTGTCCTGAGTAATCAAAACAACGTTCAAACCAGCCTTCGGGCTATTCGCTGCGATTGTGTCAGCGGGATGCTGCTTGGAAAAATGAAGCCCTCGCCCCCTGGAGCTGACCGAGGCGAATTCAGTGGGCAGTTTCTCAGCAGTGCGTATCTGCGCTGGTTATCCGCTTCTCAATGGGAGAACGTCGGATCAAAATGTCACACCCTCTCCATAGCATCTATCCCCTAAGGGGGCTTAGAAAACAGGGAGAGCAAATGTCTAAATTCAGAAGTATTTTTCCTCGGCAATTCTCGATTGCCAGGGATCGCGAGACCAGCGATCCAATAGCCAGATACCAAGCCCTCAAGCAGGTTCAGCAAGCCAAAGGCAAGACTTACGGAGGTCGCAATGTCCAGTCACGATGAAATGTCGGAAGAAGAGCTCTGGGAACACAGCCTCTCTGACGATCTTGTCGATCGAGCTGACTCACTAATGGAGCTAGCTCACCGAGCAAGGAACTCTGAAGAGTGGAAGTCAGCAAAGAACCTCTACGGCTCTGCCCTCGATCTTTTCGTTGAACTAGATAGAGAGGCTGATGCTGGCATTGCGAATTACAGCTTTGGATACTGCCAATACCGGCTGCAGGAATATGACGAAGCAATCGAGTCTCTAACGGCATCACTAAAGCGCGGTCAGAATTTCAACGATTCTCGAATCATCGCCTATTCCGCTGGTCCACTTGGAGACTCTTACTCGGCTCTGGGTAGACGAGATGAGGCAATCGCTGCCTATCAGTTAGCGGTGGACACCTTTGTGGAGATTGAAGAGTTCTACCAGGGAGGAAATAACTGCCTCAGCCTGGGAGAGCTCCATGGCGTCGAAGCGAGGCAAACAAAGGCTCTTGAGTGCTTTATTAGAGCCTTCAACATTTTCCAGTCCGGTGGCGACGCATATGGTTCGGCTAGATCTAAAGACCGTATGGCGTCAGCACTTATTGAGCTGGGTGATTTTGACCAGGCTCTAATGCACATCAAAGACTCCTTAGAGGTCTTCACTTTCCTTGAGAAAGAGGAGCGAATTGCTCACATGAACTATCGCCTGGGCTGGACACTCAACTTGGCTGGTAAGTATCTACAGGCCGAAGCTCCGCTTCGGTTAGCTATCCGGCTGTTCAGGGAAAACCAGGATTGGTCTAGGGCAGGCATGGCTGAGGTTCAGCTTGCCTACTCCTTGATCTTTAGAGATCTTGAGGCTGACCAAACCGACGCTCAAGGTTTACTAAATCGAGCGGCTGCCTATTTCGAGGCGGCTGGTGAGCAGCTAAATGTCTTGATGGCAAACTCCGTCACTGCCGAGCGACTAATGAACGAGGGCGCATTTATAGAAGCCGCAGCGCTTTGGCGAGACATTCTCAACCGAGCAATTAGCTATGAGGACAGCTTCTCGGCAAGGGCAGCCAGGGCAAGCCTTGCTGAGTGTCTATTTGAAATCGGTGAGCATACCGAAGCCAAGCAGGTGTTCTCGGAGATCGATGCTTCCGAATGGGGAGAGAACAAACCAGAACTAGAGAGGATCGAACGCATCAAAAAGTTGATGTTCGAAAAGTTGGCCGAGACTCTGAACATCGAGATTCCTCGATGAATCGGCCTGGATTCCTAAGCAAGTTGTTCTCCCGTAGAGCCGGAAGCGCTGTTGCCAAAGTAAAGAGCGAGGTTGTCACTCTGCCTAATTGGGAGCCTCTAATTCAGGCAGTTATGCAGCGTGCTGAAAAGCTCGGGGAGACAGATCTCTTCATGGTTCATTTCAAAAACTCAAAGTCAAAATCGAGCTTCGGCGAGTACCCCACCCTCATTATCGGGAGCATCAAGCCACTACTGAGTCAAAACTCAAAGCAATCGGAGGTGTTCGTCTCCGCGATGGGGCAACTCTCTACTGAAACGGAGCCAGGCTCAGAAGATTTGAACTGGTTGCGTTTAGGTTTTCAATTAGAGCAATCAAAAAGAACCAAGAGCTTCGGGATCGGACCGGTTCTTATTGAAGCTTTACCGGAGATTCTGTTCAGCGCGATGGATGTTTTCTCGCTTTTCTATGGAGTTTCAAGTGAGAGTCGGGTGAGAACGTTCGGGGATCCGGAATTCGAGGATATCCTCGACAACTCCGCAGGTTTGAAGCGCATAAAGCTTGGCGAGTATCGCCTGCGATAAAAAATATCAGACCCCTGTTCTATGGTCTCTCTACCAACGAGCAAGGGAGAACTAAATGAACAAGAAGACGCTATCTTCTATCCGCAAAGCACGCACCATGCACCTAATCGACATCGAAAACCTCTGCATGGC
>JACCDN010508551.1_pt1 | contig 11606 bp, 6 predicted proteins | sample 7441691 | NCBI WGS metagenome assembly JACCDN01 (sample SAMN15323439, study PRJNA562643) | freshwater metagenome | isolation source: river surface water | place: USA:Blue River Watershed | collected 2017-08-16
AAAAAATGTTGAGGCCATGCGGTGAGGCATGGACGGGAAGGGGAGGGGAAAACCTGTCGCTCTTTCAACAATCTGCCAAGGGGAATGTTCCTGGCTGGATCCGCAAAGGAGCGTCAAAGCCGCTCATTTGCAGGCCCAGAGGGCTAGGGCCAAGGTCAGCGGTTAGCGGTAAGCGGTAAGCGGTTGGCGGTTAGGATATCTCAGATGACGGCCGCCGGAGCCTGGGGCCGGCTGCCGAGGGCTGATTGCCGATACCTGAAAGGCCGATGCCCCGATGGCCGTCACCCGGCACCTGGAATGAAGGACGGCTGAATCGAAGACAGGGGGCAGATTTCCCGCCACCCGTCACCTGGGGCTGCCATCTGCCACCCGGAGCGAAAGCATGCGCTCAAAGGGGAACCGGAGACCGGATGATTGGCTGGGGATTAAAGCCCGCAGCAAACCTCCCGGTTTCCGGTCTCCCTTTGCTTGTTGGTGTTTGCTGTCCGCTTGCTGCCAACCGCTCACCGCCGATACCAACATGCCCTTACTTCCCGATCGCCTCGCTGATCGCCTTGGCGACGGCTTTGCCGAGCGTGGCGGAGCCTTCGGTGTTGAAGTGGACGTCGGCCTTGTTCTGGTGCTGCGCGAGGGTCGGCGTGATGACGGCGTTGAGGTCGTCGATGGCCACGCCGTTCTCCTTCATGACCTTGAGGGCGATGTCATTATAGACCGCGACATCGCCGAAGGTGCGCTGCGGCGTGAGCTTGCCGGCGGGGACAGGGGTGGTGGTCGCGAAGATGAGCTTCGCGCCGGTCTTCTTCATTTCGGCCACGAGCGTGCGGAGGTTCTGTTCATATTCCGCCGGTTCGACCTGGCGCTTGCCGTCTTCCATGTGACGCAGGTCGTGGAGGCCGAAGTTGAAGTGGATGACGTCCCACTTGCCGGTGCCGAGCCACTTGGCGAGGTTCGCCGTGCCGTTCTTGGTCGGACCGCCGTTGGTGGGGATGCGATGGACGTTGGCCTTGCCGGCGAGTTCCTGGCGGACGGGCAGGGTGTAGCCGATGGAGATCGAGTCGCCGATGAGCAGCACGCGCGGCAGGCCGGCGACGTCCTGGATCGGGGCCATCGCCGGATTTGGAGCCTTGGCCTTCGCCTTGGCTTTGGCCGGGGCTTTCTCGGCCGGCGCAGCCGTCGGGGTGTCGGCGGCAAAAAGGGAGAACGAGGTGAGGGCGAGAAGCAGGGGGAGCGTCTTCATGGGGTGAGGAGATACAAGTCAGGGAGATGGCTGAGTCGATGACGGATGACAGAGGACGGATTCCCCGCCATCCGCCACCTGGGGCTGCCACCCGCCACCCGAGATGGTGTCTCGGGTAGGGTTGAGCGCCCTCGCTCAACCGCGGCTGACCAAGGGTGGTCAGCCCTACCTTGGGCCTCGGCCAATTATCCGGTCCCCGGTCTCCCTTTGCTCGTTGGCGTTTCCTGTCCGCCAACCGCTTACGTTCGTACCTTACTGCCCCACCGGCTTGCTGATATCGAGCTCGGCCTTGGTATTCCAGCGCTGCTTGTAGCCGGCGGGAGCTTCGACGCGGGCGCGGAAGATGACGGTGTTGTCGAGGCCCAGGTCCTTGGACCAGATCCACTTCGCCCCCTTGAAGTCGGCCTGGTAGAAGGGCTCCTTCGGCCCGACGTCCTGCTCGGTGAAGACCGAGGCCGCGGCCCAGGAACGGTCGTCGAAGTCCTTGGCGAACCAGTTCGCCGGAATCGGGTCGTGCTCGACCTTCGGGCTGGCCTTGTCCCCGTTGAGCGGGCCGCGCGAGAAGCTGCGGGCCTTCCAGGTCGCGTCCGTCACGGTGCCGTCGGAGAACTTCAGGATGAAGCCGCCGTCGCCGATGTTGTCGCCGTATTCCATGCCGGTCACGGCGTTGGCGTTGTCCTTGGCCATCACCGCGATGGTCATCGGGTATTCGGGCAGCACGTCGACGCTCACCACGTTGTGCGGAAGGAAATCGATGGGGTCGGTCGCCACGAGCTTGCCGTTGATGTAGAGCACGAACCAGTTGTCGGCGTAGACGTTGAGCTTCACGGTGTCGGCCATGGTGGGCTTGACGAGGCCGGCGCCGGGGCCCGACTTGCCCTTGCCGCCTTTCTTCCCGCCCTTGCCTTCGCCGGGCGGAGGCGCCGACTGTTCGCCGGCGTCCTCGTCCGCCGACGCCGCGAGGTCCTCCTTGCCGTCCTCGCCTTCACCGGGCGGAGGGCGTTTGCCTTTTTCTCCGCCCTTCTTGCCGCCTTTGCCTTTCTCGCCGCCTTTGCCGCCGCCCGGGCCGCGGGACTGCGGACGGTAGGTCACGGTGGCCTTGGTGCCGTCGGGGTTCTCGTATTGGAAGGTCCAGCTGCCGTCCGCGTTGGGCGCGTATCTGACGGCGGCCGGACGGCCGTTGAGCGTGTAAGTCAGGGCGTGTTCGCGGCCCGCGGCGTCGATGGTGAACGACTTGATCAGCGCGCCTTTGATGGCCTTCTCCTCGAAGTAGGCGTCGGCCTGACGTACCTTCTTCGCCGAGGGCTGCGGGTCGACCTGGCCTTCGATCTCCTTCACTTCCCCGTGGAAGCCGCCGTTGATGTAGGGATATTTCTTGGAGGCGTGGTAATGGTACCCGAGCGCCTTGGTCTCGTGGCCGTTGAAGGCGTCGAGTCCGCCCGGCGTCGCGCCGTCGGGTTCGGTCAGGCCGTAGATGGCGTAGCCGTCGAGGGCGACCGCGATCGGCTTGCCCTTGCCGACCTTTTTCTCGAGGTGCAGCGGGGCCACGTGGTAGTGGTAGTCGTCCGCGCGCCCGCAATGACCGCCGAAGTCGTCGAGTTCGCCGACCAGCAGGGCGTCGTCGCCGCGGTTGTTCAGGGCGTTGAAGATCGGCACGCCGTTGGCGGCGAGGGCGATCGCCCCGCGGAGGAAATGGTTCTTCGCGGACATGGGTTCCTTGGCGGGCACCGGCTTGAGCGGGATGCGCCAGGCGGAAGCGCCGACGTAGTCCTGCGGCATCGGCACCTGCTGCTGCCAGGACTTGATGCCGGTCATCATGGGATGGTCCGGCAGTCCCTTGGCTTCGACGTAGAGATACGAGTCGTCCCAGCGCACCTTCACCTTGTCAGGGAAGGCCTGGAAGGGCGCGGCGAAGGCCGGGGCGGTGCCGGGCGTCGCGGCGAGGTAAGTGGCGGTCAGGACGAAGTTCGCCGCGGGGACGACCGCGGTCGGCGCGACGAAGCGGTCGCGCAGGGAGGCATCGATCGGCGGGAGATGCGCGTGCGCCGCCGTGGCGAAGACGAGCGGAGCGAGGAGGCGGGCGAGGGTCGGGAGGCGCATGATCGGATAAGGAGAAGATTTTACGCCGACCGACCTTAAGGGGAGGTTAAGTCCCCCTTCGTGCTGTTCAACCGCGGACCGCGAGGGCCTCGTCGATGCGCGCCAGGTCCTCGGGTTTGATGGCGAACTTGCCGCCGAAGACCGTCTCCTTGATCTGGCCGGGCTTGCGCGCGCCGACGATGGCGGACGTCACGCGCGGCTGGCGCAGCACCCAGGCGATCGCCAGTTCGGCGGAATTGCGTCCGTAGCGGTGCGCGATCTCGGTCAGGGCCTTGGTGAGGGCGATGTTCTTGGAAAGGAGCGGCTCGTTGAACTGCGGGTCGGCACGACGATGGTCGTCGGCGGGCAGGGTGGCGGCCCATTCCCGGGTGACCTTGCCGCTGAGCAGGCCCTTCTGCATCGGGCTGTAGGCGATGATGCCGATGTCGTGTTCCTCGCAATAGGGCAGGAGGCCGGCCTCGATGCCGCGGTTGAGCATGCTGTAGGGCGGCTGCAGGAACGTGACGGGGTGGATCGGGCGGATGCGCTCGAGCTGGGCGACGCTGAAATTGCTGACGCCGGCGTAGCGGACCTTGCCCTCCTTGACCAGTTCGGCGACGGCGGACCAGCCTTCCTCGATGTCCTCGTCGGGCTGCGGCCAGTGGATCTGGTACATGTCGATGACGTCGACCTGCAGGCGGCGCAGGCTGTCCTCGCATTCCTGCTTCACGCTCGCGCGCTTGAGGCGCGGCACGATCGTGCCGTCGGGTTCCCAGCAGCGTTCGCATTTCGTCGAGATGATCGGCTTGTCCTTCATCTCCTTGAGCGCGCGGCCGACGACTTCCTCGGAGCGGCCGAGGCCGTAGACGGCGGCCGTGTCGATCCAGTTGATGCCGACGGCCATCGCCTCATGGATCGTGCGGATGGACTGGGCGTCGTCCTGCGCGCCCCAGCCGAACTTCCAATCGCCGCCGCCGATGGCCCAGGTGCCCAGGCCGACGGGCGTGAGTTGGAGCGGAGAATTGCCGAGCTTGCGGGTCTTCATGGCGATGAGGGAATTGAAGGGAGAATTGAGGACTGAATCGAGGACTGAATGGAGGGCAGAACAGATGACAGATGACTGAGTCGATGACAGATGACAGAGGGCAAGTTTCCCGCCACCCGCCACCTGGCGCTGCCACCCGCCACCCGAAATTGAGGCATCAAGCTCAAGGGGAACCCGGAGACCGGATGATTAGCTGGGTCATTGATACTTGCCGCAGCAAACTTCCCGGTTTCCGGTCTCCCTTTGAGTGGCGTGAATCTTCTACCCGCTACCCGCTGATCCCTATTTTTTCGCTTTCTTGGCCCCGTTCGCGCTTCGCAGCGGCCAGTCCGGGTCGGCGACATGGGCTTCCTTGAATAGGGCGAGAGCTTTTTCGACGAGTTCGGGGTGGGTGGTGGCGAGGTTGTTCCGCTCCGCGGCGTCGGCCTTCAGGTCGTAGATCTCCACTTTGGATTGAGGGCCATTGCGGACGGCCTTCCAGTCTCCCCAACGGACCGCCTGCAACGACTGCGCCTCGTGCAGCTCCCAATAGAAGTAATCCCGCTTCGGCGCCGGTCCGCCTTTGAGGAACGAGACCAAGGAGAGGCCGTCCGTGTCGAGTCCGGCGGGCACTTTGACGTCGGCGAGCTCGGCGGCCGTCGGCAGGAAATCCCAGAAGGCCCAGGGCTCGTGACTGACGCGTCCCGCGGGAACCTTGCCCGGCCAGCGGGCGAGGGCGGCCTGACGGAGCGCGCCCTCATAGAGGCTGCGCTTGTAACCGCGCAGGCCGTTGGAGGCTTGGTCGAAGAGCTTGCCCATCTCGGAGTCGGGAGCGAAAGAGGAACCGTTGTCCCCGGAGGTCATCACCAACGTGTTTTCATCGAGGCCTAGTTCCTTGAGCAGCGCGAGGAGGCGGCCGATGTCGGCGTCCAGTCTCGTGACCTGGGCGGCATAGGCTTTCTGCGTGGGCGTCCACGGCATGTCCCTGTAGGCTCCGAGGTCGTCGATCTCATGCGTCCCGTGCGGCAAGGTGATCGCGTAATACAGGAAGAACGGCTTGGCCTTGTTGTCGCGGATGAACTTTTCAGCTTCCCGTTGGATCAGCTCCTGGGCGTAGGTGGCGCGGGCCTTCTTGCCGTCGTTGCCGGCGAGTTCGATGCGGCGGTCCTGGTCGTAAAGGTAGGCCGGGAAGTAGCTATGGGCGTGGCGCTGGCAGTTGTAGCCGAAGAAACGATCGAAGCCCTTGCGCAGGGGGCTGCCCGTGGTGTCGAACATGCCCATGCCCCACTTGCCGACGCAACCGGTCGCGTAGCCGGCGGAATTCAGAAGCTGAGCGATGGTCATCGTCTCCGCCGGCAGAGGCTTCTGTCCCTCGGGCTTGATCTCCCGGTTCGCCCGGATCGGCGAGCGTCCGGAATGCAGTCCCGTGATCAGAGAGGTGCGGCTGGGAGCGCAGACCGTCGTGCCGCAATAGGCTTGGGTGAAGCGCGTGCCTTCGGCCGCCATCCGGTCGAGGTTCGGGGTGCGGATCAGCTTCTGTCCGTAGACCCCGATGTCGCCCTGCGCGAGGTCGTCGCTCAGGACGTAGATGATGTTCGGACGGCGTGCTTCTTCCGCGCCGGCGAAGGCCGCGAGGAACAGGAGGAAGAGCGAAGGCAGTTTCATGGGGGTGGCGGAATTGAAGGCAGATCGATGGCTGAATCGAGGACTGAATGGAGGGCTGGATAGATGACAGATGACTGAGTCGATGACAGAGGACAGATAAGGCCACGGAGGACTGAACGGAGGACTGCGTTGAGGGCTGGATGGAGGGCTGAATTGATTTCCCGCCAACCGCCACCCGAGATGGTGTCTCGGGTAGGGTTGAGCGCCCACGCTCAACCGGTAGGGACGTGATCACCATCGCATCCTCCCTTGTCTGAAGTCCGCTAGGACAGCACGCGGTGCTGTCCCTACCTGGCCACGCGGCTGACCAAGGGTGGTCAGCCCTACCTCGAGACAAACTCAAGGGGAAACCGGAGACGGGATGGTCAGCTGGGATCCTTGATCATGGCCGCAGCAAATTTCCCGGTTTCCGGTCTCCCTTTGCTTGCAGGTATTCCCAATCGCTATCCGCCATCCGCGAACCGCCACCACCTATTTATTCATAAACAAAAAAGGGCCTTTCGGCCCTTTTGTTCGTTCGCGCTTACGCGCTCACTGCACATCCTTCAAGAACTGCTGATACTGCGCTTCGGTCTGCGCGGCGTCCAGCTTGCCGGTGTGGATCAGGATGCGGAAGCGGAAGGTCTCGGACTGGCCGGCCTTGATGGTGAAGTTGAGAGGCTTCTTGGACGGGTTGCCCTTGGGGAATTCCTTGGCGCCGAACGGATTGGCGGCGAAGAGTCCGTAGCCGCGGCAATGCCAGTAGGTCGGGTAGGTGCTGTTCTTCGGGTGGTCGAAGATGCCGACGCAGACGTCTTCGCCGCGCACGTTGCCGGAGAGGGTCATCCACTTGGCGCGCGTGCTCCAGGCGTCTTTCTCACCGACGAGGCCTTCGCTGCTGAGGTAGACGCCGTTGACGCCGGTGTTGTCGAGCTTGGCGACCTTGGTCGGGATGCCGGCGGCGTCGGTGAAGATCTCGGCCTTGGTGGAAGGCTCTTCGAGGGCGCGGGTCACGCGGATGGCGATGGCGCCTTCCTTGGAATCGTTGAAGACGGCGTCCTTGCCCTGGGCGGTCAGCGTGATGATGCGGTCGATGATGCGCAGGTCCTTGGCGGCGCGGAAGACGAGCTTCTCGTCCTGCTGCAGCACCTTGGAGCCGTCGGCCATGATCCAGTCCGAGGAGACCTCGAGGGTGGCGGAACCGGAACCGCTGTTGATCGCCTTGATGCTCTTATGCTTCACGGCGCCGTAGGGCATCTTGCCCTTGTGGGTGAAGCCCTCGGGCGGCGAGTTCCAGAAGTCGGTGCCGTTGACGTCGCCGTAGTTGAACCACGAAGAGATGTGGTGCGGGTGGTCGGTACGCTCGCCGGCGACCTTCTCGAGCGGGAAGCCGCGGGTGAAGATGTTGCCCTGCGAGGTGCGGAGCGGGGAGAGCAGGGGCTTTTTCTGGTCGGCCCAGTAGACGTAGGAGGTGAAGGGCTGGCCGTCGACGAGGACGTCGACCTGCGACTTGTCCTTCTGTTCGACGAGCTTCACTTCCTGGGCGACGGCGGCTTGGCCGAACGTGGCGAGGAGGGCGAGGAGGGTGAGGGTGTGTTTCATGGAGGAGAAATTATTGGGCTTCCCTTGCGGCGGCTTGCACGGCCGCAAACGCGGGTATGAGGATCGCCGCAAGGATGGCGACCAGGTAGATCGCGAGGATCACGATGAGGGCGATGCCGGCGAATTTCCAGAACCGACGTTGTCCTTCCAAGGCGCGGAGGGCGGAGGCTTCGGAGCCGTCGGCGGCAAGGTCGCGGATGGCGCGCGCGCTCCTGAGCAGATGCAGCGCGGGGAAGACGTAGATGACGGATCCCAGCAGGTAGCCGCCGCCGAGGGCCGCGAGGATGGCCCCGCTGGCCGCATGCATGGAGGTGCCGGACGAAGCGCTCGGCACGAGGTCGGCCATGATCATGCCGCCGATGCCGACGGAGGCCAGCCCGCCCAGCGCCATGAGGGCGGAGCCGATGAGCATCATGATCGCGATGAACCGCAGCCAAGGCTGCGTCTGCCGTAGCTTCTCCGCGATCGGAGGGCTGACCTGTTGCGCAGGGGGTTGCATGCGGACATCACTCTGGCCTTCGCCGTCGGGGATTGCCAACCCGAAAGGGGCCCTGAATTGCCCAAGAAACGGCGTTCCGGCATCAGAAAAACGGCTTCCTTAACTCGGCCGTCTCCCTAATGGTCTCGTCACCCCGCCATGCGTCTCCTTGCGCTCTTCCTTGCGTCTGCCTGCGTCGCCGCTCCGGCCCTGCCGCCCGGCCCCGCCGTCCGCGTGCCGCCTGCGGCTTATAAGTCCGGCCAGACGCCAGCCGCCGCGATGCGCGCGATGTCGCTTCCGCCCGGCTTCCAGGTCTCGCTCGTCGCGGCCGAGCCCAAGGTCGTCCAGCCGATCGCGATGTGCTTCGACGAGCGCGGCCGCCTCTGGGTCGTGGAAGGCATGGCCTATCCGAAGAAGCGTCCGGACGGGCAGGGCGCCGATCGCATCCTCATCCTCGAGGACGTGAAGAAGGACGGTTCTTACGCGAAGGTCACGGTCTTCATGGAAGGCCTCAATCTCGTCTCGGGCATCGAAGTCGGCCACGGCGGCGTCTGGGTCGGCGCGGCTCCGGAATTCCTGTTCATCCCGAAGGACTCCGACGACAAGGCGGGCAAGCCGGTCGTGCTCCTCGATGGCTGGGGCTTCCACGACACGCACGAGACGCTCAACAGCTTCGTCTGGGGTCCGGACGGCTGGCTCTACGGCAACCACGGCGTGTTCACCCACTCGGTCGTGGGCAAGCCCGGCGCGCCCGACGCGGAGCGCAAGAAGATCAACGCCGGCGTCTGGCGTTATCACCCGACCCGCCACGTCTTCGAGGTCTTCGCCGAAGGCACCAGCAATCCCTGGGGCCTCGACTACGACGCGCGCGGCGAGTTCTTCAACACGGCCTGCGTCATCCCGCACCTTTACCACATCCTGCCGGGTGCGCGCTACCAGCGTCAGGCCGGCCAGCATTTCAATCCTTACACCTACGACGACATCAAGACGATCGCCGACCACGCGCACTACGCCGGCGGCCGTATCCATCGTCCCGACGCTTTGAAGGTCCCCGAGACGACCGATGCCGTCGGCGGCGGCCACGCCCACTCGGGCCTCGCCATCTATAACGGCGATAACTTCCCCCCGGCCTACCGCGGCATGCTCATCTTCGGCAACCTGCACGGCCACCGCCTCGTGTCGGATCAGGTCGTGCCGGAGGGCAGCGGCTTCGCCGGACATCACGGCAACGATTTCCTGCGCAGCAACGACGCCACGTTCATCCCGGTCTCGCAGCGCGTCGGCCCCGACGGCGCGCTCTACGTGAGCGACTGGTCCGACGTCCAAGTCTGCCATAACAACACCCAGGAGATCTGGGACCGCACCAACGGCCGCCTCTATCGCGTGAGCTTCGGCAATCCCGTCAGCCGCGCGGGCGACATGACCCGTTGGACCTCCCATGAGCTCGCCGGCGCCACGCTGGACGACGCCAACGAATACTTCGTCCGCCAGGCCCGTAAGGTCCTCGCCGAACGCGGCGCCGTCGAAGGTGCCGCCCGACAGCTTCTCGTCGCGGCCCTGAAGGAAGCGGGACCGGCGACGCGTCGCCTCCGCGCGCTCTGGGCCCTGCAGAGCACCGGCTCGCTCGACGACGCGCTCCTTGCCGGCGCGCTCAAGGACGCCGATCCCTCCGTCCGCGGCTGGGCCGTCCGCCTGATCGCCCAGCAGTGGACCGCCGGCGTGCCCGCCCTCGCGGAACTCGCCAAGACGGAACCCTCCGCGCAGGTCCGTCGCGAACTCGCCTCCGCGCTGAGTTACCTGCCGCTCGCGCGGCGCGCGGCGATCGCCGAGCCGCTTCTCGCCCGGGCCGAAGACGCGTCGGATCATAATATCCCGCTGCTGCTCTGGTATGGCATCGAGCCGCTCGTCGGAGCCGACGCCGCCCTCGGCCTCGCCTTGGCGGAGAACTGCCGCCATCCGCGGACGGTCGACTTCATCTACCGCCGGCTCGCCGGCGACCCTGTCGCGCGCGCCCAGGTGCTGGCGGTGGCCCTCCGTGTTTCCGATGCGTCGCGTCGCGCCGCGCTCGTCAGCCGCGTCGTCGAAGGCGTGCGTCAGACCGGTTCGTTCGCCGCGCCTGAGGGCTGGGCCACGCTCGTCGCGGGGCTGCGCCAAGGGGCTTCGCCCGAGCTCCTCGCTGACCTGAGCGAGCTCGACGCCCTTGCCGGCGACGAAGCCAGCCGCGCCTTCTATCGCGCCCATCTCGCCGACGAGAAAGCCCCGTTGCCCGCCCGTCAGCGCGCCCTTTCCGTGCTTGTCGCGGCCCGCGACCGCGCCGCCGCACCGGTGGTCCACAAGGTCTTCGCCGAGAAGACCACGCCGTCCTTCCGTCGCGCGTTGATCCAGTCCCTCGCCACGGTCGGCGACGAGGATTCGCCGGCCGTGCTGCTGGGCCGCTTCGGCGTCTTCTCGCCCGAGCAGCTGGCCGACGCCGTCGCCGCCCTCGCGGGCAACGTCGCGGGCGGCAAGGCCTTGCTCGCCGCCGTCGAGGCTGGCAAGGCCGACAAGGCGCTGCTGTCGCCGCTCGTCATCCGACAGCTGAAGTCGCTTGGCGACAAGCCGCTCGATGCTCAGCTCGCCGCCGTCGTCGGCGTGGTCAACGCGACCAAGGCCGATTTCGCCAAGAACAAGGCCAGGTATGAGGCCATGCTGAAGCCCGAGGCCGTGCGCAAGGGCGACCTCGCGGCCGGCCGCCAGCTCTTCATGTCGACCTGCGGCATCTGCCATACCTTCGGCTATTCCGGCAACCAGGTCGGTCCCGGCCTCGCCGGCTCGAACATCGGCAAGCTGGATTACTTCCTCGAGAACGTCCTCAACCCCAACGGCGTCATCGGCAAGGATTACCAGCTCAACGTCTTCAAGCTGAAGGGCGGCGCCACCATGAGCGGCATCGTCCAGTTCGAGGACGCGCAGTCCTTCCGCCTGGTCATGCCCGGCGGCGCCAAGTTCACCGTCGCCAAGGGCGAGGTCGCCCGGCGCGAGATCCTGCCGATGTCGCTGATGCCGGAAGGCCTGCTCGACGCGCTCACCAAGGAACAGGTCATCAACCTCGTCGCTTATCTGCAGTATCCGGATGGCTTCCCGGCCGCCGCTCCCGGCGTGTGGCGACTCGAAGGCGCGACCGAAGGCGAGACGCTGAAGGTCCTCTCCGTCACCGGTGGCAAGACCAGCGGACAGAAGATGACGGCCTTCAAGGCCAGCCGATGGAGCGGCAACGACCACCTCTGGTGGACCGGCGGCAAGGTCGGCGACACGCTGACGCTCGCCGTGCCGGTCGCGGCCAAGGGCACCTACGAAGTGAAGTTCGTCGGCACCAAGGCCCATGACTACGGCACCTTCGAACTGCGCCTCGACGGCAAGCTCCTCGGCGCCGAAGGCTATGATTTCTATCATCCCGCCGAAGTCGTCACCACCGGTGAGATCAACGGCGGCAGCCACCCGCTCGACGCCGGTGAACACCGTCTCGAGATCAAGATCCTCGCCCCGAACCCCGCGGCCACCCC
>JACCDN011179966.1_pt1 | contig 11606 bp, 9 predicted proteins | sample 7441691 | NCBI WGS metagenome assembly JACCDN01 (sample SAMN15323439, study PRJNA562643) | freshwater metagenome | isolation source: river surface water | place: USA:Blue River Watershed | collected 2017-08-16
GCAGGGTTAAGCCGCGGGCCTGCACCGTGTTGCTCAGTTCAAAAAACGCAATGCCCGCCAGAGCAACCGATGCTCCCACAACGAGAGCAAGCCCCTTCACGAGGATGCCGCCAAAGGCCGAAGCGCGCGACTGCACCTTGAGGCGGCCGTGACGAGCCAAGGCTCGCGGTTGGCGCTTCTCGAAAAGGGGCATGCTTAGCTTTCGGGATCTGGGCGAAATACAAGTTTAAGCCGAAGGCCCTTGCGGTGGCTAGGCGCAAAGCAAGTTCACAGACTTAAACAAGGAAACCCAGCGTTTGGCTGGGTTTCTTTGTTTACCGAGGAAGCGGTGGGATTTGAACCCACGGTAGCTATTAACTACGACAGTTTTCAAGACTGTTCCGTTCGGCCGCTCCGGCACGCTTCCGTGCCTAAATTCTAACCGACTGAGCGAGAAAACAAAATGCCTTCAAAACCGGCCAGCACCTCTGCGACGCCATCGTCTTCGACAGAGGCAACTACAGCCGAAGCTGCGGCGTGAACTTCCTCGGGGCCCTGACCCATTGCGAAGCCGAATCCGCCACCGGCTCTCGCCCAGGTGAACATGTCGATGTCGTTTCGCCCATCGCCCACGGCAATAACTTGTGAGGGCAAAATGCCGAGTTCTTCGCGTCGCTTTTCAAGCGCTGAAGCCTTGCTGATTCCCTGTGGAGAAATGTCTAGCCACGCTGTATAGCCGATCGCGTAACTAACCGAATGCAAACCTATTGAGGCAATCACGCCGACAAACTCTTGCGCATCGTGATCTGGAGAAAGTACCACAACGCGAGAAACCGGTTCGTTCATCATTTCGTCTAGCGGTGTTTCGAAGTTATGCGACCCAAGAGCGTGCGACGGAAATGGTCGATGAAACTTATATGTGCCATCTACGTTTTCAACTGCGAAGTGTGCGTTAGGAAGTTTTTCAATTAGCTTGGTTAAAACCTCACCCGGATGAAACGTGATGACCTCGTGTGGAGTGAAACCACTCTCTAGCGTGGGGTCGACCTTGATTGTGACGGCACCGTTTGAGCACACGGCGTATCCGTGTTGAATGCCAACGTCGTTGATAACCGGAATTGCATTTGCCGCGCTGCGACCGGTTGCGACAATAACCTCGTGACCGAGAGAACGAACACGGGCAACCTGTTCAACAACTTTTGGCGACAAGAACCCGTTGTCGTGCACCAGCGTTCCGTCGATGTCTAGCGCAATCAGCCAGCGCTGATCGCCAGTGGCGATTGTCATTTGGGCGAGATAACCTCTGTGCCGCCGAGGTAGGGGCGAAGTGCGGTTGGAATTCGAACCGACCCGTCGGCCTGCTGGTGGGTTTCGAGAATTGCGACCAACCAGCGAGTTGTGGCGAGGGTTCCGTTTAGGGTTGCCGCGGTCGCGGTCTTGCCGTCTTCTGTTCGATAGCGCACGTTTAGGCGACGAGCCTGAAAGGTGGTGCAGTTTGAACTGGATGTTAGCTCGCGGTATTGGTTTTGGCTCGGCATCCAGGCCTCTGAGTCATACTTGCGTGCCGCACTCGAGCCGAGGTCGCCGGCGGCAGTGTCGATGACACGGTATGCCAACTCGCAGGCCTGGAGCATCTCTTCTTCTAGTGCTAGCAGTTTGAGGTGCTCACGCTCAGCGTCTTCTGGCTTCACGTAGCTGAACATTTCGAGCTTGTTGAACTGGTGCACGCGAAGAATTCCGCGGGTATCGCGCCCAGCCGAGCCCGCCTCGCGACGGTAGCAGGTTGACCAGCCGGCGTAACGCAGCGGGCCGTTGCTAAGGTCAATGATTTCATCGCGGTGGTAGCCCGCGAGCGCGACCTCACTCGTGCCGGTTAGGTATAGGTCGTCGGCTGGTAGATAGTAGATCTCGTCTGAGTGCTCACCCAGGAAACCGGTGCCCGCCATGACCTCGGGGCGCACCAAAGTTGGTGTAATCAGCGCGGTGAAGTCGTGCTTGGTGGCAAGGTCGAGCGCCATGTTCATCAGCGCGAGTTCGAGTCGGGCTCCCCAACCCTTCAAGAAGTAAAAGCGTGAACCAGAAACTTTTACGCCGCGCTCGATGTCGATAATGTCGAGTGCTTCGCCAAGCGCAACGTGATCTTTAGCTTCGAAGTAGAACTCGGCTCGCTCTCCCACTTCTTTTAGCACCTTGAAGTTTTCTTCGCCGCCTGCAGGAACTTCTTCAATAACTACGTTTTCAATCTTCCACATCAGCTCGTTTAGTCGAGCCTCTGCAGCGTTTGCAATTTCGAGCGCTGCCTTGACCTTGTCGGCCAGAACCTGACCTGCGGCGATTAGCGCTGGTCGGTCTTCTTTAGACGCGGCTCCCACAAGTTTTGCTGCCGCATTCTGTTCGGCACGAAGTGTCTCGTACTCCTGAAGTTTTTTGCGCCAGGTGGCATCGGCCTTCGACGCCTCATCAACAATTGATTCGTCGTTGCCGCGAGCGCGCTGCGAAGCCTTGATGGCTTCTGGGTTTTCGCGCAGCAGGTTTGGGTCGATCACGGCTTAAGCCTACCTTTTGACGCTGGGTCGGCGGCTGTTGCTCAGCTCTTGGGCAGAACGACGGTTTCGATGTACTTGCGCACCGCGAGCACACGCCCGTGCTCGCCCGGGCCGACCTCGATGCCAGCGGCATCGATGGCTCGCTTGAACAGGTTCTCAACGGCCCGAACCGTGGTTCCCCTGCGCTGAGCTATCTCGGTGTTCGAAAGACCGAGCGCTGCCATGTGCAACAAATCAAGTTGTGAACGCGAAAGATTCGACAGCGAGTGAACTTCGCGGTCTTGGCGCAGTTCGGCACTTACCCTACCGCGAAGGCTGGCTTTGATGGCCTTAAGCAAAAGTTCGACATTGCCGACCGACTCTTTCACGAGGTAGGCGGCATCCTTGGGAATTGAACGGTTATCGACGCCGATGGTCTTTGGCTCTGGAATGTTGGTGAGAAAAAGCAGACCAATCTCTGGGTTTGATTCGCGAAGAATTCGAGCCAGGTCAAAACCGTTGGGCCCGGTGCCAAGTTCGACATCGAGAATTGCGGCGTCGGGGTCAAAGCTTGCCGCAAGTTTGACTGCGGCCGATGCGGTCTCTACCGCCTGAACCTCGAAACCTTGTTGCTCAAGAAGTTCAGTTATGAGAGCGCGCATGAATTGGTTGTCTTCAACCACCATTAGCTTTTGAGTCGCTGCCACGCTGCCTACTTTCCTGTATAAGAGTGGCACATAGGGTTGCCCGCACATTTACAGATGTTCACTTTATGGAACATTTTTCTACTGGATAGGCTGAAAGCATGCCAAGCCGAAACAAGCGTGCCGCAATCATCTACTTTCCGGGCAGAGTTGACCTGCGAAAGTTGCGCTCGGCCGTCGAAGCGGTGACTTCTGGCAACCGGTGGGAGCCGAGTCTTTGGCTCAAGACCGACGCCACCGAAACCGGGGCGCAGCAAGCGCTGCGAGCCATCGCGCAAAAGGCCACACATATAGTGGTAGCCGGTGGCGATGGCACAGTTCGCTCGGTGCTCGAGGCGGTTGCACTAAACAGCGCAAAAGTCACGGTGGGCATTGTTCCGGTTGGCACCGGAAACGTGCTTGCCCGCAACCTTGGCATTCCGCTCGAGAACCTTCGAACCCAGGTAGAGCGCGCGCTACTGGGCATTGCCCACCCGATTGACCTGGGTTTGGCCCGCATAATTCTCGAAGACGAAACCCGCGTCGAGAAGCTTTTTGGAGTGATGGCGGGCATGGGGCTCGACGCCAAAATCATGCTCAACACCGATTCGGCTCGCAAGAGAAGGCTCGGATGGATCGCCTACGCAGAATCGGGCTTCAAACAGTTACCGCTTCGCTACGAAAAACTCTCGATTCAAATTGATGGCCGCGAGAGCCGCAACGTGCGCGTGCTGACACTTCTTATTGGCAACGTTGGCTGGCTGCCAGGAAAGTTGTCGATGATGCCCGATGCATCGATGGATGATGGTCTGCTCGATGTTGCTGCAATTGGCCCGCGAAGAATTCTCGACTGGATTGACTTCTGGACTCGCGTGACGATTGGAAACAACGTTGTGCGAACAACGAAAGCCGGACGAAAGCTTCTTGACGCTACGGCAAATGTTAAGACGCTAGAAAATTTAACCTCTCGCAAGATTCGGGTTACACCCGAGTCTCGTGTTGAACTGCAACTCGACGGCGACCCAATCGGGATTATTGTCGAAGCCGAATTTGAAGCAGTGTCTCGCGCGGTTAGCGTGCGCTCTTAAGTTTTTTGAGCCAGTCGTCGGCTAAAGCAAACTCGCTGTTCGAGTTGTTGCCCTGGTGAATTGATTTCTCTTTGTCTGCTCGCGCATAAGAACCTAAGAAGCTAACCTTCGGGCTAAAGCGGTGCAAACCCTTTAGCGCTTCTGCAACTGCGTCTTCGTCGATGTGACCCTGCACATCGATGTTGAAACGATAGCGACCCAGTCGATCACCGATTGGTCGCGACTCGATTCGTGAAAGGTTTACACCGCGGGCTGCAAACTGCTCGAGCATTTCAAGCAGCGCACCTGGGCGATCGGTTGGAAGCTCAACAATCACGCTGGTCTTATCGCGACCAGTTCGCTCGGCTAACGCGCCGGCCAAACCAATCTGAATAAAACGGGTTTGCGCGTTTTTGTTGTCACCGATGTTCTTGGCTAGAACCCGCAACTTGTAGTGCTGAGTTATTGTCGAGGCAGCTACCGCCGCCTGAGCGATGTCGCTGACGAGCAGCTCTGCTGCTGCGGCCGCGGTCGAGGTGGTTGGCAGGTGATGGTGATTCGGCAGGTTCTCACCTAGCCACTTGCGGGTCTGGGCGTAGGCCACAGGGTGGGTGGCCACCGTGCGAACATCCGAGATTTTGGTGCCCGGCCGGGCCACCAGATCGAACTTCACGTCAACCAAATACTCGCCATAGATTCGAATGTTTTCGGTTGCGGCCAGCGCATCAAGGGTTGCCGAAACCCCGCCCTCGATCGAGTTTTCTACCGGAACGATTGCCCGAAAAGCCTGCTTACTGAGCACAAGGTCAATAGCCTCCTGCACGTGCGAGACCGGCATCCAGACCTGCCCCTTGGCTTCTGGCACCTGGGCCAGCGCGAGCTCGGTAAATGTGCCAACCGGCCCGAGGTAGGCATAGGCCTTCTTCTTGACAGAACCGTTACTCGATTTATTAGGCATAGGTAAAGGTTAATGGTCAAACTAGGTTCATGACAGAGCGAGCCGGACAAAAGGCGCAGCCACGCGATTTGGTTGATATTGACAAACTTCTGGCGGCCTATTTCGACGTCAAGCCCGATGTCTCTTTGGCGGAGCAAAAGGTGACCTTCGGAACAAGTGGACATCGCGGCAGCTCGCTCAGCGCGTCTTTCAACGAACAGCACATCGCAGCAATCACGCAGGCGATTGTTGAACATCGTCGTCGCGAAAACATTCACGGGCCAATCTACGTTGGCAAAGACACCCACGCGCTATCGGGGCCTGCGCAAGAAACAGCGCTAGAAGTTTTGGCAGGCAATGATGTTGTCGCGCTTATCGATTCAGCCGACGGCTACACACCAACACCTGCGGTATCTGTTGCGATTATCAATCACAACATCGGCATTGAAAAGGGTTCGGCAGCGCTTGCTGATGGCCTCGTTATAACGCCGTCACACAACCCACCCGCAGACGGCGGTTTCAAATACAATCCGCCTCACGGTGGGCCAGCCGATAGCGACTCCACCAATTGGATTGCCGCGCGAGCAAACGAAATCATTCTTGGTGGCCTGCGCGATGTGCGACGTGCAAAACCAAACGCGCAAAAGTTTGACTTTCGCGAAAACTATGTTTCGCAATTAGGTGAAGTTGTAGATCTTCAAGCAATAGGCGATGCAAAGGTTTCAATTGGTGCAGATGCAATGGGTGGCGCCTCGGTTGATTACTGGGGAGAAATTGGCGAACGCTACAAACTCAACCTCACGGTGGTAAACCCAATCGTCGATTTTCAGTTTGGCTTCATGACCCTCGACTGGGATGAAAAGATTCGCATGGATTGCTCTTCGCCGTATGCCATGGCCTCGCTAATTGAAGATCGCAATCGGTTCACAATCTCCACCGGAAACGACGCAGACGCAGACCGACACGGAATCGTGACAAGCGATGCGGGCCTGATGAACCCCAACCACTTCTTGGCGGTTTGCATCGACTACCTATATTCAAACCGCTCGGGCTGGGCTGCCAACGCAGCCGTCGGAAAGACCATGGTGTCTTCGAGCATGATCAACCACGTGGTTGCCGCGCTAGGCCGCAAACTGGTTGAGGTTCCGGTTGGTTTTAAGTGGTTTGTGCCCGGGCTGATAGACGGTTCGATTGGCTTTGGTGGCGAAGAGTCGGCCGGCGCAAGCTTCTTGCGCATGAACGGCAAGGCCTGGTCGACAGACAAGGATGGCCTGATTCTCGCCCTGCTGACTTCAGAGATTACCGCGGTCACAGGCAAGACCCCGAGCCAGCGTTATGCCGAGTTAACCCAGCAGTTTGGCACGCCCGCCTACGAGCGCATCGATGCGCCGGCAACTCTTGAGCAAAAAGCCAAGCTCGGCAAACTCTCTGCAGAGGCGGTGAAGGCTAGCCAGCTTGCCGGTGAGCCGATCAAGCAGATTCTCACGCACGCCGAAGGAAACGGTGCTGCGCTCGGTGGCCTGAAGGTGACTACCGAAAGCGCGTGGTTCGCCGCGCGGCCCTCGGGAACAGAAAATGTTTACAAAATTTATGCAGAGTCATTCAAAGGCGAAGCGCACCTTCGCGAAGTTCAAACTGCTGCCAAAGAACTTGTCGACGAAGTTTTGAAATAACTAGTTTTTGTAATTCGGTGCGGGAGGCAGCTGCCAGAACTGCTCTAGGGTTAGCACCTTTGTTCGATTCATTTCTTTTGCAAGCTCTGCACCTACGAATCGCAAGTGCCATGGCTCGTGCTGATAACCGGTGATCGCCTGCATGTTTCTCGGGTAACGAACTATAAATCCGTAGTTGTGTGCATTTCGCTCAATCCACGCCGACGCACGCGATGCGCCAAAGTTTGCGATGCGACAGCCGAGTGCTGTGGTAGAAACATCAGCAGCCAAACCTGTTTGGTGTTCACTGTGACCGGGTTTGGCTGCTAGAGCATCTGCGGTTTTCTTTCCGTATAGCCTGAGGGCATTCGCGTAGGTGTTGGTTTGGGTTTTGAAACTTCTGTATCCAGAATTCAGACATAGAGTGCCGAGTTTTGCAGCAGCAACATCAGCTCTAAGTTTTCTAAACGCGTTCGCCGCATCTACGGTCAGGTTGATTGTGCGGTCGAGCTTTGGTTTGTATGTAACGGGGTTAAGCGGTCTCAGTTTGTTCACAACAACCCATGGTGAATCTGCGCGATCAATTGAAAACGCTGTCGGGTTGAAGCAATTGCTGCCGCACAGCGGCGGAAGGGTTGTAGTTGGGCTGGGCACGGGTGTTGCTGTAGGGGTAGCGGTGGCGCTGGCCGTGGGAGTAGCCGCTGGGGTTGCCGGTGAAGTCGGGGTCGGAGTGGGTGTTTGGGCATAAGCCCTGCCCGTAAACAGAGTGCCAAGCACCGCCAACACAACCAGGGCCGCAATGATCCATTTCAGATAGTCATTTCCGTCGTCATCCGACGGGTCTGGCTTTGTGGGTTTAGGCTGAGACACGGCTTAAGCCTAAATCTAGAATCGAGACCCATCGTGGCACGTGCAGCAAGAAAAGAAGCAGCAATTGCTGCGGCAAAATCAGGACAGATGAGTCACCGCGACATTCTGCTGGTCTTAATTGGTTTGATGTCTGGCATGTTTTTGTCAGCCCTCGATCAGAGCGTTGTCGGAACGGCGATGCGAACAATTGCAGACGACCTTAAAGGTCTTGAGCTGCAGGCCTGGGTAACCACCGCATACCTGATTACATCAACCGTGGCGACACCTATCTACGGCAAGCTCGGCGACATTTTTGGTCGACGTCGCCTCTTTATCATTGCGATTTCGATTTTTCTTTTTGGCTCGTTACTCTGCGGCTTTGCCAACGACATGTTTCAGTTAGCCGCATATCGTGCGGTTCAGGGAATCGGTGCCGGAGGATTGTTTGCTCTAGCGCTCACCGTTCTCGCTGACATCGTGCCACCTCGTGAACGCGCACGCTACCAGGGAATGTTTCTCGCGGTCTTTGGTACTTCTTCGGTTTTGGGCCCGGTAGTCGGTGGCCTGTTTGCTAGTGCAGATTCAATTTTGTTCACCGAGGGTTGGCGCTGGGTGTTCTTGATCAACTTGCCAATCGGTGCGATTGCACTATTTATGGTTTTCACTTTCTTGCACGTGCCACACACTCCAAAGCCGCAGCGAATCGACTGGTGGGGTGCCGTCACAATCATTCTCGCGGTTGTTCCGCTGCTGCTTGTTGCAGAGAACGGCAACGACTGGGGTTGGGGCAGCTCACTTTCAATCAGCATGTATGTTGTCGGTGGCCTTGGCATCTTGGCATTCATTCTGGCCGAGCGCGCTGCTAAAGAAGAGGCGCTTCTTCCACTTGCGCTGTTCAGATCTAGTTCGTTTTCAATGTCGACCATCCTTGGTGTAATTGTCGGCTTTGGAATGTTCGGCGGCATGATTACGCTGCCGTTGATGTTGCAGCTGGTTAACGGTGCAACACCTACCGAATCTGGCCTAATGATGTTGCCTATGGTTGTGGGAATGATGATGGCAACCATGGTTGCCGGACAAATCACGCGTAAAACCGGGCAGTACAAAATCTTCATTCGAACCGGAACCTTCATGCTGCTCATCGGCTACATCTACATGATTGGTTACAGCGCAGACATGACTTACTGGCAGATTGCAATCGGCATGGTGCTAATCGGTATGGGTCTCGGGCAGTTGATGCAGACCCTTACCCTGGTAGCCCAGCAGTCGGTGAAGGCCTCAGACATTGGCGTGGCCACCTCATCGGCCACTTTCTTCAGGCAGATGGGCGGCACCCTCGGAGTTGCCGTGTTTATCTCGATTCTGTTCAACAGCCTCGGCGACACAATCGGCCGAGCATTTCAAAACAAGCAGATTCTGGCCGACATTACGGCCGCAGCCCAAGACCCCAAGGTTTTGGCCGACCCAAATAACGTCGAGTTCTTGAGGTCAATGGCCGAGGGCGGTGGCTCGACGCTGGGCGAACAGCTCAAGACCGACTCGTCATTTTTGAACAATCTCGACCCGAGACTAGCCAGGCCGTTTGAAGTTGGCTTCGCCGAGTCGGCGGTTCAGGTGTTTGTTTGGGGTTCGGTTGCTGTGGCAATCGCCTTCGTTCTCTCGTTCTTTGTGAAAGCGCCGCCACTGCGCGAAACTTCGGCAGCCCAAGAAGCCGCTGCCGCAGCCGCCGGGCACTAGGCATTTTCTAGTTCGCCAGGGTCACCGATTCTCGTTTAGCATTAGAGAACACGGGAGTTCGGTGCAACCGATCTGAGAGGAAGGCTTTTAGCCTTCGACCGTCAAACCTGATTTGGGTAATGCCAACGCAGGAAGACCTCTAACCCGTGCCCGTTCAACAGAAAGGGCACGAAAGTGCAAACGCTAAAAAAGTTGTTTTCAATTCTTGTAATTTCTATTTTTGCTTCGAATGCTTTGGCAGCCTGTTCTAGCCAGCAACCAGAAAAAAATGAAGTCACAGTTGCCGTGCACGACAGCGTTGTTATCTCGGATGAGCTTCTGAATGAATTCAAGACCCAAAGCGGAATCACCGTAAAGCTCGTGCGTGCGGGTGACGCGGGTGCAATGACAAACAAGTTGATTTTGACCAAAGAGCAGCCGATTGCAGATGCTGTCTACGGCATTGATAACACCTTTGCGGGTCTCGCTGCCGCAAACGGAATCATCGATGGCAAACTAACCGCAATTAGCTACGGTGATGTTTGCATGAACTACGACCGCCTCTGGTTTTCGCAGCGTGAACAAGCTGCACCAGAGAACATCCGTGATCTAATCAAGCCAGAGTTCAACGGCCTAACCGTCGTGCAGAACCCAAACACTTCATCGAGTGGTCTGGCATTTCTCGCAGCCACGGTTGCCGTGTTTGGTGAAGACGGTTTCAAGTCTTACTGGCAGCAACTAAAAAAGAACAACGTAAAGGTAACCGCCGGATGGGAAGACGCCTACTTTGGTGACTTCAGTGGTTCGAGTGGCAAAGGCAACTACCCGATTGTCTTGAGCTATTCGTCTTCACCGGCAGCCGAGGTTCGCGAAGACGGGCTTAGCCAAACTGTTGCCCTGCTCGACAGTTGCTACCGCCAAACCGAGTATGCAGGCGTGCTGAGCAAGGCCAAGAACAAGGATGCTGCGGACAAGTTCGTGAAGTTCTTGCTTTCAAAGCAGTTTCAGGCTTCACTGCCAGAGTCGATGTATGTTTACCCGATCGACAAGTCGGTTGCCCTGCCTGAAGCCTGGCAGGAGTTTGCCCCGGTAACCTCAAGCCCGGTTGGCGCAGACCTCAACCTGAACGCGAATCGTGAGTTCTGGTTGAAGACATGGTCAGACATCTTCGCCGGCTAGCGCTCTGGGCAACCCCGGCGTCATTCATTGGGCTGCTGTTCTTTTGGCCGCTGGTTAGCATCGCCGCGCTCGGCCTCAAACCGGGATGGCTGCAGGTGCTCGCAAGCGAGCAGTTTCAAGAGGCAATCTGGTTTACTCTCTGGCAAGCCCTGGTTTCTACCTTGCTCTGCGTTGCGATTGGCCTGCCGATTGCGTTCGTGCTCTACAAAAGACGCTTCTTTGGCTCTCGACTGTTGCGCACACTTCTTGTAATTCCCTTTGTGCTTCCAGCAATTGTCGTCGCCATCGCACTCGCAGAATTTCGCGAAATTTTGGCGGGCTCGTCAATTCTTGTAATTCTGATCGCACACGTGTTTTTGAATATCGCTTTAGTGGTGCGAGTTGTCGGCCCAGCGTGGGCAGCGATTGACGATGAAACCGAAGAGGCTGCCGAACTAGATGGTGCCAGCGGCTTGAAGAAGTTCTTCTTTGTAACCTCTGCCCAACTGCGCCCGGCAATTGTTTCGTCGGCAGCTCTGATTTTTCTGTTTTGTGTAACCAGCTTCGCAACCGTGCTGAGCCTAGGTGGCGGTCAGGTTCAGTCGATTGAAACTGCAATCTATTTTGCGCTAACCCAGCGACTAGATTTGCAGACAGCTTCGGCACTGGCAGTTGTGCAGACTCTAATCACCGTTGCAGCGTTTGCGCTCTCAAGAAGGTTTTCTAACTCAGCGTTTGTTGTCGAACTCACATCGGTAGAGACAACCGAAAAGAAAATTGGCAAGCGAGACGTTGCGATTCTGCTTTTCTCGCTGTCTACAATTTTTGTGCTTTTTGTAATTCCAATTGCTTCGCTGTTTGTCAGGGCCTTTACTCAGTCTGGTCAATTGAGTCTTGAGGCATTTGGTTACCTGTCTGGCTATGGTGCGCGCGACCTGCTAGACATAACTGTTTTTGAAGCCGCCGGCAACTCGCTTCGAAATGCTTTGGTTGCGGCGACGATTGCCGTGGTGATTGGAGTCACCAGAGCTTGGCGGCTA
>JACCDN010011112.1_pt1 | contig 11604 bp, 12 predicted proteins | sample 7441691 | NCBI WGS metagenome assembly JACCDN01 (sample SAMN15323439, study PRJNA562643) | freshwater metagenome | isolation source: river surface water | place: USA:Blue River Watershed | collected 2017-08-16
CTGATCGCAACTGTACTTACAGGAGAAGTGTATTTATAATGCGTGCCGGTTCGCCGGTTTAGCTCAGTGGTAGAGCAACCGCCTTGTAAGCGGTAGGTCGTCAGTTCAATCCCGACAACCGGCACCACGAACACCCGCAAGAAAGCGCAAAGAAGCCCAGAAACTCAACAAAAACAATGAGCTCTGGGTTTTTTTACGTCCAAAGAGGCACACAAAGACCCATTGCAACCCATAATCTTTGGGGGTATAAACGGGGGTATATCTTGTTAAAAGACGGTTTATACCCCCATGCCACTCACAGACGCCGAAGTTAGAACCGCTAAGCCCGCAGCAACGCCCTACAAAATGGGCGACGAGCGCGGCTTGTTTGTCCTAGTGCACCCGAACGGCTCGAAGTATTGGCGCATGAAATATCGGATAGACGGCAAAGAGAAGCTCTTAGCCCTGGGGGTATATCCAGAGGTTGGACTAAAAGAAGCCAGAGAGCGCCGGGATGACGCCCGCAAGATTCTCGACAATGGCGGCGATCCATCCAGCGTGAAGAAAACACAAAAGGCCACCCGGATCGAACGGGCAGAAAACACCTTCAAAGCCGTAGCGCTGGAATGGTATGAGAAGCAAAAGCCCCTATGGTCTGAAGGGCACGCCACTAAAACGCTAGCCATGCTGGAAAACGACACCTTCAAAAAGCTGGGTGATTTACCTGTGGCAGAAATTACCGCGCCGGTTATCTTAGAAACGCTTAATTCGGTTCAGGATCGTGGGGCGCTCTATACCGCTGGCCGGGTTAAAGAAAGCATAGGCCGAGTGATGCGCTATGCCGTGGCCACGGGCCGCATTAACTTCGACCCGGTGCCATCCCTCAAAGGGGTACTGACTGCCCACGTTGAGAAGCACATGGCCTCAGTCACGGATCCTAAGCGTTTGGGCGAGATCCTCAGACTATGGGATACCAGCACTACCGGCATTACGGTTCGTAGTGCTATGAAGCTAGCTCCTCTGGTATTCGTTCGCATAGGCGAGCTACGCCGCGCCCGCTGGGCAGATATCGACTTTGATAAAGCTGAGTGGCGCTACCTAATCTCAAAAACCCAAACGCCGCATATCGTGCCACTGTCTAAGCAGGCGCTAGCCCTTATTGAAGGCATGAGGCCTACCAGTGGGCACCTTGAGTACGTCTTCCCTGGCAGGCACGACCCTAAAAAACCCATGTCCGAAGCCGCCATTAACGTGGCGCTTCGCCGTCTGGGTATCAGCACACAAAACGAACTCACCGGGCACGGCTTCCGGGCAATGGCCAGAACCATGCTTGATGAGGTATTGGGCTACCCTCCCCACGTCATTGAACACCAGCTAGCGCACACCGTTAAAGATCCATTAGGCAGAGCCTACAACCGAACCGCTCACCTGGCCGAACGCAAAAAAATGATGCAAGCGTGGTCGGACTATCTCGACAAACTGAAAGCCGGAGCGGCGGTTATACCCTTCCCAAAAGTGGCCAGCTAACCCCATGCAACCCACCGAAAAAACTACCGTGCCGGGGCACCCCCCATACATTTTGAGCGGGACAAACGGGACAAGCGGGACAGCCTTACGGGGCGCGGGTTTCAGCCGTATCGGTGAGCGGGACACAACGGGACAGAGCGGGACAAGCAAGCCACAACGAGCCGCAACGGGGCACAGGTTGCTGACGCGCCCGCCCGCGTGGCCCCTCTTTTCTGGCGCAAAGGTTGCCCCACGGCAACCCCTACCGGCCAATTTTTCCGAACGTCAAACGGGCAAAAAGATAGTAATGATTATCAATATAAAGCGCCCGCCCGCTCCCGGTTTTAGGCGTGAGTACGTGGATAACTCGCCCCATTTTTGGGGTGCGGTGGATAACTTTTTACAGCACATCCGTTATGCGTTTGCTTATTTATTGAGCAATTCGTACAAAAGCCTGGAAGGCTTATCCGGTAAGGCTTGCGGGCGATTAGTGGCAAAAGTTATGCACATCGGGCACTACGCATAACGGGTGTTATGTAAAGTACAATTACGCCAATTCCGTAATTTATAAATAAATTTGTACGTTTTAAACAAACTTTGTATAATCAACCTTGACCCTCACGCGCACGCGAGAGACCACCTAAAGGGTAGCAATGACCGGTGACGAATTCAAACAAGGGCTAAAGGCCATAGGCTGGAAGCAAGCCGATATGTGCCGAAAACTCAGCCTCAACAAAAGCACCGTTTCAAGCTGGGCAACGGAAGGCCCGCCCTCATGGGCTGCTGAGTATCTACGCACGTTGGTGCGGCTTGATGAGTTGCACCGTGAGCTGGTGGTAGCCCCGCCGCTGGATAGGCTGGCCACACATGATGGCGAAAATGAGTAACGCCCGCGATGTTTGTTTTCTCGTAAAACAAACGATGCAACAGCAATGGCAAAGAGGCTTAATGAGCATCACCGCCGCCTGACGGTCTCAGGCAAAAGCGGCAAGCCGAGGTGCTGGTACCACCTCGGCAAGCCTAACCACAAAGCAAAGGAGCTTGCATCATGGCTAACTTAGATTCTACAGAAACACTAAACACGGGCGGGCGGGCGGTTGCATCCCGACTTAATCCGTTTATTGATTTTTCTGATGCCAGCGGTACGGCTGAAAACGTGCGTATGGGCTTAGAGTTTCTAAGCATCGCCGCCTATGGTCTCGCTGATGGCAATAGTGCCGAAGCAATGGGTGGATTGAGCACGATCTTTAGAGCGATGGGCGCGGCCCTAAGCTATGAAAAGGAAAACGCCGGGGGTACGCTATGACCATGAGCACAACAGACGCACAGGCATTTTTTGAGTGTGCCTCAAAGTCATTTAATCAATTGAAAGCTATTTTTGTTGCATTAGAGAGCGAACACGCCAAAGGTCGGCTATCACATCATGCAGAGCATTTAGTTGGTGCTGGCAGGCACATTGCTGAGGGCATGGCCGAAACGGTTGGTTGTTGGGCAGATGAAGCCGCTGAACCATGGCTAGATGATCATATCAAGCAACCGTCAGAACCTGTCGTAGCTGATAGCAATTTTATCAATGATCTACTCAATGAGCTGAGCGGCATTAAAGCAATGATTGATGCAGCCGAGCGGGCGACATGGCAAGAGGGTTGCATAGCCGATGCCCGAGATTTGGTTCTGGATGCCACTTTCTTGATGCGGGATGCCTCTAGCAAAATATCGAGACTTATGGAGAAAACCTAATCGGCGAAGGAAACCCGCGCCGAATCTTTTGTATTGATACAAAAGATGACTAAGGCAGGATAGGCCTCGCGCCGTCGTTTGTCTTACAGGTGCGTGGCCAACTGTCATAGTGGTAGAGTTTTGAAAGCCCCCGGCTAGTCCGGCCAGACGAAAAGCAGAAACCTTCACTGTCTGCCGGGGTGTCTTTTAATGAAGGCGCATTGAAGGATGCGATATGTTTAATGACGAACGGATAGAGCAAGCGAAACGCGCGGCCGCCCTGAGTGGTATTGAAGCCGCGAAAAATGCAGCGCTTGACTTGCCAGAGTTGCTCAGATCAGAGATCCCTGACTGCTTTGGCGATAAATGGAAATGCACGGTAGCGCGAATTAAAAAGCGGTTGGATTGTGATGCCCCGCTGGATATATATGCCTACGCAATCAAGTCGTATGCCTACGCAAAAAGTCACGCCTCAACATTCCTTAAAGAGATAACGGGCAATCCTAACGGCTGGGCAAACGGTAATTTATGCACGCCTGAAGGCTACGCTGATTCTGAGGGTTGGGCATGGACCCTATACAACCATTTAGAGTCGGTTGAGTCTGATGATGTATTCATAGAGATCAAGACTTTTGGCCAAAAGCCGACCACAGGCCGAGCATTAGATGCAATGGCTGTTTTATGGTTTTGTGAGGCTGCTGCACAATACACAAAAAACGCTATATGTGGTTTGGACATTTTGTGCGAAGCATCACAAGCGATGGCCCTTGCGGATTATTCCGATGCCTGGAATGGCGCTGCTGAATTTGAGCGGGACGGATCTCGTGAAAAATCCTCAACCGCCGCACGAAATGCGGCACTAGCTAGACACAAAAAACACGCAGACGCACGCGATAAACTAATTAGTCTATGGAAATCAGGACAATACAAAACTCGTAATGAGTGTGTGACCACAGAGCTTCCAGACTTGATTAAATACTGCGGAAAATCCATCGCCTACAAAACCGCCCGTGAATGGCTAGTGGGTATAGAAAAAGACTAACAACCCACCGTATGCGCCGCAGCCGGTACCATATGCACCGCATAGGTAATTGTTTTCAAAAGACCGGAAACCCAGAGTAACCCCTAAGCCCCGCAATTATGCGCGGGTGTCTTTATAGAGGGTTACTTCATGCAATCAATCAAACTTCTACGCTGGCCAGAAGCTTTAGGCCGCCTCGGCATTAGCGAATCTTCTTACCGTAACGGCATAGCCGATGGCACGCTACCCAAACCAATACAGCTTTCTGCGCGGGCGGTGGGCATACCAGAGAACGAACTAAACCAAGTTATTCACGCACGCATTGCTGGATTACCTGCTGAGGCTATCCGCAAGATCGTAGAGCGCATCCACGCTGACCGCGCCCGCACCGCTGCTGAATTGATCGGGGGTGCATCATGAAACGGGAAGAGAGGGCAAGATTAATTCCTATGCCACGAACTTTAGAGCTACTTGGGATTGGTGAAAGCTGCTACCGAGCCTGTGTTGAAAACGGTACGCTGCCAACACTAATTACGGCAAGCACCCGCACTAGAGGTTTATATTCGCACGAACTAGAGGCGCTCATTGCGGCTTGTAACGATGACGCAAACGCCGAAGATATGCGGGCGCTTGTTAAAAAGATTCACGAAAACCGTGGACCTCTCGCGCAAAACTTCAAGCGGTTTGCTTCATGACTAACGGCCAATACTTCCAACAAGTCAGTGAGGCCGCGCTGGACCAGTTTGATAGCGTGATGAGCTGGCTGGGATTAGAAGGTGGCAAACGATCAGGCCCGGAATATCTGCCACTTAACCCCCGGCGTGGCGACCACTCGCCTGGTTCTTTTTCAATCAATACCGCGACCGGGAAATGGTCAGACTTTGCAGACGAAGCAAAAGGCGGTGATCTGGTCTCACTGGTTGCGTACCTGCAAGGCACGAAGCAATTAGCCGCCGCTGATGCGCTGGCCGATTATCTGGGGTTGCCACTCCGAGCCGGTAGAACAGACGCACAGAATCGCGCTACAACGAACGCGGGCGCTTCGCCTAACGCAAAGGTATCAAGGCACAGCAACGAACCGCGCCACGGTACCGCACAAAAGGCTAGCGAACCCGCCGCCGTGTGCGTTATGCCCGTGCCGGATGACGCACCGCCCCCACCCAAAGCACATAGCCGACACGGGGCACCCGCCGCCCGCTATGCTTACCATGATGATGCAGGCCGGGTGAACTACTACCATGATCGGTACGAGCCGAAGGGTGAGCGAAAGCAATTCAGCCCCTTAACTCTGTGGCGCGTTCCCGGTGGTGATGTGCGCTGGCAATTCAAAGCCCCACCAGACCCGCGCCCTATCTATGGGCTTGATCTACTCGCGGCAAAGACAGACGGGCAAGTGGTAGTTGTAGAAGGCGAGAAGGCACGCACCGCCGCTGAATCGTTGTTACCTGATGCCGTGGTGATTTGTTGGCAAGGTGGCTCGCAAGCCGTGGCTAAAGCCGATTGGCGGGCGCTGCAAGGCCGCGCTGTGATCCTGTGGCCAGATGCCGATAATCCAGGCGCTACGTGCATGGGTAAGCTGGCCACGATCTTGCAAGGTTTAGGAGTGGCCTCATTGCACCGCGTGCGCCTTGATCGATTAGCATTAGATGGCACCACAAAAGACGGCGCGCCCGAGCTGGCTGCAGGCAACCAGTTAGCGAATGGTGACGATGCCGCTGATATGGTGGCGCGTGGTTGGACTGCTGAACACATGGCTTTGATCTGGCCTAAGGCGGGCGCTGTGATCGATGCCGATAGTGTCTTAGAAGCGCTGGCCACGCCGCCCGCAAAAGAGCGACAAGCCAAGGCCGCAAATAATGCACAGGCCACTAGCGGCAATAGCACGCCGTCCCGTTTCACGCTCAACAAGCGCGGCCTTTACTACACCGAACCAGAGAAGGCCCCACGCTGGGTATGCCAGCACGTTGAAGTTATCGCCCGCGCACGAGACCCGCACGGGGCAGGATGGGGCAAGTTGGTAGCGTTTCACAACCCAGACAGGCAAGAGATTCGGCAAGTGATCCCCGATGCCATGCTGGCCGGTGATGGCATGGAATTAGAAAAGTTTTTTCGGGGACACGGCTTCGACCTGGCCCCTACCGGCCGTCAGTTATTCCGTCAGTACCTGATTGAATCTAACCCTGAGGCACGCTTACGCATTGTCACAGCTACTGGCTGGCACCGCGCCGGAAACGCTGAGCCCGTTTATGTGCTGCCCGGTGAAACCTTCGGTAAGAATGCCGAGCCGTGGCTATATGACGTGGGCGGTGATGCGTCCAAACACTTCGCCACACGGGGCACGATCGATGAGTGGCGTGAGCATGTCGCGGCGCTGTGCGTGGGCAATTCTCGCCTGGTCTTTGCGGTATCCGCTGCCTTTGCAGCCCCCCTGCTCTACCTGACCAAAGACGAATCCGGCGGCTTTCATGTGGCTGGTAATTCATCGGATGGCAAAACCTCTACGCTGGTAGCTGCCTCCTCTGTTGCCGGCCCACCCCGTGAATACCTACAACGGTGGCGCACGACTGATAACAGCCTTGAGGGCTTAGCCGCCCGCTATTGTGATGCCTTGCTGCCCCTTGATGACCTAGGCCAGTCTGATGCAAAGACGGTAGGTCAGAGCATTTACATGCTGAGCAATGAATCCGGAAAAGCCCGGATGAATGATCGGGCTGCAATGCGTGCGACTACCAAATGGCGCTTGTTGTTTATGAGTACGGGTGAGCTTGGGTTAGCGGACCGCATGGGCGAGGCTGGGCAAAAACCACGCGCTGGCCAAGAGCTGCGCATGGCAGAGATTCCCGCTGATGCTGGCGTGGGCATGGGCGTTTTTGAAAACATCCACGGCACCCCTACCCCTGAGCTATTCGCCCGCCGCGTTACGGAGGCGGCTGGCAAGTATTACGGCACCGCTTTGCGGGCGTGGTTACACAAGCTGGCAGAGTGTGACCACGAAAGCATCACAGAACAAGTAGAAAACGCCGCTAAGCTATTTATAGAAGCCCACCTAACCAGTGAGGCTCACGGTCAGGCAAAACGTGTAGCCCGGCGCTTTGCACTGGTGGGGGCTTCCGGTGAGATTGCTACTACCTTCGGTATCACTGGTTGGGATCGAGGCGATTCCATCAAAGCCGCTGGCCGTTGCTTTAGAGATTGGCTGAGCAAACGCGGCGGCGAATCCGATCAGGAACAGCGTGCCATGCTGCAACAAGTGCGGGCGTTTCTCGAACAGCACGCCGAATCACGCTTTACCAGCACCGATCGCTCAGAGATCGACGAGAAGCACGCACCGCGCACCGCTTACCGCGCTGGGTTTCGGAGGCCGGTGTCTACAGTTGATGGGCAAGCTTGGGAGTTCTTTATATTGCCGTCAGTTTGGCGTGATGATGTTTGCAAAGGATACAACTCTGTGGCTGTTGCAAGGTTAATGCACGAGCGTGGTTGGCTTGTAGGCACGGCTGAGAAAAACCGGGCACCCCGCGCCCGCTTGGATGTAGCCGGACAAGGCCGGGTATGGGTGCACCACATCACCCATGAATTCTTAGAGGCCGAAATATGACCGAGCGGGTGGCCTTGGATTGGGCCGGGATGTTTGACGCATCCGGCCCACACAATGAAGCCACAACGAACACGGACGGCATAGCCCATGACATTACACAACCTGAACCAACAGCGCCGCTCAAAGACAACAGCAAGAGGGATGACCGCCGATTCTGTGCCGACTGCAAACGCTTGAGCAATAACCTGAGATGCACTGCCTCAGCTGCTGGCCTGTTGGTTGCCTCAAGGCAATATGAACCTTGCCAGACAATGCCGCGCCGCTGTGTTGCCTACTTGCCAGGCACTAATGACCCAGACCAAACGCCCGGCAATGTGCGATGGCCATGGCTTAAAGATGCACTTTAATCGCTCTAATTTATTGCACCGCACAGCACATTTAAGCAGATCAATAAAACAGACACGCGGGCGTTATTCATGCAAAGCACCCTGGTTATACCTGGTCTAGTGATTCGATCTAATGCCTACTCAATACGTGATGGTGCGCGCCTTGGTATAAGGCGAATGGTTGATTGGTTAGTGTCGAAATGCTTGATTACATAAAAAGCAAAGAACGGCTTATTGAGCGTGTAAAGGCTATCTACTTATATGAACGTTGTAATACTTCGCGGACGGAAGAGGCAAAGTGGTTGACTGAGCTTGTGTCATTGTTAGATGTAACAGCGGAGGCATTGAGCCAAGAGCGCTACTCGTTCTTTGCAGATGCCTACAACCAAAGATTTCGTGATCACATAGACGCAGACGGTTGGCTAAATTATGGGCCTATGCCTGCTGTTAGCTACGCAGGAACACGCCACGCTTTACTGGCCTTAGCTGACTTCGCCCGTGATTACAAGATTAGATTACCAAAGCCTCGGGAAAAAAAAGCCGCTCGCTTTGCAGCAGACGCTATCCTTCACTTTCTTTACGAGTCTGGTTCTAGCAAGCCCACGATTTACAACAACTCAACTGCGGTAAACGAGCTAAAGTCTGTATGCGATCAGGCGGGCGTTGTTTTAAGCAGGGAGCGTCTTAGAGGTCTATTGGCAGAAAGGTTGCAGATATTTGACCCAACATGGTTCTCAGATGGGATTCGAGAAACTATGGTTTTTTACAAGGTTAACTCAGCGCAGGAATAAACGGTTGTAGTTAACCTATCAAAGACGGCACTTATCTCACAAGATACGCCAATACTTTGATTATTAATTGCTAATGAGGGTAATCATGGCTTCAGATAAATTCGAATTAAAGGCACTGCTTATAGCCGTCGACAAAATCAGCCCCGTCTTAAAGTCTGTTCAGAGATCTGTTAAAGCAACGAGCAAATCAATACGTGATGTTGGTTCTGCGGGGTCTGATCTAGCTAGTAAACTTGGCGTGCCACAGGCCATGCTAGGCGGCGCGTTTGTGGCTGGTCTAGCTAAATCTGTGAGTGGCTTTATGACCTACGGTAGCGCCGTAAATGATACGAGTGCGAAGCTTGGCATTAACGCTGAGAAACTTCAGGAGTTTGAATACGCCGCCAAGCTGGCAGGCGCTGCACCTGAAACGTTACATAGTAGCCTTGCAAAACTCAATAAAAACTTAGGTGACGCAGCGGTCGGCAAAAACAAAGAGCTGGTTAGTATGCTTAGACACCTGGGCGTAAGTCTTCGTGATGCAAACGGTAAAGTGCGCAACGCGGCAGATATTTTTCCGGAGCTTTCAGACGCATTTAAAAAGAATGAAAGCCCTGCAAAGCGAGCAATGATGGCTGTTGCTGCATTCGGAAGGTCTGGTCAGGATCTGATACCAATGCTTTCGGGTGGATCCGAGAAGCTTGCGGAGCTTGCCACAGAGGCGAGAAGCCTAGGGATCGTATTGGCCACCAATAAGCAGGACGAATTGAATCAAGTGAAAGCAGCGGATGATCTTGGGGACACCTTCGATAAACTAAAGCTTTCTGTACAGGGGCTAGGCTTAAGCATCGGATCATTTCTAGCCCCGATTATTGAGCCAATAATGAGGGACATGACAAAGTGGATATCAAACAACAGGGAATTAGTAGCGTCTGTATCAGGGGTAGCTCTTGCCATTATTGCCCTAGTTGCAGCCTTAGCTGGAATTCGTGAAATTGGTGGAGCCATATTTAGGCTAATACCCAGTCTTTACGCTAGCGCAAAAGCTTTCGGTGCTTTCATGATAGCCAACCCCATTCTCACCTCTGTCGCGGTTGCGGTAGGCCTTGTCGCTTACGCCGCTTACAAGATATATCAAAATTGGGAGCCGATTGTTAACTGGTTTGCCAACCTGTGGGAGAGCATCAAGGGCATCTTCTCGAGCGGCATCCAGTATCTAACAGATGCCTTCTTAAATTGGACTCCTATAGGACTGATAATAAAAAATTGGGAGCCGATTGTTAACTGGTTTGCCAACCTGTGGGAGCGTATTCGCGCTTTTATAGAGCCCATAACAAGAGGTGTTAGCAGTTTCGCGGATGCTCTCGGCGCACAGAGTTTTAACGGTTCAGTGACATACCAGGGTATAGCCAATGATCAAGGAACCAACACAGAATTTAGTAACAGACGACTTAGCCTTTCTCAAACTGGCGCGCTAATGGGTGCAAGTGGGCAAACGAAATTGAATGGTGAAATGGTTGTCCGGTTTGAAGGTGCGCCCCCGGGAATGCGAGTCGAACAAGGCCGGACCAATAATCCCGGCATGTCTTTTAACCCAGATGTTGGATATCGCAGTAGCGCCTTGGGGGTTGCTTAGCGGTTTCTTGTCAGTGTTATAGTCAAATGCCCCGGCTAGTCCGGCCAGACGAAAAGCGTTAAGATTCGCCGTATGTCGGGGCGCCCACACCGTGAAGCCACAACAAACCTGGGCGGCATAGCGCCCGTCGATGTGCGGTGGCCATGGCTTAAAGATGCGCTGTGATCGTTCTGATTTATTGCACCGCACAGCACATCAAAACCAGATCAATAAAACACACACGCGGGCGGGCGAGTTAGCAACCTGTGCCCCGTTGCGGCTCGTTGTGGCTTGCTTGTCCCGCTCTGTCCCGTTGTGTCCCGCTCACCGGGACGGCTGAAACCCGCGCCCCGTAAGGCTGTCCCGCTTGTCCCGTTTGTCCCGCTCAAAATGTAGGGGGGGACCCCCGAAGGGGGAAAGCGAATCGGCCCGATAAGGGCGGCCGGCCGGTTTCTTTTGCGCTGCAAAATAGCAACGGAATTCACCACAGATAAATGACCTGGCTACTCACGTTTGGTTTGCACCGATGATCGAATTCACCAACAGCCTGACGAATCGGCATGCTAGTCAGAAAACTCTTTCAAGGGAGGGTGAGTTGTGTGATGGCACCCAGTGGATAGGGGGGATAATAACTCTAGGCTTCACAACCACTAGACCGGTCGCTCATCTTTATTCTCACACCCGCATATTGGATAGGGGGGGGTATCTGATAACCCCCTACCATTAGTATCCTGGGGGTACAAATGGGGGTACAAATTAATTTTTATAAACACAGCGCCTTATATATCAAGGCTTTTGCCGGTTTGTTTCATGGCGACAACCGCACCATCGAACTCTCAAAAGCACCCGTCAGGGTGCTTTTGTTTTGGTGAAGCGCACTTTAGACGCCATGACGCCACTCGCCATGATCAGGCCAATGGCCAGCCAACCCAGCCCATCGATACGCTCACCAAAAAACAGGCCACCAAACAGGCTGGCAAAAACCACCGTGGTGTAGGCTAGGGCGTTAGTGAGCAAAGTTTTACCACTTTTATAGGCCCGCGTTAGCGCAAGCTGGGCACCTGTCGCAA
>JACCDN010267789.1_pt1 | contig 11603 bp, 9 predicted proteins | sample 7441691 | NCBI WGS metagenome assembly JACCDN01 (sample SAMN15323439, study PRJNA562643) | freshwater metagenome | isolation source: river surface water | place: USA:Blue River Watershed | collected 2017-08-16
CTTAATACCAATACAAGGTATTTGAATGATCATATCATTGATTATGCAGAAGCACTATTAGCAACATTACCAAAGCATTTGAAAGTTTGTTATTTTACCAATAGTGGTTCAGAGGCAAATGATTTAGCTATAAGAATTAGTAAAATGGTTACGGGTCAAGAAGATGTAATTGTTTTGGATCATGCTTATCATGGTACATCTACAACCACTATGCAGATTAGTCCATATAAATTTGATAAACCAAATGGAATTGGACAAATGCCATGGGTACATAAAGCCATGAATCCGGATATATACAGAGGACCTTATCAAAACAATAATGGAGAAGCTGGTAAAGCTTATGCAGCTTCGGTTGCAGATATTATCAATACTTTAAACAATCAAAATAAAAAACCAGCAGCTTTTATATGTGAAACCTTATTAGGTGTTGGTGGTCAAATTCCGTTACCTAAAAACTATTTGAAAGAAGTATACTCAATAGTACAAGCAGATGGTGGAATTTGTATTGCAGATGAAGTGCAAGTAGGATTTGGTAGAGTGGGTTCAAAATTTTGGGGATTTGAATTACAAGATGTGATGCCCGATATGGTAGTGATGGGGAAACCCATTGGTAATGGACATCCTTTAGCAGCAGTGGTAATGACCGAAGCTATTGCAGAGAAATTCAATAATGGTATTGAGTTTTTTAATACTTACGGAGGCAATCCAGTATCTATGGTCACTGGGGCAGCAGTATTAAAAACTATACAAGACGAAGCACTTCAAGAAAACGCTTTAAATGTTGGCAAGGTTTTATTGAACTCACTACAAGCATTAATGTCTAAGCATAGTATTATTGGTGATGTTAGAGGAGAGGGATTATTCATTGGAGTAGAACTAGTAAAAGATAGAATCACTAAAGAACCGATTGGAAAAGAAATCAACCATATAGTTGAAGCCCTCAAAAACAAAGGCTTTTTAATTAGTACGGACGGTCCTTATAATAATGTATTGAAGATCAAGCCTCCTATTGTTTTTTCAGAAAAGAATGCGATTGATTTTAGTAATGCATTAGACGAAGTACTATTGATGGCCTGATTCAATAGATTTTAATTTCATAGCATCCTTTGATTGAACATTATAAATCACACAACGAACAATATCGTCGTATTTGACTGTTTTAATCAATTGTTTTTGATGATCGTAATAGTGAGTCTCCAAAGAGTATACCTCATCGTAAACATAGATCACATTATGGGTTAAGCTAGAGTCAATGAGTTTGGCAGCAAACTCAGAAGACTCTTTATTGCCGGAATCGCTCGATTTGCTGGCACATGAAGTTGCCAAGGCGAAAAGGCCAGAGACGAGTATGATTGTATTTAAAAGAGGTTTCAACATTTCATCTCTAATGTAAGAAATTTATAATTAGTATTTAGTAAATTGGGAGACAATTTATTCCATGAAAAAAATACTATTAAGTGCAGCTGTGTTATTTATGTATACAGCCATACATGCACAAGAAGCAGATATAATTATTAAGAATGGTAAACTAATGGATGGCACTGGCAATCAGTGGCAGTATAAAGATGTTGCTATCAGTAAAAATAAAATTGTGGCCATCGGCCAATTAAAAAATTGGAAGGCAACCAAAACCATTGATGCTAAAGGATTAATAGTTACTCCAGGTTTTATCGATGTGCACGGACATGTAGAAGGCGGAGAAACCAGAAACCCATTAGCAGGTAATTTTATTTATGATGGTGTGACTACTGTGATAACAGGTAATTGTGGTGGTAGTGCAGATAATTTAAATACTTATTTTAATACAGTTGATTCTATTGGCACTTCTATCAACATCGCATCTTTAATGGGCCATAATAATATTCGTAAACAAGTAATGGGTACTGCCAATAGAAATGCTACTGAAGAAGAATTAGTGAAGATGGAATTTTTAGCTCAAAAAGCAATGCAGGATGGTGCTGTAGGCATGTCTACTGGTTTGATTTATATTCCTGGAACATACGCTCCTACTGAAGAAGTAGTAAGATTAGCAAAAGTAATAGCTGCAAATGGTGGTGTGTACTCTTCACATATTAGATATGAAGAAGATAAAGTAGTAGATGCTGTTAATGAAGCAATACATATTGGTAGAGCTGCAAACATTCCCGTTGAAATTTCACACTTTAAAGTGAGCGGGCAAAATAACTGGGGAAGAAGTAAAGAAACTTTACCATTAGTAGAGAACGCAAGAAAAGAAGGAATAGATGTAACCATTGATCAATACCCTTATACTGCAAGTAGTACCAACTTGGGAGTAATGTTGCCAAGTGATGTATTATCTGATGGTCAAGATTCTATTATGGCAAGATTAAAAAATCCAGCAATCAGAGAAAGAGTAAAAGCGCATAGCATAGAGATTATTAAAAAAAGAGGATTGAAGCATTTTAGTTATGCTGTTGTAGCTAACTATAAAGCAGACTCTACTTATAATGGAAAAAGTATTGAAGAAATTAATTTGATGAGAGGAGGCAAGCATAATAAAAATGCTGAAGCTGAAACTATTGTTCAAATGATGGAGCAAGGTGGAGCGCAAATGGTATATCATGGCATGAGCGAAGAAGATATAAAAAATATTATGAGATACCCATACAATATGATTGCAAGTGATGCAGGTATTGCAGTAATGGGCGCTGGAAAGCCACATCCAAGAGCTTATGGCACTAATTCTAGAGTGTTAGGAAAATATGTAAGAGAAGAAAAAGTAATTAGTTTGGAAGAAGCAATTAGAAGAATGACTTCATTACCTGCTAATAAATTTAATTTAGTTGATAGAGGTTTGATCAAAGAAGGCTATATCGCCGATATCGTTGTGTTCGATGAAAATGAAGTGGATGATGCATCCACTTATGATAACCCTCATCAATACGCTAAGGGTTTTAAATATGTATTAGTCAATGGTGCAGTAACTATTGATAACGGAGTACATAATGGTACTAGAAAAGGAATGGCTATTAGAAATAAAAATAATTAATCAATTTATTCCATCATTCATGAAAAAAACAACAGACAATAGTAGAAGAAGTTTTCTTCGAAATGCAGCTACCATTGCAGCAGGTATCTCCATTGTTCCTAGACATGTGTTAGGAAGAGGGTTTTTAGCTCCAAGTGATCAATTGACCAAGGGTATCATTGGTGTGGGAGGAATGGGAAGAGGACATATCCCTTATGCAGGTACCAGAGTAGTAGCCATCTGCGATGTAGATCAAAAACATTTAAGCGAGGTAGCTAATAGTATTGGCGGTGGTGTAAAAACATTTCATGACCATAGAGAATTAATTGCTTTGCCTGAAGTAGATATTGTTCATATTGCTACTCCTCCTCATTGGCATGGTATCATGGCAGTGGATGCAGCAAAAGCGGGAAAAGATATATGGTGCGAAAAGCCAATGACCAGAACTATCGGTGAAGGAAAGCGTGTAGTAGAAGCTGTTAAACAATATGGACGAATGTTTAGATTGAATACATGGTTCCGTTTTGAAGATAATTTTTATGGCATGAATACTACGGTAAAGCCAATTAAAAAACTAGTAGAGTCTGGTTTATTAGGTTGGCCTTTAACCGTTACAGTAAGTAAGACAACTGGATTTGATTGGAAATTTTATTGGGTGGGTAAAACCAATTTAGAACCACAGGCAGTACCTGCAGAATTAGATTATGACAGATGGTTGGGACCAGCACCTTACAAACCATATAATGCACACAGGGTACATCAAACCTTTAGAGGATATTGGGATTATGATGGAGGAGGATTAGGCGATATGGGACAACATTATCTTGATCCAATTCAATATTTCTTGGGTAAAGATCACACAAGTCCCGTATTGGTAGAAGTGGATGCAGAACAACAACATCCCGATGCTTGTGGCACATTTAGAAAGATCACTTACACTTATGAAGATGGTTGTAAGATTATTTTAGATGGAGAAGCAAAAGATCCAAACGCAGCATACATAGAGGGTCCAAAAGGAAAACTTTTCAACGGCTTTAAATCTGATATCCCGAATCTAAAAGAAAAATTGGCGATGATGCCTGATCCAGAACCACAGGTAACTAATTTTTTAGATTCAGTAAAATACAGGACACCATTTGCATTAAACGAATCCAATGGCTTTAGATCTTGTACCATTATTAATATGGGAAAGATCGCATTGCAATTAGGAAGAACTTTAAAATTTGATCCAGTAAATCAAGTATTTATTGACGATGCAGAAGCAAATTATTTAATTAACCCACCTATGCGTGGACCTTGGACTATTTAAAAGCAATAAAAAATACTACATGAAAAAATTATTATACATCACTGGATTTTGCTTACTGTTCATCTGTCAGTCTTTTGCACAAACCACTGTGACAAATACCATTCAGGTTTTCCCTTATCAAAAAACTTCCGAATCGACTAGCGCTTTAGCTACCATGAATTCTTGGGAAGCTTCAGACTGGAAAGCTTTTTTTAAGTTATTAGATGATACTACTTATAAAACAAAAGCAACCTATGCATTACATGCATATGTAAATAACATTGCTAATAGTGAAAAGCGCGCTGCCTTTGCAAAACAATTATCAAAGCAAAAAAGAAAAGCAAAATCAGATTACGCGAAAATTGCCATTCAAGATGAATTAAATCTTTTAACGGAAGCATCTATTTCAAATGAAAGAAATAATACTTTGCCAAAAATTAAAGAAGTTGTAGAAGCGCCAGCGTCTACAAAAAATGGAGTTCAAAAATTATTGGATTTACAAGACAAAATGGAATCAGCAAAAAATCCAATTGAGCAAAAAAGAATTATTGCTGAAGCAGCAAGAATACCTGGTTTTGGAAGCTTTGTTTTTGCCAGTAAATATTTAGACAATGACGGTATCAATAAAGAAGCAGCCTTAGCTGTAACTAGATTGGCCTTAGCAGATATGACTATTAAAGGGCCTGTAGTTAGAGAGTCGCTTGAAAAAGCTTTACCATTAATCAGCGGAGTGGATAGTGCTATTTTAGTCCCTAAGTTAAAAGCGCATTTAAGAAAGTTGCCTTATGATTATGGATTTGTTTCCATGTTTAACGGGAAAGATTTAACAGGATGGAAAGGACTTGTTGGAAATCCAATATACAGAAATAAGCAAACAGATTCTGCATTAAAAGCTATGCAAGCAAAAGCAGATGCTAAAATTATGAATGATTGGGTGGTAAAAGATGGCGTACTAGTTTTTACAGGACATGGAGATAATTTATGTACCGAAAAAAAATATGGTGATTTTGAAATGTATGTAGATTGGAAAATCACCGCTCAAGGAGATGCAGGTATTTATTTAAGAGGTTCACCACAGGTACAAATTTGGGATACTAGCAGAAGAGAAGTAGGTGCACAGGTTGGTTCTGGTGGATTATACAATAATCAAAAAAATCAAAGCAAACCATTAGTAGTTGCCGATAACGCAATTGGTTCATGGAATAACTTTCATATTATCATGAAAGGAGATAAAGTAACTGTATACCTTAACGGTGTTCTAGTAACGGATAATGTGACTCTAGAAAATTACTGGGATAGAAATCTACCCATCTTTATCAAAGAGCAAATTGAATTACAGGCACACGGAACTTATGTAGCTTATAGAAATTTATATATCAGAGAATTGCCAGATGTTAAAGCAGTTGATTTAACTGATGAAGAAAAGAAAGATGGATTTGTTAACTTATTTGATGGCACAAATATTGATCAATGGATGGGCAATACTGCTGGATACATTATTAATGATGGTGCTTTAGTGGTTGTACCAGATAATGGCAGTGGAGGAAATTTATATACCAAAGAAGAATACGCTGACTTTATTTACAGATTTGAATTTCAATTAACACCAGGCGCTAACAATGGTATTGGTGTTCATGCACCACCAGTAGGAGATGCGGCTTATGTTGGAATGGAAATTCAAGTACTAGATAATGAAGCACCTATTTACAGTAGTTTACAACCTTATCAATATCATGGCTCTGTTTATGGCATTGCGGCTGCAAAAAGAGGTTACTTGTTACCGACTGGGGAGTGGAATAAAGAAGAAATTATGTTAAAGGGATCTAAGATAAAAGTGACATTAAATGGAATAGTCATCAATGAAGTAGATCTTAAAGAAGTAACAAAAAACGGAACAGCAGATCATAAAGAACATCCTGGTTTAGCAAGAACAACTGGTCATATTGGGTTCTTGGGTCATGGAGATGTAGTGAGATTTAAAAATATGCGCATAAAAAGATTGTAATTTTTGAAAAAATGTTAAAATCTTAAATGCATGTGTAACAATGTATTAGAAATTTAAAAGTCTGCTCAATGAAGCAGACTTTTTATTTAATATGAGTACTTAGTGTACAAAGTACAACAATTCGTAGACACTATCAATCAACGAGTTAGTCAATAAGTTCTTTCGTACATCAATTAATTGTAGTACCCTGAAACCATTATTATTGTTGAACTTTAGACAAATTAAATTTTAACAAGAAAATTATTGGTTACATAAACAATTAATCTAAATTATATGTTATTAGATAGATTGCTTGCACCCGAAACGGATTAGTTGTGATAGGTGGTGCCCAAAAATGTTCACCAAAACTCCACAATATGGATCATTTATTCCTTTTAGATGCAACCATGTCAATCGCAAAGACTGACTATGTTTCATTTACTTTCTTTGTTGGCACCATGGCAATGATGGCTGCCGCTGTATTTTTCTTTTTCGAAGTAGGAAACACCAGTAAAGAATGGAGAACGTCGGTATTAGTATCGGGGTTGATCACATTCATTGCTGCGGTTCACTACTACTACATGAGAGGCTATTATGCTGAAACACATGACTCTCCTACATTCTTCAGATATGTAGATTGGTTATTGACAGTGCCTTTAATGTGTGTTGAATTTTATTTAATCACCAAAAAAGCTGGCGGTACATCTAGTTTATTATGGAAGATGATTTTAGCTTCTGTAGTAATGTTAGTTACTGGTTACATCGGAGAAGCTGGATTAGGTAATGCCACTATCTGGGGTACTGTAAGTGCTATTGCATACTTCTACATTGTATATGAAGTATGGATGGGCGATGTTAAGAAATTAGCTACAAGCGCTGGTTCTGCTGTTGCTTCTGCAAACGCAGCATTAGGCTGGTTCATTTTAGTTGGTTGGGCTATCTATCCTTTAGGATATTTAATCGGAACTGCTAACGGACAATGGTATGCTGGTTTTGCTAATATTGGACTTGATATGAACATCATTTACAATATTGGTGACGCTGTAAACAAAATCGGTTTTGGTTTAGTTATATATGCATTGAGTAGAAAAGCTGCATAATCGTTCTTGGTTTGAGTAGGGCGAATAATATATTCGCCCTATTTTTTTTATCTTTCTCCTATGCAATTAAGACTAAGAATAATACTACTTCTTATTGGAGGTCTCCTTATTGGAATCAATCAATTATTCCCTATTAACTTTAACAATCAAGTAAATTTATTATTGATTGTTCTTTTTGTTTTGGGCATCCCACATGGCGCACTTGATTTTTTTATTGATAAAAAAATTCAAAACAACCAAGGAACTAAACACACACTTATTTTTTTTGGCAAATATTTTTCTAATATGGCTATCTACGCTTTGATATGGTATTACCTTCCAAGCATAGCCATATTAATATTTATAGGATTAACTGCATATCATTTTGGAGAGATTGACTGGATTGGTAAAGCAGAAAATAAGTGGCATCAATTAATGTATTTCTTATTGGGCTTAAGTTGGATACTATTTCTATTAAGTAAAAATATTCACTCTGCTATTGATATTTTTATGTTACTAGGTCAATCGAAAATTGAAGCAGAGAAATTTTATTTAATTGCAAAAACCATCTTCCCAATTACACAGGCCAGCTTAATAATCATACATGTTATTTTATTTTTTAGCTGGAAATTCTTTTTTACAAAGCCGATAAATTTCTTTTATGCAGTAATACAAATAGGTTGTTTAAACATTATCAATTTAGCTTTACCACTTTGGTTATGCTTTGCATTTTACTTTGGCATCTGGCACTCCATTTTGTCTTTCGATAAAATCAGACAGGAATTTGATATTAGCAATTCATTTAAAGGTTGGCTCAAATTACTCTATTTGGCTTTACCCTATTCATTATTAGCATGGGCAGGTATTGGCTTATTTATCAAATATGCCCTTCAAACCATAGATATTACACATTTTCTTCCCTTATTATTTATTGGAATCGCGGTGTTGGCCTTACCACACTTACAGGTATTTACAAAAGTGAAATTAAAAGAAACAACTATTTAAGTTCTTTCTCTTTCAAAAGGGCAAATAATTTATACGCAATTGAATCTTCGGTAATTACTGGCAATACATAATCATCAATCTGTCTAACCGATGTTACTCTTTTAGTAGAACTAGTTATAAATGCCTCGTCTGCTGTTTTAAGCTCTTCTAAAGTAAAATCTCTTTCTTCGACAGGGATATTATTTTCGTTGGCAATTTTAATTATGTTTTTTCTAGTTATGCCTAATAGCATATTATTAACAGCAGTAATTAATGTCCCATTTTTTACCATGAAGAAATTGGACCTAGGACATTCTCTTACAATGCCATTGCTATAATATAAAATATCATCAGCTCCTTGTTCTTTCATCCAAGGTTGTAAATGAATAGCCATTAAATAATCAGTGGTTTTAACTCTTGCCAATTGTCTTTGATATTCAAAACTGGCTAAGCGAATACCTTGTAAACTCAAACTATCTGGAGGAGCAGCTAAAGGCTGTTGAATAATTAATAAACTAGGTTGATGTATTGTGTACCCATCAGCAGAATCGCCCCCTCCAATAATTAATCTAATGCCACTATAACTCAAGTTGTTCATTTTAATTAATTCATGAACAATATTTAATACTTCTTCTTTGGTTTCAGTAACCTGAAGACGCATTGCATTAGAAGAATTATAAAAACGCTCCAAATGATCTTCTAAAAATAAAGGCTTGTTATCTGCAACGCGTAAATAATCAAAAATTCCATACCCTCTTTGAACTAATAAATCTGTTACTGAAACACCTGCTTTTTCAATAGCTACAAACTGTTTATTAATATAACAATACAAATTGCTCATTCTTCTTAAATTAAGTGATATATAATGGTTATGTAAAAATAATAAATTAACTTAGGAAAGCGATTGTTTACCCAACTAATATTAATCTAATGAAAAGAAGAGCATTTTTAGAGAATACTGCAAAAGCATCTTTAGCAGGACTTTTTTTATCTAAAACACCTTATACACCCAGTCCGCTTTTTGACAATATTTGCGTGAATCTTTTTTCATTACCAAAAACTTTAGAAAAAGATTTTGTAGGTGGTTTACAGATGTTGTCTAGTATGGGATATAAAGAAATAGAAATGTATGGACCTTATAGCTTTAGTACGGCAAAACAGAAAGCATACTGGAAAGCTATTGAACCTTTAGTAGGTTTTAGTGGTAGCGGATTTTTTGGTAGATCAACAGCAGAGATAAAAGGCATATTAAAGGAAACCCATTTAAAAGTGCCTTCCATGCATACAGACTTGGATACTTTATCTACTAATATGGGTCCCCTTGCTGAAGCTGCAAATGAACTAGGTGCAACATATGTGGTGTTGCCATCAATGCCAGAAGAAAATAGAAAAACAATTGACGATTATAAGAGAACAGCCGAGTTATTTAATAAAATTGGAGCGGAGGCCAAATCAAATGGTATTCGCTTCGCTTATCACAACCACGGTTATGGCTTAAGCAAAATGGATGGGATACTACCTTTAGATATTATATTACAGCAAACGGATCCAAACTTGGTGTGGTTAGAAATGGATTTATTTTGGACAACAGCAGGTGGTGCAGATCCAATAGCTTTATTAAAAGCAAATAAGGGAAGATATAAATTGATGCATGTCAAGGACATGAAAAAGAAAGTACGATTCTCTGGAGATGGAGGTACTCCAAATCAATGGACAGCACTTTGGGGAGAGATGACTACCGCAGGAGATGGAGTTTTAGATTTAAAAAATATTTTAGCAGTAGCCAAAGAAAATGGTCTAGATCATTGTGTAGTAGAACAAGATATTGTAGCGCATCCAGAAATTGCTTTAAAAAGAAGCTTCGATTTTTGTGCTGCCCTAAAAAAATAATATGGCTCTTTATAATAACTTTATTTTAAGTGGACTATTTGTTATTTGCGCATTACTCATCTGGGTCTTTGGAGTTAAATTAGCAAAAGCAGTTGATGTTGTAGTGAATCATTACAATTGGGGAGAAGCCATAGGTGGTATGTTGTTTCTAGCAATTATTGCTGATTTACCAGAAATTGCTATTACCGGATATGCGGCTTATAAGCATGAATATGTAATTGCGGTGAGTAATTTATTAGGAGGCATTGCTATTCAAACAGTAGTATTAGTATTGATTGATATATTTGGAGTTGGACGAAAAGCACCTTTAACAAATAAGGGTCATTCAAGAATTTTAAAAATTGAAGGCGCCACAGTGATCCTCATCTTAGTAGTGTTATTACTTGGTTATTTGAATGCCTCTTCAATAAAGTTGCCTGTAAAATATTCTTTCGAAATAGTTTGTCTTGCCATTTGGTTTATATCAATATGGTGGACTAAAAAATTATATGATAGACATAAAATAAAAAAACAAGCTAAAACCAATATTCAAGCATTTCATCCAAGCACAATTATCACTACTATTGCAAAGCCCATCAATATTCATAAAAACAATAAAGTAGCATCAGCCATCCTTATTATTATCATTGGATCATTGGTCATGTTATTTGCAGGTATTGGATTAGAAATATCTGGAGAAATACTTAGTAAAAGATGGGGTTTGAGCGGAGTAGTATTTGGTGGTACCATTCTGGCTTTATGTACCGCACTACCTGAAATATCTACAGGTATTGCTTCTGCAAAAATCAGAGATTACGAAATGGCAATGAGTGATATTTTTGGAGGTAATTCCTTCTTAGCACTATTATTACTTATGGCTGCAATGATAAGCGGCGAAAGTCTTTTAGGCTATTTTAGTCCTTCAGACATTTACCTTATCTGGGTAGGCATTACACTTACCATAGTATATCTAATAGGTATGCATTATCACTCCAAAAAACAATACTTGCGAATGGGGATAGATTCAATAATTGTATTGATACTCTATATTATTAGTATTGTTGGCCTTCTTTATATGAATAATTAATAATTGTTATTATTCATTTTCAACTATTAGTAATCTGATTCATTAAAATCATCTTCGCCAAAGCCCACATTGCCAAGGTTCATAATACTTCCCATCAAATCTTTAAACTCAATTTTACCATCAATCATTTTCTTATTGATCATAGAGAATGCTGCTAATCCATTCAATACAAATTCCATCAATAAAGCAGACTCTAGTTCATTCGCATGCGGATAATGTTTTTTAACCACACCATACAATCCGTCTACTTTATATAAACTTGCAATCTTGTCTGCATCTTTCATGTCTAAGAATAGATCTAAATGATTCCCTGCATCAAACCA
>JACCDN010970833.1_pt1 | contig 11603 bp, 13 predicted proteins | sample 7441691 | NCBI WGS metagenome assembly JACCDN01 (sample SAMN15323439, study PRJNA562643) | freshwater metagenome | isolation source: river surface water | place: USA:Blue River Watershed | collected 2017-08-16
AGCCAAATTTATTAGTCCCCAATACTTCTACCATCGGTAACCCAGTATATGCAAGAGCTGGTAGACTAATTAATCCTCCACCTCCTGCTATAGCATCAATAAAACCAGCAAGAAGCCCTATAAATAATAAAAATACTAGAAGAATAAAATAATGATTATTAAAAAAATTTGCAATCATAAAATACCTGTTAAAATTTATCTTTTAAAGTCCGTAAATTAATAAAACAATCAATTTCTGAAGTAACTTTTTTCTTCAGAATAAGCTCTACTGCAGAAATAATATTTTTATCATTTATCCGCAAAAAAGGATTAGTAATTAATTCAATTTTAAGGTTGGTCGGTAATGTATTACCCAATTCAGTTAGCTTTTTTATTTCATTTGATAATCTTTGCGTAATATCTTTATTATCAGGTTCAATATATATTGCAAATTCTAAATTTTTAATGGTATATTCGTGTCCAGGATAAATTAAGAAATTGGCTAAATTATTATCAATCATTGAACCTATATTTGTTATTTTAATTAGAGAATTAAACATTAATCTATAATCATTTGTAAATACTCTACCGCAACCAGCAGCAAATAATGTATCACCACAAAATAAATGCAAATTATTATTATAGCTAAATAAATAACTAACCCCATCAAAAGTATGCCCAGGAGTTGCAATTACTCTGCATTTTAACTCAAAAAAAACTAACTCTTGATTATCTTCTACTTTATAATTTGCCAAATCATTTGCACCATAAACGGGGACATCATATTTAGCAATGATATCAGCTACTCCCCCAATATGATCATGATGTCCATGTGTTAATAATATTGCACATAGACTCATATTATTAGCTGTGATATAATTAATTACTTGGGGGCTTTGTCCAGGATCAATAACTATTAATTTTTGATCATGTTCAATCAACCAAATATAATTATCTTTAAATGCTTTAAGGTATTTAATTTTCATGATGATATCAAAACCTGATAAACTACAACAGTGGTTATTATACACACCACTGGGACGTTATGTTTTAATGAATGAAAAAATTTTCTATCATAATACTATTCAAAGCATTTTTGGTTATTACTCAATTCAAGTTGGACTGCCACAAATTAATTTTTTACAAAATAGTAAAATATCAAACCATTTTATTATAGATAATAATATTAAATGTGATGTTGTTTTTTTACCATTTGCTGAAAATAGTATAGATTTAATTATATGTCCTCATACTTTAGAATTCACTCCTAATTATCATCATTTTCTTCAAGAATGTTATAGAGTATTAATACCCGAAGGTAAAATTATTATTACTGGTTTTAATCAAACAAGTTTTTTTAAGTTATTTAAAAAAAATATACCATCTCTAAAAAATGGTAAATTAGTTAAATTAAACCATCTTAAAAATCAACTACAAAATTTAAACTTTCAAATTATTGGCGGAAAATTTTTTAGTTATCGTCCTTTAATTAATAATAAAAAAATACTACTTAATCTTGCTTGGATGGAGAAAGCTGGTGATCGATGGTTTCCTACTTTTGCTAATAACTATGCTTTAGTTGCTATTAAAGAGGTTCTTACTACGACTCGTGTTGAATATAAAAATAATTTAAAAAACTCAATAATTAAACCACAATTATATCCAGCGAAATTAACATTATATTCTAAGAAAAATTAAAACAATGAAGCAACTAGTTATAATCCATTGTGATGGTGCTTGCAAAGGCAACCCTGGTTTAGGTGGATATGGCGCAATACTACAATATAAAACTATTACAAAAACAATTTCTGGAGTAGAAGAAAATACTACCAACAACCGTATGGAATTAAAGGCAGCCATAGAAGCTCTAAAAGTTTTAAACCGCTCTTGCGAAATTGAAATTTATACTGACTCCCTATATGTGCAAAAAGGTATTACTACTTGGATTCACTCTTGGAAATTAAAAAATTGGAAAGGGGTAAAAAATCTAGACTTATGGAAAGAGCTAGATCAGCTTAATCAAAGACATCAAGTAGCATGGCATTGGGTGCGTGGCCATAATGGACATGATCTTAATGAACAAGCTGATGAACTAGCAAATTTTGCAATTGAAAATTATTTAACAAATAAAAAAAAATAACCCTTATTTTGTTAAACTTCTTAGCATCCACACAGTTTTTTCATGTACCTGTAACCGCTGAGTTATTAAATCTAGAGTAACTTGATCTGATGTTTCTTCTGTTATTGGTATTAATTTTCTTGCAGTGTTTATAACTACTTCATGAGCAATAATTAAAAATTTAACCATCTCTATCGCCTCAATATTTCCACCATGCTCTTCTACTTTTGTTAACTTATTAAATTCAGAACAAGTACCTGGTGTAATAAATCCTAAAGCCCTAATCCTTTCAGCTATCAAATCAACTGCTAAAATCAATTCATTATATTGTGCTTCAAACATTAAATGCAATGTATTAAACATGGGCCCAGTTACATTCCAATGAAAATTTAGTGTTTTTAAATATAATGAATAACTATCTGCCAATAAATTAGCTAATCCATTAGCAATTTTTATACGATCTGCATTTTCTATACCATCATTAATTTCTGTAAATTGTTGAATTAACATTTAAATCACCTTTCAAAATAAAAACTAAAGATTACATTTTACCAAATATAGCACCAATAAATATCCTTTATTCTTATGCTAATTGCTAAATTTTTTCAATATTCATAATTCTAGCTATAAATTTTTTTAATTTATAGCAATTATAGTTTGAAAAAATTAAAAAATTACTATCGTATTCTTATCAGATAAATATAAATTTATTAATAATATTTACCCTAAAAAAAATTTTTATTATCGATATAAATGTTATAATGTTGGATAGCATTATTGTAAATAAAATTATAAATTTTTTTATGGAAAACGTAAGGAAAACATTATGATAAGTAATAATTTACCGTTAGTTACACCTACATTAAGATCAAAAAAAATAGAATTTAATCAACTTAAAAAAGATTTATTTCCTAAGTTAGTAAAAACCAATCTGTCAACAAATGAAGTGTCAATCACAAGCAACATAACAAATACCACAGAACTGCTAGATGAAAAGACTCATGTTACAAATGAAAATATCAAAAAACTAATAAAATATATTTTTTCAGGAAATGAAGAACAATCTATTACAGAATTTGAGAATAATAAAAATTTGCAGCATATACTATCGAGTATTGCCTTATTAAAAAAACATCGATCAAATAATAAAAACTATTATACAAAAAGCATAATTGATGTAGCGATTACTTTATATGCCGCATATATTATTAACACTGAAGATGTAAATGATAAAAATGCCGGGTATGGTGGATTTAAAAATGTTTTTGAGAGTGAATTTAAACATAATTTTATAGACTTTCTTTGCCTTACTTGTGGGATAACTACAAAAGAAATAGAGAAAATTAAACCTGAATATATTAAGCATATAAAACTCCTTAAAGGAACTACATACATAAAACTCAATAATTTTATTTTAGATATTAATTCTGTTGCAAATAATAATATGCAACCCCGTATTTTAGGACCATTAGAGGAATTAAAGAATAGCACAATTAGAGATAATTTATCTTATGAAGAAGTAAAAGACTTAAAAAAAGAAGCAAAAGACTATTTTAATGAAATCATTAAAAATATTGAAACTAAAAAGAAAAATAACCCAACTGCCCATGAAGACAAACAAGACTTAATATTAAAGATTATCCATTTTCATAAAATAGTTAATGTATTCTCACGTAGATTCTCAGATGGAAAATTTAACTATGTTAATTATATTGAAATCGCTGAAAAATCTGGCATTTTTGACAGCCTACAAATAAACTCTCAATACGATAAACTTGAATTTATTAACCATAGCATTATGCTTAACTATAAGCATCATAAAGGAATGACTATCAAAAGAATTCTTAAGGTCCCAATATTAGGTATCTCAATTGCTACTACAATTACGGGTATGATTATTGGTGCTATTAATGCACTCCCTATAATTATGGCAGCCGGCGGAATAGCGACTATTGGTATGCTTATTTGTTTTATAGTAAGCAATATAGAAGGACTTGGAATTTATATTTTTTTATCTTTTAATGCAATTTCTCGATCCATTGATTGCGGAGATAGATACAATAAATACACTAACTCTACAACAGAATTATTTATTAAATTAACCCAAGCCTACAAAAATGAAAATGAATCCATAAAAAAGAGCAATTATAAAAAAACAGAGTGCTGGGAACATACTATAAAGGACTCTGCTATAATTGGCATTAATGATACTGCAAAGCATATAGTAGCAATGAATAATTTGCGAGATTGGACAACAAAAAAGAATAGGAATAAATTTCCTATCTATGCAGCATGACCAATAAATTAAAAAAATCTTTATAAATAAAGCTCAAAACTAAACAGCTTTTGAGCTTTAATTTTATCAGAAATAAACTAGTAGCAAAAAATTTTATTTTTCTTACTTATCTAATTCATAAATATTATATATTGCCGTCCTTCCCATCCAATTTCCATAATTTACTTTGTATAACCATTTAGGACATTGCGAAAATACTATTTTATTAGAAAAAGGAAACCTATTTTCAAAAGCCTGAGAACAAGTTAAAGCTAATATGCATTTTTTATTTTTATCACAATTAATTTCATTAATATTATTAATTTTTTTAGAATCAAGATAATTATTCTTATAAAAATCCATATCACTACCCACATATGATAAAAAATAATATTCTGTTGGTGTTTTATATGTATCATAAATATAGCGTAATACTGGCAGTTCAGTTGAAGGTGGTATTAAAAGTAAAAGTAAAAGAAAACAATTTAAATACCACATAATTTTAGTAGTTTTAGCCCAATGTGTGGTGACTTGATATTGAAATTTATCCTCTAAAATCTGTAACCCATATACTATACATAAAGGCATAATACTAAAAATTGGCACCATAAATCTAATTTCTTTATGACCGATTAAATCATGACAAATTATAAATGTCAATAAAATCCATGTTAATACATTTTGTGGTTTATAAAAAAATACTAATAATGCACCAATTACATAAAATGGTCCAAAAGGTAAAATTGCTGCTGTCATATAAATATAATAATACCAAGATTCTTCACCATAACCATTTACCTTATTTAATATTATATTTTGTTTAAAATAATTCCATGTAGTTAATGGCCAACCACCATAAAACCAATGATCTACATAAACATTAGTTATAAAAACCGTAACTAAAATAAAAAATATCAGAATAAATAAATACTTTATTGGTGTTTTATTTATAAATATAAGCCATGCAAGTAACCCTAAAATTAAAAAAGCAACTTGAAATCTAGTAGTAAAAGCTAAACCTAAAAATAAGCCGCTTAGTAAATATTTTAGATATAATCTATTAAATTTAAGAAATAATATTGAAAAACCAAGGAGAAAAAATTTTCCTGAAATATTTTCTGAACAATAATGTATATTATAATAAATATTTGCCCATGTTAGTAATGTTAATAATATAAACCATTTTTTATATTGTTGATTTGTTATAGTTGGTAAAAAAGCTTTAATAAAAACAAGAATACTAATTATTGATAAAGCACTAGAAAAAACACGCATAATAAACCCAATAACAAAAGGGCTTGGCGTAGTAAACAATGCATAAAACTTATAAATAAAACATATAATCATCACTTGAAAAGTCGAACGCATTTGATCATGAAATTCCCACGGCATATGAAGCGTTTTCATACCTATTTTATAAGCTGCAAATTGAAAGATTTGATAATATTCATCTGCATGAACATAACCCACATGAAAATAGGAAGCTATTAAATAAATGATCATGGTGATATAAATATATTTTAATTTCATAATAAACTTTATAAAATAAGAAAAATTATTTTTTACAAGCAGGATTTTAACATAATAGACAATTAGTTTTTAACTGAAAAATATTTTAACCTTATATTAATTTATTGTATAATATATATTAAGGTAGACTTATAAAGTTAAAGGAAATTAGTGAATAAAGTAGTAGTGGGACTATCAGGTGGAGTTGATTCATCAGTAGCAGCCTATCTTTTAAAAGAACAAGGTTTTGATGTTAGTGCTATTTTTATGCAGAACTGGGAAGATTCTGACAATGATTACTGTACAATAAAACAAGATAGTATTGATGCCATTAGCGTAGCTGATATTCTTGGAATTGATATTAATATCATTAATTTTTCTAAAGAATATATAGATAGAGTATTTAGCTATTTTTTACAAGAATACAAAAATGGCAGAACTCCTAATCCTGATATTTTATGCAACTCAGAAATAAAATTTAAAGCATTTTTAGAGCATGCATTAAAATCAGGCGCCTTTGCTATTGCAACTGGACATTATGTTGATAAAATAACCACCTCTCAAGGCACACTTTTAACTAAAGCTTTAGATAATAATAAGGATCAAAGCTATTTTTTGTATCGTTTAAACCAATATCAAATTAAACACGCAATGTTTCCTTTAGGAAAAATTACTAAATCAGAAGTACGTAAAATAGCCTCTAAATTAAATTTACCTAATGCAAAAAAAAAAGATAGTACTGGAATATGTTTTATTGGTAAGCGTCCATTTAGAGAGTTTCTAAAACAGTATATGCCTACAAAATATGGTAAAATGATTACACCAGATGGTAAAATTATGGGTGAACATATTGGATTAATGTATTATACTATTGGACAACGAAAAGGTCTGGGTATTGGCGGTTTAGGTGACGCTTGGTTTGTGGCTGATAAAAACTTAGAAACTAATGAACTTATTGTTGTTCAAGGGCATGACCACCCATTACTTTTAAAAAAAGAATTAATTGCCAATCAATTAAGCTTTATCTTAGAAAAAAAACCACCAGAAGGTCGATATACTGCTAGAACTCGTTATCGAATGCAGGAAGCTAAATGTACCTTGACATATATTGATGAAAATCAATTAAAGCTAGTTTTTGATGAATCACAATGGGCAATTACCCCTGGGCAATCTGTAGTCATTTACGATAATACAGTTTGTTTAGGAGGTGGTATTATATTATAAAACTTTAAAGGAACATTATGCACATCCCTCAAGTAGACTATAAATCAAATTCAACAAATACTGATTTTGCCAATTCATTAAAAAATACTGGTTTTGCCGTTCTTAAAAACCATCCTATTGATCAATCTTTAGTAAAAGAAGTATTTGCTGAATGGGAATTTTTTTTTGATAGCAACTATAAAAATAATTACTTATATAACAATGATACACAAGATGGATTTTTTCCTATAAGCGTTTCTGAAACAGCTGTAGGTTATTCTACAAAAGATTTAAAAGAATTTTATCATTATTACCCATGGGGACAATTTCCCAAAGAATTATCTGATAAAACCATTAAATTATTTGCCCAAATGAATAATATTGCAATAGAACTTTTACAATGGGTTGAAAATAATTTACCTACTGATATTCGTGATAATTTATCTGAACCTTTATCACATATGATTAAAAACTCCAACCAAACTTTAATGCGTATTTTACATTACCCCCCATTAACAGGAAATGAAGATAAAAATGCAGTTCGTGCTAGTGCCCATGGTGATATTAATTTACTAACAATATTAGTTGCTGCATCTGAATCTGGCTTACAAGTTCAAGATACTAATAATAACTGGCTTGATGTTCCAGTCGACCCTGGAATGCTTGCTATTAATATTGGCGATATGTTACAAGAAGCAACAAATGGATTTTTTAAATCAACTTTTCATCGGGTTATAAACCCAACTGGAGATAGCAAATTAAAATCGCGCTATTCAATTCCATTATTTTTGCATGCTAGACCAGATGTAGTATTATCTAAACGCTATACTGCAGAAAGATATTTAAATGAACGCTTAAATGCATTAGGAATAAAAAAATTCAATAAAAAAGGATAAAATTTGTGGCAGAAAAAAATACTAATTATGTTTCCGATACTACTAAATTTATTAATGAATTATTAAATAAAAATCCTCAATTAACAAATAAGCAAAAAAGCTTAAGAAGTACTTGGTGGGATAAAAATTTTATTGATTTAGAGGAACAAAAGGATTTTAAAGAAAGCGATATACCTCAAAATGGCTATGTATATTTTACTTATAAAAAATAAACTAAATGTTTGAGATTAAAACAAATATTACTAAAGATTTATATAATTATGCTATAAACTCTAGTATTAAAGAACACCCTGTATTAAAAAAATTACGTGTGGAAACATCTAAGTTAGCTACTTCTAAAATGCAGATTTCTGTTGATGAAGGGCAGTTTATTGGCTTATTAGCAAAAATAATTAATGCTAAAAAATACTTAGAAATCGGCGTTTATACAGGTTATAGCTCACTAGTAATGGCTCTTAGTATGGGTAAAACGGGAAAAATTATTGGACTTGATAATAATAAAGATTTTATTAATATTGCAAAATCATTCTGGATTGAAGCAAATGTTGATAAACAAATCGATATAATGTTAGATGACGCTATTATATCACTACAAAAACTAGTTAATGATAATCAGGAAAATACATTTGATATTGCTTTTATTGACGCTAATAAAAATGATTATTTAGAGTATTATGATTATTGTTATAAACTAGTTAGACCAGGTGGTCTCATTTTATTGGATAATGTTTTAATGCAAGGTCTTGTAATTGACAAAAATCCACCAAATTTTGTCAAAGCTATTAAAGAGTTTAATCAATTTATTTATAATGATAACCGTGTAGAAATTTGTCTATTGCCATTTGCAGACGGTCTAACAATTGCTTTAAAAAAGGATTTATCATCATGTTGCGTAGAATTAGGAGAAAAAACAATTTAGTTAATAATATGAATGTCGTTCCTTATATCGACGTTATGCTAGTACTATTAGTTATTTTTATGGTAACTGCACCAATGTTTGTCCCAGCTATAATTAATCTACCAACAGTTGGTAGGGCTTCGCAAATGAATAAAAGTCCTATCCAAGTTAATATTAATAAAGAAGGCAATTATTCCATTATTCAAAATAATAAATCTCAATCAGAAAATAGTTTAGACAGCTTAGCTAATGCTGTAAAAATTCTTGCTATGGGCGATACTGCAGTTGTAATATCTGCTGATAAAGAAGTAATTTATAACACTGTAATAAATGTTGTTGATAAACTATATTCTGTTGGTATTAAAAAAGTTGCTTTAGTTGTAAAAGAAAAAAATGGATAATAAAAAAAATTTATCTGGTATTATTTTTTCTATAATATTGCATATAATATTTTTTTTAGTAATATTATCTACAATTCATAAATCTAATTTTTTAGTTCCGTCTAGGTCAAATGGTATTCAAGTTGAACTTGTAACTCTTGAACAAATTACTCCTGTAAAACAAGATAATCTGCTAAAATCTACACAACCAATTAAACCTATCATTAATAATGCTGAAATAAATATTAATGAAAAAAAAGAAAAGAAAATACAACAATTAAAACAAAATACAGAAATAAAAGAAAGTAACCCAGTAGAAAACGTAAAAATGCAAATTAAACAGGAAAATAAACGTGAAAAAAAACCTACAAAGGATCCTACTAAACAAGTTAATGATCTATTACATGGAATAGATACAAAAAAAGGACATAATAAAGGATTGGCTACTAACGGCAATAATAATGGCACCTCTAAAAGTAATAACTTAATTTCTGATTATGCAGATTTAGTAATTGAACGGGTTCGCCCATTTGTTAACGTTCCAAATAATATGGATAGCGATTCTTTTGCTTTGGTAGAAGTTACTCTTCTTCCTAATATGCAAATTTATGAACTAAAATTAATCCACTCAAGTGGCAATAGTTTATATGATGAAAGCGTGCAAAATGCTATTAGACGTGGTGCTAGCGTTTTTCCTCCCTTACCAGCAGGTGCAAATTGGGCTGATTTCCAAACTATAAAATTAACGTTTCGTCCATATTAATTTAACGGAGAATTCATGAAAAAATATTTATTCTTACTTAATATATTATTATCATCTTACCTATTCGCTGAGCAAAATATAGAAATTGTAGGGGGAAACAATGTAAATATCCCTAAAATTGCTATAATTGATTTCACTAATGATTTGAATGATAATGATATAACAAATATTGTCGTTAATGATTTAAAAATCACTGGTGAATTTTTATTAAATAAATATCCTAATATAAGTATGGTTGAAAGTGCTAATGAATATATTGTTTCTGGAAAAATAGAAAGTACAGTTTCAGCTTATAAATTAACATATAAACTCATTAATAATACTGAATCAAAATCAACCATTCTTGATCAAAATATTGAATTTAATGTTAAAGATTTACGCAAAAACGCTCACAGTATTAGTAATAATATTTATCAAACACTTACCAATACTCCTGGCATATTCAATACTAAAATTGCCTATATTGCTACTTTTAAAAATAAATATAATTTAATTGTTTCTGATTATGATGGTTATAATCCATCTGTTTTATTATTATCTAAATCACCTATTTCATCTATTAGTTGGAATAAAGATGGCTCACAGATTGCTTATGTATCACTTGAATCAGGAAAACCTGTAGTTTATGTACAAGATATTTATAAAAAAAACCGATATAAAGTAGCCAATTTTATGGGTTCAAATTCATCTCCAGCTTTCACTGCTGACGATTCAAAACTTGCAGTTACCCTAACAAAAGATAATGGTTCACATATTTATTTAGTAAATAATACAGCATTTACACCTAATAGTTCTGCTTCTAACATTATCAACTTTGCAACAATAGATACTGAAGCTTCAATTGCTAAAAACGGCAATATAATATTCACGTCTAATAAAGACGGTGGACCCCAAATATTTTTAGCAGGAAATCCAGGTGAATCTTCAACAAGGCTTACTATGAACCTAGGTAATTATAATACCACAGCTCGTTGGGCTCATGATTTAAGTAAAATAACCTTTATTAATCGCACCGGTGGAATTCTTAAAACATACGTATTAAATTTAGTAGATAATACTGCCTATCCAGTTAGCTTAGATACTTCTCTAGACATATCGCCTAGCTTTTCTCCTAACGATAAATTAATATTATTTTCTAGTAATAATTCAATTTATATTGTCAATACCTTAGGAACTATACAAACAAAAGTAAATATTTCTGCAGATACTATCATAGATCAATTATGGGCAAATAACTACTAAACTTATTGTGACATCCCCTACTAAAGTGCGAGGCTTCTTGACGCTTCACAGGCATCAGCTTAGTACCTTACACTTTATAAAACAAATTGGCTGCAACATATTGTAAAATATGAGTTTTTTGGATTCTAACATGAGCAAAAAACTGCAGCCAATATTCTTCAAGTAATCCACCCATTTGTAACAGGAATAAGAAAAGATAAATCTTTACTAATTTCCTGGGTAGTTTTTCAAAAAATATGGCTTCTACTTGTTAAAGAACTTAGTTGATAATTATATTTATTGTAACAATCTAATTATCATAAAACAGCTGGCAAATTTATTTAATAATGCCAGTTCTCC
>JACCDN010212748.1_pt1 | contig 11594 bp, 11 predicted proteins | sample 7441691 | NCBI WGS metagenome assembly JACCDN01 (sample SAMN15323439, study PRJNA562643) | freshwater metagenome | isolation source: river surface water | place: USA:Blue River Watershed | collected 2017-08-16
GAGCATCGAAGTGGGCCCGAAAGCCTTCGACCCGAACAGCCTTTATGTCCCCCTGAATTCAGTCATTTTCGGCCAGAACGAGACCTATGTCTTCCTTGCCGGCGCAGAGGGCAGGGCTGTCAAGACGCCGATCGAATTGGGCCAAGTCCTGGACAAATGGGTTCAGGTGATTTCTGGCCTGGCCCAAGGCGACAGCCTGATTGTGGAAGGGCAGAGGCGCCTGGAGGAAGGACAGGCTATTCAAGCCTCCTCCCCCAACCTTAAAGCTCCGAAGCCCCAGCCGGAAAACTAATCCGCAAAATCCTTGAATTCCCAAGACGAGAAAAGCAGCGTTCTCCCCGAACTCAGAGACATCGCCGATTCCTTCTGGGGCTTTTTCGTGTTCAATCGCCGCCTGGCCATCATGGTTGGCCTCATCTTCGCGGTCCTGGGAACCGTGAGCTTCTTCCAGATCCCCCGCGAAGCCCAGCCTGAAGTGCAGATCCCCTTCGCCACCGTGGTCACGGCTTATCCGGGCGCTTCGCCCAAGGAAGTGGCCGATCAGGTGACTTTCAAGCTAGAGCAGAAGATCAAGTCCGTGGAGAACCTGGCCGAACTGACCTCCACCTCCTCGGAGGGAGTCTCCCAGATCTTCGTGGAGTTCGACCCCAAAGCCGATGTGGAGGACAGCCTCCGCAAGCTGAAGGACAAAGTGGATGAGGCCAAGGCATCCCTTCCTGAGGACGCCACCGACCCTTCTGTGCGCGAGATCTCCTTCAGCGACGAGCCCATCATCATCTTCTCGATGTTCGGCGACTTGCCCTACGAGCAGCTGCTGGAGGCCGCCAAGGAGGCTCGGGACAGCCTGGAGAAGATCGCAGGCGTCCAAAGCGCGAACATCGCCGGCGAGCGCGAGCGCCAGGTGCTGGTGGCCGTGCGCGAGGCGGACATGGTCCAGTACGGGCTGAGCCTGCGCGGAATCAGCCGGGCCATCCAGTCCTTCCATTTCAGCAGCCCGGTGGGCAATGTCCGGGTCGACGACCAGTTCTACCAGGTCCGCATCGAAGCCGACCAGGACACGGCCGAGCAGATCGGAAGCATTCCTCTTTCCGTCCGCGACGGCGCCACTATTTATGTTCGCGACGTGGCCCAGATCCGGGAGGAGCTGAAAGAGGCCACGAGCTCCAGCCGGGTCTCCCGGTCGGGAGAGCCGTCCAAAAACGCCGTTTCCATCAGCCTCGTCAAAAAGACTGGCGAAAACGTGATCAAAACCGTGGACGAGGCCCGGGCGGCCTTTCAATTGCTCCAGGCCAACGGGAGCATTCCGGATTCGGTCCAGGTCATCGAGATCAACGACACGGCAAAATACATCCAGGACGATTTCAACAGCCTGATGGGCAATGCCTTGGGCACGGTGGCCCTGATCTTCGGCGTGCTTCTTTTGGCCTTGGGCTTCAAGGAAGCCCTGATCGGAAGCATTTCGATCCCCTTCACCTTCTTTGTCACTTTCGCTTACCTGAACTGGCAAGGGGCCTCCTTCAATTTCATGGTGCTCTTCAGCCTCATTCTGGGGCTGGGGCTTCTGGTGGATGCGGCCATTGTGGTGATGGAGGGCATGCATGAGAACCTGTACAGGAAGAACCTGAGCCCCGTGAATGCGGCCCTGATGACCATCCAGACCTATCGATGGCCGCTGATCTCGGGCATGCTGACCACGGTGGCCGCCTTCCTGCCCATGCTGATGGTTTCAGGAATCATCGGTGAATTCTTCAAGTTCATTCCCATCACCATCAGCGCCGTCCTCATCAGCTCCTTGCTCATCGGCCTGCTGATCCTGCCGGCCTACTCCGTCATCTTTCTCCATCAGGCCCGGAAAGAAGCCAAACCCTCCAAAATCCTCCGCTTTCTTCACGGACGAAGAGAGCGCTTCATTGGCTGGGTGGATACCCACTACCAGGCTTTTCTGGGCAGGCTTTTGGCCAAAAGGCGCACTCGTTTTGCGCTTCTGGCCGTCTCTCTCATTGCCTTCGCTTCCGCGGCGGCCCTGCCCGTCATGGGCTTGGTGAAAGTGGAGGCCTTTCCTTTGGTGGATGCGGGCACCATGAGCATCACCATTGAGATGCCGGCCGGCACGGCGATCGAAAAGGTCGACCCTGTGGCCAGGAAGATCGAGCCCCTTCTCCAGGCCGATCCGAACGTGAAGAGCTACGTGGTCAACCTGAGCGGCGGGGGAAGCGGAAAGGCCTCGGCCAGCTTCACGGTGAACTTTGTGGACGAGGAGCTGCGCGAGCTGAAGACCTTTGAGCTGGAGCAGAAATACAAGAAAGACTTGGCCTTCATCACCGAGGGGCAGCTGACGCTTTCCGAATCCCGCTCGGGTCCTCCCAGCGGCGCGGACATCCAGTTGCTGGTCTTCGGCGAGGACTACACGGTGCTCAAGAAGATCTCCAGCGATCTGCAAGCCAAGCTGGAGCAGATCGGCGGCGATCAAGTGAAGGACAACCTGGAGGACGGCACGGCCGAATTCACCTTCGATTTCAGCCAGCCCTACCAGAAAGCCCTGCTGCGCCAGCAAGGCTTGACTGCGGCCGATGTGGCTCAGGAAGTGCGCATGGCCGTTTACCCCACTACGTCCATCACCCTCAAGCGCGGAGAGGAGGAGGTCGATGTGAATCTCCAGCGCGAGTGGGGAGGAGCCTCCCCCAGCTCGATCGACCAGATCCGGGCCATCCCCATCCAGAACCTCTCGGGAAGCTATATTCCTCTTTCCGCCTTGGCCGAGCCTCGGCTTGGCCCAGGCTTGAGCGCAGTGAACCATTTCGACGGCGAGCAGGCCATTACGGTCAGCTCAGGCCTCGCCCCGGGAAAGGTGGCGGCGGATGTTTTGGGCCAATTGGAGCCTTTTCTGGCTTCCTACGATTGGCCCCGAGGCTACAGCTGGCGCATGTCAGGCGGTGACGAGGAGACGCAGAAGTCTTTCCAGGATCTGCTCACGTCCATGGTGTTCGGCCTGATCCTCATCCTGCTGATCCTGATCACTCAGTTCAACTCCTTCAAGCAGCCGTTCGTGATCCTGATGACCTTGCCCATGTCGCTGATCGGGGTATTCTACGGCTTCATGCTTTTTGGCATCAAGCTCAGCATCGCCGCCATGATCGGAATCGTGGCGCTCTCCGGCATTGTCATCAACGATGCGATTGTGCTGATCGATCGCATCAACCAAAACCGCCAAAATGGCATGAGGCTGGCCGAGGCGATTCAGGAGGCCGGCCCGGCCCGCCTTCAGCCCATCATCATCACGTCCGTCACCACCGTGCTGGGCATCCTTCCCATCAGCCTCACGGATCCCTTCTGGCTGGCGCTGGGCATGGCGATCGTTTTCGGCATGGCCTTTTCCACAGTCCTCACGCTGATCTTGGTGCCGGTGCTGTACTACGCCTTCGAGCGCCGGGGGGAGGCGAAGCGAATGAAGGGGTCATAGCCTCGGCCGCACAAAAAAAGAGACCCCGGCCTTTCGGCGGAGTCTTAGGCCATCGCTCTGTGGGCGAGGGCAGGTTTTTGAAGAAGAGGCTTCCTGTGCGATGCTCATTGGGTGCCTTCTTTTTCCGCCTCCATTTTTCCTGAGGCGGCCAGGTACCCCCTCTGCACCTCCTTATCGGCATCGGCAGGATAGGGGCCGCCTCGCCTTGCGATCAGCTCGCCAACCGCGAAGCCTCCCATTGCTTCCTCCCGTTCGCTAGGGTTGGTGAGGGTGGGGGGACAGTCGGAGTGGTGATAGCCACCCCCTTGATTGCAAAAGTAGCAGTGCATTCGAATTCTCCTTCGGCCCATCGAGCATTTGGCAGGCCTTGCCAAAGCCGGCAGATTATATTTACTATAGCAAAAAATAAATTTTTGTCAATACTTCCAGCGCGGCTTTTTGGCTTCATGCGCTCAGTCCAGCCCTTGCGTCTCATCCCCAGGCTTCCTACAATAAGCCCTGTCCTTATTCACAAGCCCATGGCCCAGCTAAGAAACCTCTACAGCAAGGAAGACTGCCTCAAGCGGATCGCCCAAGAGAAATTCGCGCGCAGGACCGTGTCTTTTTACCGCTATGTCCGCATCGGCGATCCCCAGGCCTTGCGCGACGAGCTTTTTGCGGAATGGGATGCGCTGGGCGTGCTGGGGCGCATCTATGTGGCTCGCGAAGGCATCAATGCCCAGCTTTGCGTGCCGGAGCCGAACTGGGAGGAATTCGCCCAAAGGCTTTACGCTCGGCCGGAATTTGCTGGCATTCCCTTCAAGGTCGGCCTGGAGCAGGGGGAGTCCTTTTGGAAGCTGATCATCCGCGTCAAAAAACAGATTGTGGCCGACGGGCTGGCGGAGGGCGAATACGACGTGGAGAACGTGGGAACGCATTTGGATGCCGAGGCCTTCAATCGGGCGATCGATGAAGGGGCCACGGTGGTGGACATGCGCAACGCCTACGAAAGCCGCATTGGCCATTTCGACGGAGCCATCCTGCCCGATGCCGACACCTTTCAGGACGAGCTGCCGCTGGTCAAGCGCCTTTTGGAAGGCAAAAAGGACGAAAAGATCCTGCTCTACTGCACGGGCGGCATCCGCTGCGAAAAGGCCAGCGCCTACCTGAAGGCCAACGGTTTCAACGATGTGAGCCAGCTCCACGGGGGAATCATCCAGTACGCGCACGAAGTCCGTCAGAAAGGCCTGCCTTTGCGTTTCAAGGGGGCCAATTACGTCTTCGACGAGCGGGTGAGCGAGCGGGTGACGGACGAGGTGCTGAGCCAGTGCGACCAGTGCGAGAGCCAGTGCGACGCTTTTACCAATTGCGCCAACACGCTGTGCAACCTGCTATTCATTCAGTGCTCTGGCTGCCGGGGTCGAATGAGCAATTGCTGCACGGCCGAATGCCGGCGCATCGCCGCCTTGTCCCCAGAAGAACAGCGTGCCCTGCGCAAGCGCCAAAAATCCTCTACGCCGCAGCTGTACCGCCGCCGAGTGCGGCCGGATTTGAAAAACGCAGAGGCCAAGCCGGTGTTCGAGCTGAAATAAAAAGCTTGTCGCTCAGAGGCCGAGCGAAGCGAGGCCGAAGAGCCTCCGGCCTGCCCCTCATGCCAATTGAAAAGCCGGACTGGGAAGTCCGGCTTTGCTCGGCGAAGGCCGAGAGAGGCTCACATGGCGTAGCATGTGCAAGGCGGAGTGGAGCAAACGCAACCGATCCCCCTTACGCCATGTGGAGGGAATCCATGCCTATCCAGGGTCATACCGCAGCCCGTGCCGCACGTGCATGGGCGTTGAGTCGGGTCTGGCTGGGGCGGATTTGGGTTCGGAGGCGCTGACTTATTTTCTCCTGCGCTTTTTTCGTCGGCCATGATTACCTCAGCTGATGCCAGATGCAGAGAGCAGGACTTTCCTGCCAAAGATCAAGGACAGCAGCGATTAGCATTTTATTATAAATTTTAAATTAGCGCAAGTCCCGAATGAGCAACAGATGTTTGTCGCTCAGAGGAGCCTTGGCGACGAAAAGCCTCCTTTTTCACTCCCATCCTCAGGAGACTCTTCGCTGCGCTCTGAGTGACAGACAGATGCTTTGCCTGCGCCCTTGCTCAGCCTCCGGCCCCTCCAATCCACCTCCTCACCACGAATTTCTTCCTGTCCTCGCCGTTCTCATCCTTGCCTGCGTCATCGGCATAGCGGTTCATGGGCACCCGGCTTTCCATGGCCTCCGTCAGCACTTCCTGGGCAGATCTCACCCTTACTCCGCCCTGGAAGCCTTCGGTTTCATCGTCGAAATCAGCCTTGCTTTCGATGGTTTTCCCGTTTCCCAGGGCAATGACCATGTGGCCTTTCCACACGATGAGGTCAAGCGGCTGCAGGAGGGCGGCGATCTCTTCGGTGCTTTTCCCGGCGATCTCCACGGCTCGGCCGTAGTCCAGCAGATCGCTGGTGTTGCGAGGCGTGGCCCCATTGGCGGCTTCGTACAGAAGCCCGGAGCAATCGACCCCCTTCAGCATCCATTGCTCTTGCAGCCCTTGGCTGATGGGGGACGCTGGCGGATAGAAGGCCAAAAGCGATTCGATGCCTTGGCGAACGTTGCCGCCCCAGGTGTAGGGGCTTCCTTCGGCTTCCAGCAGGGTGGCCAGGATCTCTTCCTTCGGCGGCAGGGCTTTTGGCCGCCCTGCCGGCTTCTCATTCGTCAGCTCCACAAAGCGGCTATCGATGTAGTAGCCTTTTTCGGTCGGATAGGGATAATCGGCGCTCTCCACCCGATAAATGGTTTTGTGGCCAGGGTCGCTTTCGGGCAAAGAAGAAGTGATGGCGCGCCTTTTGATTTCGAAGACCGTGCCTTCCAACGCCACAAATTCAAGTTCATCGATCTCCTCGTAATCGTCCAATTTGAGGGTGATTCCATCCTGCCCTCCAAAAACACCGTCAAAATCAGGAGTGTAAAGAACTGGGGTGGGGCCTTTGGAGACGGCGTATTTTGGCAGATCCGGCCCGCCGCAGCCCAGCAAAAGGACGGGCGAGAGGAGGCCGAGGGCGAGGAGCTTTTTCATAGGACAAAGGGGTTGGGACTGGCACGAGCATAGCGGGAATGGGCAATCCTCGTCAAACAGGCTTCGGCAGCCGCTCAGCCAGCTTCCTGAACCCCTCCTTGTTGCTCTCGTACTTCAGCAGCTCCAACGCCTCCTCCAGACCGCACCATTTCATCTGCGAATGCTCGTCGGACATCACTGCCTCCGCTTCCGGAGAGACCTGGGCCGCGAAAACGTGCTCCTTCGTCCATCCGTGGCCCCCGTTGAACTCGAACTCGAAGGAATGCACGTCCTCAAACCATTTCTTAACCTCATCAATTCCCGTTTCCTCCAGCAGCTCCCGTTTCGCCGCCTCCAGAAAACCCTCTCCCTCCTGGATGCCGCCGGTCACCGGCTGCCAAAACCCTCCCCGCTCGGGGGTGCGCTTGAGCAGGAGGAAAAGGGGACTTCCTTCCGCCACTTTAAACACAATCACTTGGGCCTGCGCGATGCGGTTTTGGGTCAAGGCAGGGGATGTTAGGTGAGGTTCTGGCATGCTGGCCTCGAATCATTCTTTGCGAACTTCTCCGGAAATGGCTGCCGGAAGCTGGCCGCATTTCGCCTCATCGTATCTCCCCTCTGCTCTTTCGTATTCGGCCCGGTAGGCCTCGCTCTCCGGGGCGAATTGGGCTTTGCGCTCAGCCTCTTCCATCGCTGTTTTCAGGGCTCCGCAATCCAAAGCCTGGGAATAGGCGCTGGGCTGGTTGGTGAGGATCACGAAGCGTTTCGGGTTTTTCGGCATGAACCGGGCCGCGAACCCCCCTCCGTCCTGGGGGTACTCGTAGCGGCCATTCGCCGGAGCGGGGTAGAGATTGAAGTCCCAGCTTTCGAACCACGTTTCCACCGGCTCGCCCTTTTCAGGCTTCAGCACCACGCCGTAGCGCAGCACAGGCTCTTCGTTGTACAGGTTGTTGGTGGTCTGGTGGCCGATCACCATTCCGGTGGCGGGCTCTCCGTAGCGGTAGACGAGCCGATGGGCGAGCTGGCTGCCCGTGAAGACATTCACGACCGCGAAGGCCAGCAGCAGGCCCGCTCCCACCTGCAGGGTTTTCCTCTTGGTGGGCAAAGGCAGCGTGATGATGAAGAAGAAGGCGGTCAGCACGATCAGAAGGAAGCGGCGGCTGAGCAGGCCAATGAGGAGAGTCATCCGATCGAAGTTTAGTCAGTATGCTTTTCTTCAGCAGTATAGCAAAGTCTGCCCTCCTGTCTTTCTAGAAGGCGGACAATTCCACATCGTCTTCGCAGGCCAGCACGTCCTTCTCGTTTATGGTTCCGCTGATGACGGGGAGCTTTTCCAGGTAGCTGGAAACCCGGTAGAAGCCGTCCTTTTGGATATCCGAATCAAAATCCCCCTCCCCGTCCATGTCCTCATCTTTGTATCCTACGGGCCAAAAGCCGTAGCACTCTTCCAGGAGCGACCAGTTCGATCCGTCCTGGGTGGCATACACTTTCTCCACTCCTTCCCCAATGCTCGCCCCTCCAAATCCGTCCACCACGCTCATCATCAGCTTTCCTTCATCGGCCCAGAGGTAATAAGGGTTGTTCCCCCCAGAGCTCTTTCCTTGGATGTCCTTGATCTGCAATAGCTTGTGCCATTTTTTCTCTTGCTCCGAGGCCACCAGCAGGCCGGCGAAATTGGGGTCGAAATTGTCCTTTTTTTCATCGAAATCAAAAGGGCGGGCGATGGACCACTGGAGGACGGGCGCAAGATACACCTCGCCCATTTTGAAGTAATTCTCCATCTGTTTTTCGTCGATGTCCGCTGGCAGATCGAAGTTTGGATTTTGAATCTCCTCAAGGGTTTCGTTCGCAAGCAAGTCCTGTTCAATCATTTGGGAAAAGGATTGGTTTGGGGGAGGATTCACCATCATCATTTTGTTGTACCGCTCCAGCACAGTGACTAGCTCTGCCCGGGTCACCGGCGCATTGGGCCGAAAGGTGTCCTTGCCCTCGTCGCCCTTAACCAATCCTGCATTTGCAGCCCATTCTATCGCTCCTGAAGCCCAGTGATTTTCGGGAACATCTGAAAATTGGCCAGCGGCGAAAGCCAAACTGCCCAAGCCAAAAGAAAGGCCGCAAAGCAGGGCGACCGCAAGAAGATTTCCTTTTTTCATAGTATGAAAATTAGAATCTAAATTGAGCCAATATTATTTTACCACTTTTGGATCCTGCCTACAAATTTAAGAAGGGCTCCGTTGGAAGCCTTTTCCCTCGATGCGCGCCTGTTTGAGCTCCGGCTAGCCCGTCACCAACGTATACCATTTATATAGCCCAACCATGCCGCTCCCGTGCCAAAATTCCAGCAGCTCCTGGCTGGCCAGGGTCAGGTTTCCGGGCAAGTCGCCGTTGCCGTCCGCCGTCATTCCCTCTGCCGCTTTCGGCTGGAAGCTGTCGTAGGCGTAGAACTCGTCTTTGGCCTGATCGAATCCGAACAGGGTCAAATAGTGCTCGTAGCCCTCCCGCTCGCCCAAAACGACCACGGGGCGCCCCTGGGAAAGCTCCTGGCGCAGGTAGGCCAGCTTCTCCGGGTCGGAAAAGCCCTTCACATTCGGCGTTTGAACGGCGATGCCATTTTCCTTCAGTTGCTTTTCCAGCCCCCAGGGCAAAGTGTAGCGGTTGGGCAGGCGCCAGCCTATTTCTTCGGCAAATCGGGCTGAATCTGCCTCCTCGCCTGTCAGCGCGCGCACCACGGCCGCCGCATTGAAGGGCGCGCAGTCGTTCACGGTCTGACGGTAGTTGAATTCCGCCGGGTAGGGGATGAGGGCGGATTCCTTTATCCGAGCCTCATCCAAGGCAGGTGGTCTGCTGCGTAAAAAGAAAGCCACTCCCATTAAAAGGAGGCTTGCGAGAAGCAGTCCCAGTGATTTTTTGGAGGTCCGGGTCATCGGGATTGAGATGGATGGATTTATCGCCGATCATGCGTTTTTAGCAGCGGCCATGAAAACAAGTGGTTTGATTTCAGCTAAAAGCCAACGGATAGCTTTTCACTTCGTGGTCGAGCCTATTGGCCAATGTTTCCTCTTGCACTTCCAACTCGTAATGGGATTGCAAATTGAGCCAAAATTGAGCGGTGGTTCCAAAGAATTTGGCCAGTCTTAAAGCAGTGTCTGCGGTGACGCTTCTTGTGCCATGGACGATCTCATTGATGCGTCTGGGGGGCACGCTGATATCTTTGGCCAGTTTGTATTGGCTCAGGTTGAACGGCTTCAAAAATTCCTCCATAAGAATCTCGCCGGGGTGGATGGGTTGTAGTTTTTTAGTCATTGTGAGGAGTCAATGATTAAATATTTCAATGATAGTCTATGATTTCAACTTCGTAGGCATCTCCATTTTTCCAAGCGAAGCAGATCCTCCATTGCTCATTTATCCTAACGCTATGTTGCCCCTTTCTGTTGCCTAGCAGTTTTTCCAAATGATTGGCAGGAGGAATTCTTAAATCATTTATGTTTACAGCGGCATCGATCATCCACAGCTTCCTCATGCCGACTCGTTCTATATTCTTGAATTTGAATGAACTTTCCCGATGAAACAATTTTTCTGTTTCTTTGCAGCAGAAGCTTTTGATCATCCGTTGGTTCGCTTAGATCTTGTCACGGCTCAATAATAACGGAATTCGTTAATAACGTCAAGCGTTATTATTACTATCCCTAAATTTCTCAAAATTTCCCACTCCGAAACAGATTACCCTCCGCTTGATCAGGGCATGCAAATCTGCTCCAGCAAGAGGGCGAGCAGGGGTAAGCTGAATCGAAAAACTTACTCCAGCTAAGGAGCTTTCTATGGTGCAATGATTACTCTTACTTCCAACTTTCCACCTTTTTCATTCAGATCGTTTTCCAATCCTCTGGGATTGTTTACAAGGCCATCAGGATCATACACAAAACACAAAAGCGTTCTGCATTCAGGGTGAGATTTATATTTTTGTATGTCGACAATCAATTGTTCACCGATTTCCCTTTTCCCCAATCCTTTTCTGCTTTTTTTTGTTTCAATTACAATTTTTTCTTCTTTTAGCAGAAAGTCCATCCGGGAACTGCTACCCGCGTAACTAGGTGTCCATTCTTCCGGTCGTATGTCATCGAATTCTATTTTCAAAAGTGCATGAAGTAGGTCTTGTACATCATACTCATCTGCTATTTCGAGAGTTTCTCTGTTTTTATGTCTGGCCCTTATCTGACGTACGACAAGATGAAATCTGCTTATAATTTTTTCCACCTTTTCCAGGGCAGAGGTATCACCTTTTCGTGATAGATGATTCCCCACCGCATCCTCCTCCCAATAATCTCTAATCTCATCTATAAATGAATCTAGAATTACCTCTGCGTTTTGAAGGCCAGTTTGGTATGCTTGCTCAAAGCGACTGTCAGGAGTGGTTGATGAAAATGCTCTCAGGTTATAATCAACCCCACTAAAATCACTTAGATGTCGGCCATTATCGCCGAAGATTTTTTCTATACAAACTTCAGTATCGCGATGCCATTTTTTAAACTCTGGCGAATTTTTTTGGATTTTTTTGAGCTTTTCTATTTCCTCCTTTTTTTGAGCTAATTTTTGAAGCGCCTGAGATTTGTCCATTTTTGAAAAAACTATTAATTAAGGCTCTTTCGAGTTTCCTTCCCTACTCCATCTCCACCTTCCATTCCCCCTTCGCTGCCAAGCCGTTCATTCGGGCCCGATGAGCCAGGGCGAATTGGGCCTCGTTTATTCGGCTCATGTCCTTGGCCCAAATGTGCAGAGCCGGGCGCTGGATGCTGCGGCCGTACGAGAAGCTGAGCGGCCAGGGCATTTTGCCTGCGTAAAGCTGGTTCATGCGGTTCAGTCGCTCCGTCGCCTCCTGGTCGCCTTGGCCTCCGGAAAGGAAGACGACGCCCGCCACGCTGGCCGGCACATTCTCCATCAGGGCCTCCACGGTCATTTTGGCCACCGTGTCCAGATCGGGCTGCTGCGGGCCATCTTGCCCCGCCAGCATCATGCTGGTCTTCAGGATCAGCCCCTCCAGAGCCACGCCCTGTTCCTTCAGTTCCGCAAAAAGCACCTGCC
>JACCDN010353178.1_pt1 | contig 11594 bp, 9 predicted proteins | sample 7441691 | NCBI WGS metagenome assembly JACCDN01 (sample SAMN15323439, study PRJNA562643) | freshwater metagenome | isolation source: river surface water | place: USA:Blue River Watershed | collected 2017-08-16
ACAGGACAGCACTTCAGTGCGCGCTTCGGCGAGCGGCTTGCCCTGTTCGGACGTCATCAGCGCTGCCAGATCGTCGGCATTCGCGACGATCAGGTCAAACCACTTGCGCATGACCTGCGCGCGTTCTTTGCCCGTTTTTCGCGCCCAAGCTGGAAAAGCTGCGTGGGCAGCTGCAATGGCTTGCTCGGCATCCGCCGGGTTAAGGTTAGGCACGTCGACGATCAGGCTGCCATCGGAAGGGTTGGTGACGGGGAAACGACTCGGTGCGTCAACCCACTGACCGGCAAGCCAAGCCTGGCTGCGAAACAAATCTGGGTCGGCAAGTGTTGGAAATGCGGGGGAAGGCATGGGGACTCCTGAGAGTGATTGTCTTGGAAAGGCAACAGGATAACGGAAGGTCGCTGGCATTGCACAAGCACTACGCGGTTACGAGGCATAAAAGGCAGGCTTGTCAGGAACGCGTTCTTGCTTTGAGTTACGAACCTTGGTCAACACCCTCAACAAACCACCGAAAGGCTTGTCATCATGAGTACCCAACGTTCAGAACAAAGAAAATCTACGAACCTCACGCAAGAATCTTTCGATGAGGAGTGGAAAAAGCTTGAGCAATTAGCCAAAGCACCGAATACCCCCAAAAAACCCTCTGTTCCCAAGTTGAATTTCCGGGATGTGAACGGCTCGGGCAGCCAAGCAAAAGAGCAGGAGAAATCAGCCTGGAAATTGATCCAATCCGATCAAGGTGTGAACTCTGCCAAGGCTCTGATGCAGACGCAGACAATCACCACAACACAGACAACTACCACAACACAGACAACCACCATCACTCAGACGGATCCGATGGCGCATACGAAACCCGTCATAACCCCAAGAAAGCAAACGAGGTTTGCGCCTGAGACGAGTTCAGATGGTGGTCCTAGTCAGGAAAAAACAAGCGCGAGATCAGAAAAAGCGGTTGACAGTCCACGGCGAACGAAAATTCTATCGAGGGAGTCAGCTCAATCAAAGCGCTCTGGATCGCCCAGTGTCTCGACAACGACTACGCCCTCGTCATCGCCGGCAGTGACGCCTAGAGAAAAGGATCAATTCGAATCACCGCGAGGCCTGAAAGCCAACCAATTCCGGAAAAGAATCAGCACTCAATTTTCAAAGGTGGCGCTGAATATTTCGGGCGCTATCGACGAGCTTTCACCCAGAAAGAGTGGGGGCAAAAACTCACCTTCTTCGACAGGACGACCTTCTCCGACAAAAGAAATTTCAAGAACGCCTCGTGAAAAATTGCCAGTCGAGTTTACAAATGCCTTGTGTAATGAGGCAACCAAACTAATTTTAAAGCTGCAAAAAGATGAAAAATTTCAAAAAGTCAGTCCTTCTAGGCAAGAACTTCTTCTTCATGCGACCTTAATTAAAATGCTGGAAGAGAAAAATATACCGTGTGACCTGAAGAAACTAGACCTGTTTTCTTCTGAGATAAGGATGCGTAGTCAAAATGCCATCGTTAACGTGGAGATTGATTTAACTAAAGAGCCCTATCTGGGCCCCGTCAATGAGATCAAGCGATATTTGAAAGATAATTTTGGGGCAAACGCAGATCGAGGCGACGTATATGACCTTGCGACCAATGAAGAAAAACAAAAAATGGAGCTGAACTTCGAGTCTTATTTTATTAGGGACATGTCTAGTAAAAAAGTTAAGCTTGAGTACGAGACCGATGACGGAAACATTGAAAGTTTCGGCTCTATTTGGGATTTGGAGATTTTTTTGAATAAAGGCGATCCGGAATCCGAGCAAGCGCAGTCTTTAGTCAAAGCTGATTCTGTCGATCAGGAAGAAGTGTTTACCCGATCGCGCTACATCTCGCACTTTGCCTCGCAACATGTGTTTGGTTTTATGGGCAAAGTCGGGCTAGGTATGCTGCCGGGATTGCCGTCGCCCTTTAAGCTTGATGATGGTGCGGAAATTATTCCCAAAGGAGATGTGCAGATCCGATACCGCTTTAAAAAGCGTGTCGATGGCGGGGTGGATGTTCAGATTTTTTATGAAATGAAGCCGGATCCTATTAAAGAGATCAAAACAAAGGATGGCCGGTTTGTGTATATTGACCCTGATGCGAGGCTGACTTTGAGTATGGGACTGTATTTTTCGCGTGATCGTGACATGCAGACTTCAGCAATCCGAATTAATGCGGAAGGTTGGAACCTGACGGTGCCGGGCAAATTTGATAAGATCAATTGAAGATTGAACGACCGTTTTTAGGAGATGGATGGATTTTTTCTGTTTGATCCTGCCACCATTTCAAACCTGAACAATCTGCATTCAATAGCGCCGTTGAAAAACGGCGTTTTTTTTGATTCTTTCAAACGCAGCATACGGGGCAGCGTCAGATCAGCAGTAAAGAGGCAAACGGTCCAGCCGGCAAAGCGATTTTTTAGCACACTACCAAAAGCACTGAAAAACGCAATTGCCATCGCATCAGGTTCCTGGGTGCTGTCACCGCGTACGGCTATCCGTTCGCCATAGGGTGGGTTGGCGATCAGTAGGCCCGGTGTGTCGGTCAGTGGTTTGACTTCTTGTGCTTCGATCTGTTTGAGCGGAATGTCGAAAGGAATACCTGCGCGTTCCAGATTATGGCGTGCCATGAGCAGCATATCGCCGGAGATATCGCTGCCGAAAATGGTGGGTGTGGTCGGCACGTTTGGCGCAGGCAGGGCTTCGCGTATCGCTTGCCACTCAGTGGCTTCAAAGTTGTGAAATTTTTCGAATGCGAAGGAACGGTTGATACCCGGTGGTATGCCGGCCAGCATTTGTGCCGCTTCGATCAGCAAAGTGCCTGAGCCGCACATCGGATCCAAGAGCGGTGTGCCCGGCGTCCAGCCTGCAACTCGTAGCAGTCCGGCGGCCAGATTTTCGCGCAAAGGCGCATCGCCTGTTTCCAGACGCCAGCCACGTTTGAATAGGGGCTCGCCGGAGGTATCAAGATAAAGCGTGACGGTACGAGCATCCAGAAAACCGGAAATCCGCATGTCGGGTGTGCGCGTATCTACCGAAGGTCGCTCGCTTTCGCGATCACGAAAACGGTCGCAAATCGCGTCTTTGATTTTCAGGGTAATGAATTCCAGACTTTTCAGCGGCGATTTGATGGCAGTGACATCCACACGAATCGTGTGACCGACGCCAAACCAGTTTTCCCACGTCGATGCCAGTGCCAGATCGTAGATATCGTTTTCGTTTGTGTAGCCGGTGTGTCCGATACGCAGCAATACCCGCGAGGCGATGCGTGAATGCAGATTGATGCGCATCGCGTCCGATAATTGTCCGGAGCAGTGCACACCACCGGGGACTTGGTTGTGTACTTTCAGCGTGCGACTCTGGGTGGCGATTTCGCCGAGTTCGGCAGCGAGTGCAGTTTCGAGTCCGCGGGGGCAGGGGCAGAAATAGGAGTGATTCATGGGATACCTTTTATCCGTTAAGCCGGGCGATCCATGGTCGGCCGGTTTGTGAAAGTTTCTAAAGCAGCTGCTGTTTTGATCAAGGTCGGTAGATTAACGACGAAAGCTGGGATCCAGTGTCGTTACATCCGTACCGAAATATCTTTTTCATTGAATACGCCAAATGGACAGATAACATCAGAGTGCAGCTAAGGTAGAAACCTACCATCAGCCCATCAGCGCACGTTCCACAAAATCCAGTCGGTCCTGACCCCAGTAGCCTTCGCCATCCACCCGATACCACGGCACGCCAAAAATATGCGCCGCGAGTGCATCGTCGGTATGACGTGCATAGTCGGTAGCGACGGCTTCACTTGTGGCATGCTCCAGTAAATCGGCCCCTTTGAGTCCGACACTGTCAGCAATGCCAGCGAGAGTCTCGCCATCAGCGATATTTTTTTCTTCGGCCCAGACGGCACGGCCTAAGGCAAAAGTCAGTGCCAGTGCCGTATCGGTGTCAGATTTCTGCTGAGCGGCAATGATCAGTTTGGATGCGAGCTCGCCTGACACCGGAAAAAATTTCGGATGTAAATTCAGCGGGATTTGCAAATGCTTGCTCCAGCGGGTAAGTTCCGCGAGACGATATTCCTGGCGCTGTATCGGGCGCTGTGCAACAGGTACGCCACCGGTCGCGCCAAAAACTTTGGCGATATCTGCGGGTTTGAGTTCAATGTTTGCGTGATGTTTTTTTGCGATGGCCACAAAGCGCTGATGTCCGAGGTAAGCCCAGGGCGAAGCGGGGGCCATGAAATATTCGACAGTTTTGCTCATGAGAGTCTCTTTCTTTTTAATTTTTTAATGCAAACAGTTTCGGGAAATTACTTGGGTAAACGGCTTAGTTAAATGGTTTGACGACGACCAGAATCACGACAGCAAACATTCCCAGTACCGGCATTTCATTGAACCAGCGATACCAGACATGGGAGCGCGTATTTTCACCGCGCTCGAATTGGCGCAGCATGCGTTTGCAGACATGGTGGTAGCCAATCAATACAAACACCAGAGCGACTTTTAGATGCATCCATATGCTGTCTTTGCCGATGCCGTAGTAAAGCCAAAGAATCAAACCCAATGCCAGCGCAGGCATCATCAGGATGGTCATGAAGCGATAGAGCTTTTGAGCCATCAGCAAGAGCCGCTGATTCGCAGCGGCGTCGGATTCCATCGCGAGATTGACGAAAATGCGCGGCAAATAAAACAGGCCCGCAAACCATGAAGCGATAAAGACGATATGCAGAGCCTTGATCCACAACATGACTTACATCCTCACTTCGCCGTGGCCGAGCACCAGGTACTTCAGTGAAGTCAGGCCTTCCAGACCTACCGGGCCGCGTGCATGGAGTTTGTCATTCGAGATGCCGATTTCTGCACCGAGTCCGTATTCAAAGCCATCGGCAAAGCGTGTGGAAGCATTCACCATGACCGAGGCAGAATCCACTTCACGCAAGAAGCGCATGGCGCGGCTGTAGTCTTCGGTGATGATGGCGTCGGTATGTTGTGATGAATATGTATTGATGTGATCAATCGCTTCATCAACGTTGCCTACGATTTTGACGGATAGGATGGCATCAAGATATTCGGTGTGCCAGTCTTCTTCGACAGCAGGCTTGAGATGCGGGTAGCTCGCGAGTAGTGCCATGGACTCAGCATCGCAGCGCAGCTCGACCTGTTTTTCTGCATAGAGTTTGGCCAACTCGGGCAGGACAGCAGGCGCAATCGCGCGCGCGATCAGCAGAGTTTCCATGGTGTTGCAGGTGCCGTAGCGATGACATTTGGCGTTGAATGCCACGGGCAGGGCTTTGGCGATATCGGCCTTGTCATCGATATAGACATGGCAGATGCCATCAAGGTGCTTGATCATCGGGACTTTGGATTCTTTCATCAGCCGCTCGATCAGACCTTTGCCACCACGCGGCACGATGACATCCACAAATTCCGGCATCGTGATTAGCGCACCCACGGCAGCACGATCGGTGGTTTCGATAATTTGTACGGCTTCAGCGGGAAGGCCGGCGCCGGCCAATCCTTCACGGACGAGTTTCGCTAGTGCTTGATTGCAGTGAATTGCTTCCGAACCGCCGCGCAGAATGGTGGCATTACCGCTCTTGATACACAGGCCCGCTGCATCGACGGTCACATTTGGACGCGCTTCATAGATGATGCCGATCACGCCGAGTGGCACGCGCATCTGGCCGACCTGAATGCCGGTCGGGCGATATTTCATGTTACTGATTTCGCCAATGGGATCGGGCAGGGCAGCGATTTGCTCGAGACCTTCGGCCATGGTGGCGATGGCTTTTTCGGACAGCGAGAGACGATCAATCATTGCAGGTGCAAGCCCGGCCGTGCGCGCTGCGTCCAGATCTTTTTGATTGGCAGCGGTGAGCAGCGCTGCGTCACGTCGGATGCCGGCAGCGATCAGCGTCAGTGCACGATTTTTTGCGGCGGTATCGGCCTTGGCCATGGCACGTGAAGCTTTGCGTGCAGCGCGGCCGATGTCGGTCATGTAGTGTTGGATGTCCATGTTTGTTTTTTGTCCTTCTATTTTTTTGCAATCTGCAACGCGAGTTGGAGTAACGCGTCCCAGGGATCACCTGCAAATGTTTTTGCGCGCAAGCCCTTGATCATGCGATCGACTTGCGCCGATTGCGACAAGGCTTGCTGCAGTGTCGCGAGTTTCATACGCGCCAGCGCCGGCCCCATCAGTCGCTCGCGCGCACCCCATATTCGATATTCTTTCAGCAGCATTGCCAGTGGCTGACCGTCTGCCGTGGCCAGCTTGAACCGCAGCAGGGTGCGAATTTCTTCGGCCACAGCCCACAGGATCAGTGGCAGTGCTTCGCCTTCACCTTTGAGGCCATCAAGCATGCGTACTACGCGCGCGACATCGCCGGCCAGCATCGCTTCGGACAGCTTGAAGACATCATAACGGGCGACATTGAGCACGGCATCGCGTATCTGCTCAATCGACAGCCTGCCCTCAGGATACAACAGCGCGAGCTTGCGGATTTCCTGATGTGCCGCAAGCAGATTGCCCTCGACGCGCTCGACCATGAAGTCGAGCGCAGGTCGGTCAGCGCTTTGTCCCTGCGCGGCGAGTCGCTGTCCTATCCAGCCAGCCAGATGCGCGCGTTCGACTACAGGAATGTCGATGAAAACAGCGGCCTGCTGGAGGGCAGTGACCCAGGCGCTTTTCTGTGTGGTTTTATCCAGTCGGGGTAGGCTGATCAGCGTGAGCGTATCTTGCGCCTGTCCGGCTTGCGCGTAAGCCGCCGCATATTCCTGCAGTGCTTGCCCACCTTCTTTGCCGGGTTTGCCCCCGGGGATACGCAGCTCAATCAGCTTTCGATCACCAAACAGCGACATCGACTGATTCACCGATTGCAATTCACCCCACTTGAAGTAACGGTCCACACTTAGCACTTCGCGCTCCGAAAATCCGGCGGCGCGTGCACTAGCGCGAATTCGGTCCGCTGCCTCAAGCGCCAGCAGATGTTCGTCGCTGCTGATCACATACAGCGGCGCCAGTGATTTTGAAAGATGCGCATCAAGTGCGTCGGCGCGCAGCTGCATCTGGAGTGTTATTGCTCAGGTTTGATGCGGGAGAGCTGGCGCATGATCTGACTGACCGCGTCGCGGCGCAAGTCGTCGTAAGTCATGCGTTCTTCCGTTTCTTTTGCGAGTGCCTGCGATTCGCTGTAACTGAGGAATGCCTGCAATGCTAGTTCATTGGGCTTGAGCAGCCTTTTGTTATTTTTATCTGCAAATTCGAATTGAATACGATATATCAGACTGAACTCACGAACCTGACCCGTCGCGTTCAGTGTGAGAATTTTTTTTTCCTCAACTTCTGAGAGAACGCGTAGTGTGACAGCGGCTGTTTTCTGTTCAGTAGCTATAGCCGTATTACCCAACGACAGAATGGATCGGCGTAGTTCGCGTTCCAGCGCTGTCCCCTTCGTCGCCTCCAGATAAACGGAGTCGAAGGAAATCTGTGAGGCAGGTGTGGAACCACGCAGGCTGAAGCCGCAACCGGACATAGATGTCAGCAGCAAAGCGGACACCGTGCAGGCAGCGAACAGGAATAAACGACGATTCTGGGTCATGCCACTCTCCTCAGGCGACGATATTCACCAGCTTGCCCGGCACGATGATAATTTTTTTCGGTGTGCCGGCTACATGTTTTTGTACTTGCTCGTTGGTGAGTGCGGTGGTCTCTATCGTTGCTTTGCTGGCATCGCGTGCTACCGTGATGCTGCCACGAAGTTTGCCATTCACCTGCACCATCAGCTCGATCTCGGCCTGTTCCAGTGCCGCGTTGTCGACTTCTGGCCAAGGTGCGTCGAGAATATCACCCATGGCACCCGCATAGCCCAGATCCTGCCACAGTGCGTGGGTGATGTGGGGCGCAACGGGATAGAGCACGCGCAGGAAGATACCCAGGCATTCGCCTATGGCCTTCTTGGCATCGGCGCTTTCATCAAGCTGCGCGCCTTCCAGCAGATTCATCATTTTCATGCAGGCCGACACCACGGTGTTGTACTGCACGCGGCGGTAATCATTGTCAGCCTGCTGCAACACCTTGTGGATTTCGCGTCGCAGTGTCTGGATCGCGGGCGTGACATTGCCGGGTTTGCCAGACAGATCAAGGTGCTGTGCTTTGGCGTGGGCATAAGTCCAGACCCGGCGTAGAAAGCGATGCGCGCCTTCGACGCCTGAACCCGACCATTCCAAAGTTTGCTCCGGGGGCGATGCAAACATGGTGAACAGGCGTGCAGTATCAGCGCCGTGTTCATCGATGATGGCTTGGGGATCAATGCCATTGTTTTTGGACTTGGACATTTTTTCTGTCCCGCCAATCTGTACTGGCTGCCCATCACTTTTCAGCGTCGCAGAAACGGGACGGCCTTTTTCATCCAGATTCAGCGCTACTTCTTCGGGGTTGAACCAGATTTTTTTGCCAGCCGCATCTTCGCGGTAGTAGGTTTCATTCAGCACCATACCTTGCGTGAGTAAATTCACGAAGGGCTCGTCGAATTTCACCAGACCGAAATCGCGCATCACCTTGGTCCAGAAGCGTGCATAGAGCAGATGTAGTACCGCATGCTCAATGCCGCCGATGTACTGATCCATGGGCATCCAGTAATCACTGCGGTCGTCGACCATGGCCTTGTCGCTGCCGGGCGAGCAATAGCGCATGTAGTACCAGGATGAATCGACGAAGGTATCCATGGTGTCGGTCTCGCGGCGCGCGGATTTGCCGCAGCTCGGGCAATCGACCTTCAGGAATTTTTCGTGCTTGTTGAGCGGATTGCCGGAGCCATCGGGCACGCAATCTTCGGGTAGCACCACGGGCAAATCTTTTTCTGGCACAGGCACATCACCGCAGTCGGGGCAGTGAATGATGGGTATGGGTGTGCCCCAGTAACGCTGGCGCGAAATACCCCAGTCGCGCAGACGGTAGGTGATTTTTTTCTCGCCCAGTCCTTTGGTGGCCAGGTCGGCCGCGACTGCATCAACGGCAGCTTGATAGCCCAGGCCGTCGTATTTGCCGGAATTAATGCAGTGACCCTGTGCTTTGTCCGCGTACCACTCTTGCCAAGCGTCGGTGCTGTAGCTCTGGCCTTCGATTGCAATCACGGCTTCAATTGGCAGATGGTATTTTTTCGCAAATGCGAAATCACGTTCATCATGCGCGGGTACGCCCATCACGGCGCCGTCGCCATAAGTAATCAGTACGTAGTTACCGACCCAAACATCAACAGCTTTGCCAGTCAGCGGATGCGTGACAGTTAGGCCGGTGGGCATGCCTTTCTTTTCCATCGTGGCCATGTCGGCCTCGATCACGCTGCCTTGTTTGCATTCGGCGATGAAAGCAGCCAGCCCAGGATTGGATTGTGCCGCGTGCGTTGCCAAGGGATGCTCTGGAGCGACTGCACAAAAAGTTACGCCCATGATGGTATCGGGGCGAGTGGTAAATACCCACATCTTGCCGTCATTGATCAACTGGCCACTGGCATCACTGATCTGATGCGGGAAAGCGAAGCGCACGCCCGTGGATTTTCCTATCCAGTTCGCTTGCATGATGCGCACGCGTTCAGGCCAGCCGGGCAGCTTGTGCTCGACGTGATCAAGCAGCTCTTCAGCGTAATCGGTGATGCGCGCGTAATACATCGGTATTTCGCGCTTCTCGATCACAGCACCGGAGCGCCAGCCACGACCATCAATGACCTGTTCGTTGGCGAGCACGGTTTGATCGATCGGATCCCAGTTTACTGTGCCAGTTTTTTTGTAGATGATGCCTTTTTCCAGCATCTTCAGGAACATCCATTGGTTCCATCGGTAGTAGTCCGGGCTGCACGCAGCCATCTCGCGTGACCAGTCGATTGCCAGACCCATGGATTGCATCTGGGTCTTCATGTAGTCAATGTTTGAGTACGTCCATTGTGCGGGTGGCACGTTGTTTGCCATTGCTGCGTTTTCGGCCGGCATGCCAAAGGCATCCCAGCCCATCGGCATCAGGACGTTGTAACCCTTCATGCGCAACTGACGTGCCATGACGTCGTTGATGGTGTAATTGCGCACATGGCCCATGTGCAGTTTGCCCGACGGGTAGGGCAGCATCGAGCAGGCATAAAATTTCTTTTTTTCCTTGCCCTGCGCGTCGCGCGCATGCTCTGTGACCTTGTAAGCGTCTATTTTGCGCCAGTATTCCTGCGCCGATTGTTCGACTTCGTTAGGGCTGTATTTGTCTTGCATGACGGGTGTCGGGTGAGTGTAGGCTGAGCCAGCCATTATACCGGCTGGGGGCAGGGGAAATGGCGGTGGGTAGGCGGGTTAAGCATTAACAGGCGAGACCATTGCAATCGAGGATCCACGCCCGCGGACCTAAGGCGTTTGAAAAAGTTTGTTGTTCGCAAACATGGACCCCGCTTTCGCTGGGGTGACGATTGAAGGGCCGGATGACGATTGCAGCTTTGGATGGCGATGTGAAGCCGGGATGACGCCCACCCGGGGGGGAGAGTGGCGCTACTTTCCGGCTGCTTTGGGTTCGGTCACGAAACCAATCTTGGTCATGCCGTTACCCTGAGCCGACGCCATCACCTGGGCGATGATTTCATAACGGGTGGATTTATCGGCTCTCAGATGCAATTCGGGCTGCGGTTTTTTTTGTGAGGCAGTGCTGAAGCGCATGGCCATTTCATCCTGGGTCACGAGCGCGTTGTTCCAGAAAAGCTGGCCCTCGGCGTTGATTGCCAGCGTGATGGTTTCCGGTTTTTCTGGCGCTGCTTGCGAAGGTGCGTTAGGCAAGTCGAGTTTGATAGCGTGCGTGAAAAGTGGTGCCGTGATGATGAAGATCACGAGCAGCACCAGCATGACGTCCACCATGGGCGTGACATTAATGTCCGCCATCGGTACCTGATGATTGCTCTCGTTAAATCCGCCGAATGCCATGATGATTTGCGCCTTTTATTGAGTAGGTTCGGCTTTCTTGCGCCGAGTACTGATCCTTGAGCCGGTAGTTAGATGCGCGTGCAGATCGTGTGCGAAGGCATCCAGCTCGGACAAGGTGATGCGATTGACCCGGGTGAAGGCGTTGTAGCCCAGCACTGCCGGAATCGCTACGACCAGACCAATCGCAGTCATGATCAGCGCCTCACCGACTGGGCCGGCGACTTTGTCGATTTGGATCGTGCCCGATGTCGAGACGGCGGCCAGCGCGTGATAGATGCCCCATACCGTACCGAACAGGCCAACGAAGGGTGCGGTAGAGCCCACCGATGCCAGTAAAGTCAGCCCACTCTCAAGGCGCGAGGACACGCGGTTGATTTGCTGGCGCAATGTGCGCGTGACGAGTTCACCCGGGTCGACGCTCGCGTTGAGCGAGGCGCTATTGGCCTTGACGCTCACTGCCTCTACGGCATGCGAGGCCAGGGGCGCGTAGACCTGCTCGGTGTCGGCATGACTGAGTGCTGTGATCGCATCTTCCATGCTAGGTGCATCCCAGAAGTGCTCGACGGCATTTGCGCTGCGGCGTATGCGCCAGGAGGCCAAGGCTTTGGACACAATGTAGAACCAGCTCGCGATCGACATCAGCAGCAGCAGATA
>JACCDN010461783.1_pt1 | contig 11591 bp, 5 predicted proteins | sample 7441691 | NCBI WGS metagenome assembly JACCDN01 (sample SAMN15323439, study PRJNA562643) | freshwater metagenome | isolation source: river surface water | place: USA:Blue River Watershed | collected 2017-08-16
AATTAAGGAATAAAGTGCTTTATTATCATTAAATATAAAATTGCTTAAATTATTATTAAAATATGAATAAAATTTAAAAAATGAAGATTTATTTTGATTAGTATCTAATACTATATTAACAAAACTATTTTTGTTAAATTGATCATATAATATTTTAAAATTTGTTTGATTATTATTTAAAGATACTTCATCATTTATTTTATTCATTGTTAATAATGGATTTTCATAAATAGAATTAATATTGCTTGTAAATACAAAAGGATTATTTAAATTTCCAATATAAATTGTATTGTAATCTAATATAATAACTTCACCAGAATTTGATATAAAAGATATCAAGTCATTAATACATTCTGTATAAATATTTACAGAATATTTTTTTGTAACAAAACTATTAAAATCATTATTAACAGTAATATTATTTTCATTAATAAACTCATTAACATCAACTGATAAACAATTATTTAAAAAAGATATATAAAGTAATAAAATACAAATAAAATTATTTTTAACAAATGATTTATTAGCAAAATAGAATGTATTGGGTAATAAGAGAATATTTGTATTATTTTTTTCATTAAATATATTAACATAATCTAAAATTTTATTTAAACATTCATTAAAAATAATTTTGTTTATACTGTAATATAAAAGATATGTAAAATTTTCATTAATATACACTGAAATTTTATTTAATATTTCTAGATAATATTGATAGGCTAAAATATTGTAACTTAAAAGTAAATAATTAAATAGTGAATAAATATAATAAAGAGGGTTAGTTAGATTTGTAATATCTAAATAATTATTAAATTGTTTAACATCATTAAATTTCATACTATAAAAATTACTTTCAGTATTATAATTATTATATTTAAGTGTAATACTAAATGTATTATTAATTGTTTCAAGATTATTTAAATCAGCACTATCAAAAATTGTTCCAATACTATAAATTGTATAGTAACAATTATAGTAAAATGGGTTAATAAATAATTCTTGGTAATTTGTATTTGACACTTGGTTATTTATTGTAAAAAATTCTATAATACTTTTAACTATATTATCATATTGTAAATTTGATTTGTTAAAAAATAAATTAACCAGATTATAAATTAAATTAAAATTAGTAAATTTAACTTTATTTAATGTTAAAATATTTAAAAATAGTATAATTATTTTATCATCATAATTATATTTAAAATTATTAATAAAAAGATTTATAACATTATTATTAATTTTAATAGATTCTGTTGAATAAAATTTAGAAGCTAACTCTTTTTTAAAATAAAATGATTGATATAAAAATAAAATTGATTCACTTAAATTATCAGGATTTGAACTTATATATTCCTTAAAATTATTATCATTTAATAAATTGATTTGGTCAAAACATAAAAAATTATTATCAATACTAAAAATATTATTTTTAATTAATGAAACATCTAAACTTGTAATTCCTTCAAATGAATCTAATAATGTTGTATTTAATTTATTAAAAAATACAATAAATTCATAAATAAATTTTAGAGTTATATTTCTTAATGTAATAAAATCATTTGGAATAATATTTGAAAAACTTGAATCAATAGTTAAATATGCAAAATAAGTAAATAAAAAGTAAATTCTATACATTGGTGAATTAATTGTAAAAATAAAATTAAGAAAAATATTTGAATTTTGGAAACTTGATAAAACATATTCACATTCTTTTGTACTTGAATTATAAACTTTTTTATAATATTTATAATTTTCAAAAGCACTATTATACAAATATGAATCTGTGTATATAAATAAATTTTGCATTACAAATGTATTTAAGGATATAGATAAATTATTATTAGGAATTATAGAATTAAAATTTATTTGAGTAAGTTGATAAAGAAAATTTTTAATTATTGAATTATTATATTTATTAATTCCATTTGAAATATTATAATAATAATTATCAATGATTTTATTAAAATCATCATTTAAAATAAAATTATTTAATAAATCATTTTGGCTAAATTCAATTTTGTTATTAAAATTTGTTTTAAATAAATTAAAATTTTGTATTATGATATTGCTTATATTTATAAATATATTTTTATAAAAATTTGGTTTACTTGTGTTAAATACAGATAATGTTGATGGTAATTGTAATTTTTGACATGGGTCTATTACATATTCAGAATACATAAAAAGATTACTTGAAAATGGAAAAACTGCTGTTGAATTATCCATATTATAAAATATACTATTTAACAATCCATTTGGTAAATAAATATAATTTGATTTTTTTGCATATATATATTTTAAAATTGATATTGATTCTGATATTAATGTAATTAAAGTGTTGTAAACTAAACTTTTAATATATTCATTAGATAAAAATAAATTATTATTATTATCAACAAAGTTAAATACATTATTATTAAAAATATAATTATTAAAAAAAGTGCTTTGTTTCTCAATATTAAAGTTTGCTGCTTCACTTGAACTTAAATTAGAAAGTTTTATTAATTTACCTAAAACATTATCAAATGTATTATACGTTTGATTATATCTATTAGCAAATTTAGCAATAATATTGTAAAATAAATAATAATTTAGAATTAATGTTTGATATATTGATATTTTTCTGTCTGTAAATGGTTTAATTTGGTTTTTTAAATAAAAATTATTTTTTACAGAATTTTGATATAAAATTTTATTAAACATATTTTTGCTTAATATTAATACTTTTTCATTAATAAATATATCTAAAAGTTTTTGTGTAAAAATAGCTATATCAAATGAATTGATTAATTTTGTAAAATCATATTGTTTAGAATTTATTATTTTTATAAATTCTTGAATTGATATATTACCAGTTTTACATATTACTGTTATTATTATTTTTATGTAAATATTTATTGACAAGTTACTATTACATAAATTTGATTTTGTTATTATTTGTGTTTCATTTTTTATTAATAATTCATTAAAGTCATTTGTTACTAAATTTCCAAAATAGGGTGTATCTTTTAAAGTGAATAATACAATATTTGTATTATCAGAATTATAAAATATATCATAATAAATTATATATGAACTACTTATATTTGATACAATTTTTAACATTTTACTAAAAACATCATCTGAAATAAAATATTTTGTACTTCTAACTTTATTATCTATTATTTCTAATCTAATACTTTTAATATTATTGAATATTACTAAAATAAATTTATTGTATAAAATATTTAAACTATTAAAATCATTATAAAAAAATGATATATATAAAGTACTTTTATCTATTTTGATTTTACTTTGAATAAATAAATTATTATAATCATTAAATACTAAATTAAATAATTCGAAATATTTAAAAGCATTTTCTTGGTCAAATTTAATTTTAAATGAAGTTTTAAAGTTTAATATATCAAATCTTATATAATCTAAATTTTTAAAATCAATCTGACTTAATAAATAAGTTACAATTTGATTATCAACAATATTTATGTCTGTATACATATTAAAACCATAAAATGAATAATATTCATTAATATTATAAAAAATACCATTTAAATCTGTTTGTAATACTAGATCATTTGTACTTTTTAATATTTGGGTTGCCTCTTCTTTATTTTTAAAATAGGTACATTCAATAGATAAATATACACCTGTTTCATTAATTACATCTACTTTTGCTATTTTTATAATTTCAATTTTATCTTTGTTAAATGTATTAGTCCTTACACTAAATGAATCATAAGAATTTAAAATATTAATAAATAAAGTTGTATATAATGTTGGGTATTGTTTTAATAATTCTGTAAAATTTTCTTCATAAAGTATTCTTAAAAATGATTTTGATAAAAAATCTCCACTTTTTGGTATATTAAAAGTTAATAAAGTATTATCTTTTAAATAATTGCCTTCAATTTCATAATTATTTTTAAAAAAATTAGTATGTCTTCTATAGTATATTTTAAAAAATGTTATTTGGGGTTCTTTATTTAAAATATTATATCCATATCCTTGAGTTATTAATTGAATAAAACCAGATCCCATTATATTATAATTATAATAGATTAATCTATTATAATTATTTAAATTTTAAATACAAAAAATTAATAAGTATAAGCTAAAGCTGCAATACCTCCAATTAAACGTAATACATTATAATTTGTAGTTTGTATAACTAATTTATAATTATTTGTATCATTATTAATTAATTTTGATGTGTCTAAATTATTAATTATAGTATAATTTAGGTTATTAGATAATTCTAAATAATCACTTACTTTAACTTTTAATATAAAACTAGGTATTCTACTTAAGTTGATTGAACCAGAAGGTTGTGTTTCGGTTGGACTTAGAGCAAAAGAATAAACAAATAATCCTTTTTTTGGACTTGAATTATAACATTTATATGGAACAACATAATTAAAAAAATTAGAAACATCACCTATTAATACTGTACTATTCAAATATAAAAATGAAGAATCTATAATTTCATAGCTATCTATTAATTTTGTATAATCTTTTAAAATATTATCTGAAATAAATTTAACATAATTATTATTTAATAAATTATTATTAAACAGTGATACTCCCTGAATAAATTCATATGAATTAAAATTTTTATAATTATCGTATAAAATTTTTAAATATTCTATAAAAATATCATCAGATAAAGTATTTATAATTTTATTTACATTTATATTATAATTTAATCCACTATTACTTGTAAATATATCACGTATATTTCTATTTTTAACAGCACACCAGTACATATCTTTACAACAATGAAAAAAATCTAATGTGTAACTATTATTGTATTTTGTTAATTTATCAAATTCTATTTCTTGAACTTGAGTAATTAAATATTCGTGACCAGATTGAGCAAACTTTCTTCTTTCAATACTATCCAAATACACATATTCAGCTAACATAGTAATATCTAAAGGTGTTCTTATTAAATTAACATTATTATTTAATATAAATTGTATAATTTGATTTTCAATCTTATCATTTTTTATTGTTTTATCAATATCTATTCTAATACATTCATAAAATTTTTTAATATTAATTTTAATTTGTACTGTATTAAATTGAAGTGCAATTAGTGGAAAAGATAAACCATAATTTGCATTGAACCATAAAGGTAAAGGTAGATATAAAAAATTTTCATTTTTTGTTGTTGTAAATAAATTTATATCTTGATTTGCACCAATTAACTTATTATATACTTCTGGATTCTGATAATACAATTCACCATAATTATTTATATAATAATCACTCATAGTTGTTATTTTATTACTTCCAATAAAAAATTCAATTGAATTAAATAAATAAATTCCAATTTTATCTACCCATGCAAATTTTATTAAATTTTCTGGAACTACTAAACTTTTAACTATATCATACATTATAACATTTAATTCTTCTAATATACCTAAATTTTTATAAATTGCAAATTTAAATAATTCATAACTCATTTGAATTGAAGTCCAATTTTCATAAATATATGTTAAATTATTATTTTTATTTGTAAATAATGATGCATTTGTATACAAACTTGTATTAATTTGATTTTGGTTTGTACTTAAAGCATTATTAAAAAAATAATCTACTACTCGAAAAAATTGTGTATATTTATATAAATTAATATTTTGTAAAATAAATGTTGATAAATCAGATATATATGTTAAACTTGTTATATTGTCATATCTTGCAAAAAATATATTAATTACATTTAATAAATTATTATAAAATTCAACAAAAAAATTATAATACAGTACATATAGTGAATTATCTTTTACGTTTGAGACTACATTTTGTGATAAAATTTCTAGAATTAAATCTGAAATATTAATTTGAGGTAATTTAATTTTTAATGTTAGTCTTGATAAAAGGTCTCCAGAATTTTTTGGTATTGTTAAAATTGATGTTTGACCAAAATTTATATTATTATCAAATCCTAATTCTACAACTTTTTTACCAAAATTTGTATATCTTCTATATATTATATTAAAAAATGTTATTTCTGGGTTACCCGTTAACATAATGTCTTGGTTACCAGATGTTATTACTTGAATTAAACCACCAGGCATTATTAATAATAATATAATAAATTAATACTTTAAAATTTTATTATTATTATTAATTTATAATGGAAAATCAAATTATTAACACTGAAAATATCTGTTTAGGTATTGATTTCGGTACTACTAATTCTTGTATTAGTATCTGGTATAACAACAAATCTATTATTGTTCCGGATTCTGATGGCACTAATATTATTCCTACCGTTATTGAAATTAGTGACCAAAATAAAAAAATTATTGGTAAAGAAGCTTATTTAAGAAAAGATATTTTTGAAAAAACTAATACTGATACAAATTTTAAAAAAACATTTCTTGTTTATGAAATTAAAAAGTTATTAGGAAAAAAATATTCTGAATTATCTAAACAACAAATTGAACTTATTGCATATGATATACAATCTGATCAGGATGATAACATTATTATTATTGATTCAAATACAAATAAATTATATTATCCTGAAGAAATTGCTGTACATTTATTTATGAGTTTTAAAGCTAGAGCCGAGAAATACTTTTCTAAACAGTTTGGACAAGACATCAATCTAACCAACTCTGTTATTTCTGTTCCTGCTTATTTTAATAAAAATCAAAGAGAAATTATTAAAAATTCTGCAGGATTTGCTGGTCTTTCTGTTATCAGATTAATTAATGAACCTACTGCTGCAGCTATTTGTTATGGTTTAGGTAAAAATGTATCTACAGATAATTATAATTTAGGTTTAAATATTATTGTATTTGATTTTGGTGGTGGTACTCTAGATGTATCACTTTTAAATATTAATGATGGTGTATATGAGGTTTTAGGTTCTTGTGGTAATAATAATTTAGGTGGATCTGATTTTGATAGAAAAATTATGGAATATTGTATTAATAAATTTGTTGAATCCAATAAACTTGATTTAGATAAATTTTTAGAAGAAGTTGAAGAAAATAGTTTACAAAAGTTAAAATTTCTTTCTGAACAAGCTAAAATTGCATTAACTGATAATTCTAATACAAAAATTAAAATTGATTCTTTTTATCAAGGAATTAATCTTGTACAAAATTTTTCACGTGAAGATTTTGAACAAATTACTCAAGACTTGATTAAATTATTAATTAAACCCATTAATGATGTTTTAGAAAATTGTGAAATGGAAAAATCAGATGTACATGAAATTATTATGGTTGGAGGAATGACTAGAGTTCCTATTGTTAGATATAATATTGAAAGATTTTTTAATCGTGATGTTAATTGTTCTATTGATCCAGATACTGTAGTTTCTTTAGGGGCTTCAATCCATGGTTATATGTTGTTAAATAATGCTACTATTGAAGATAAATTATTACTTATTGATAGAACATCTTTATCTATCGGTTTAGAGACATCTGGTGGTATTATGGATGTGCTAATTGGTAGAGGTACTGTTATACCTACTAAAAAAGTTAAAAAATATACTACAGATACTGATTATATTGATTCTATTAATATTAAAATTTATGAAGGAGAAAGAAAGTTTACCAAAGATAATTTTTTAATTGGAGATTTTGTTTTAACAGGAATAGAAAAACAAAAAAGAGGTATTCCTGAAATTCAAATTACTTTTGAAATTGATTCTGATGGTATTATTAAAATTAAAGCTGAAGATTTAGATAATCCTTTAAATAAAAAATCTATTCAAGTTTCAGGAAATAAACAAAATCTTTCTCAAGAACAAATTGATTTAATTATTGAAAATGCAAAACAAATGGATCAAATTGATAGAATTGATAGAATGAAAAAAGAATCTTATCTTTCACTTATTGATTCAAGTAAAAAAATTATTGAAAATGTTTCAGAAGGTGAAATAAAAATTCCTGAAGATACAAAAAATGAAATTATTGAAAATGTTAAAGAAATTTTAACTTGGTTAGAATCTAATACATATGATTTAATTGATACTGATAAATATAAAGAATTACTTCATGATTATAAAGTTAACTATTCTATTTATTTAATTCAACAATCAACTCCTATTATTAATTTAGAATCCGCTGAAGATAAAGAAGAAAAAGGTATTGAAATTTATGATGATGACACTAATAGTAAGATTTATGCTGAACAAATTGCTTATGTTAGAAATATTGTTGATGAATATGATGAAATTAAAAAACAATTAAACATTTTTAAACATATGCAAAAAGATAATACAACTAATACTGAACAATATCAAAATGATATTAATACTCTTGATGATTTATTTACAGAAATTTATGACTATTCTAATGATATTTTAATTAAATTTTTTATTGAAAAAAATACTACATCAGAACAAGTTGAAGAATATATAACTACAATTTATAATATGGATGTTAAATTTAAAGAACATTTTGAATTATTTAATAATGAATTTAATATCATTAACAAATTAGTTAATAAAATTAAAGATAAAGAAGAATTTTTATTAAATGAGCTAGAAAAACTTAATTCAGTTAATTCTGATAATAATGATGAATCAAATAATATTAATATTGAATCAATTGAAAAAATTAATTCTAAACTTGATGTTATTATAGAATTCCAAAGTATTATTTATAAAATTGATTCTGGTTATGTTAAAATTGATTCTAATAAAATTAAACATATGTTAGAAATTATTGAAAAAATATAATTTTTTTAAATATTTTTTGTATAAAGTTCAAATAGTTCAAATATTTGATTTTTTGATAGATTATTAACATTAAAATTTACTTTTTTAGATACATAATATAGTGCTTCAATTATATTAACATTAATATATTTAATAATAAAGTGTAAACAAATTAGTAGCCCAACAATTAAATTATCAGAATAGATAACAATATTTTGATTTTTCTTATATGATTCAATAATAAAATTGTTAATTTGATTATAATCAATAATATTTGATGATAATTTATTTTTAACATATAAAATTGATGGGTCAATTTGTAAATTAAGTACATTTATATTTTCATTAGGTTCAATATAATTGTTAATAGTAATTATATTATTGATATTTGATATGTTTTCACTATAGATATTTGTATTACCTAAAATACTTAAATATAAACCTGGTAATATTTCTACTAAATTATTTATTCCAAATAAATTATTCATTATTTTTTATTTTTTTATATAATTATTTACTAAAAAAATATTTAACTAAAAATTTTTTTACATGCAGTATGATGTTCTAATATTAATTTTTCCATCATTAATTTATATAATTCTATTGTTTCACTATTTGTATTGTTTTGTTGAATAATTTTTACTTCTAAATTATCTATTTGATATAATAATTTTTCAATATCATTTTTTATTTCAATAATTGAATCACCTATCTTATTTAATTTACTCATTTTATATATTATATATTTGTATTATATTTAATTATATTTTTAATTTATATACTTGTCCATTATCTAAAGCACTATTTATATTATATGATACACCTGTCCCTGTTGTACCAGAATAAGATGTTCCTGTACCAGTATATGTAGTTCCACTTCCAGAACCTGTTATATTAGATATGGAATTAATATTAGATGTTTCAATATCTTTTATAGGTTTAAAATTTTTAGTTTTCATTTTAAGACTAGATACTGTATCATTCATTGAATCATTTAGTCCAAATTCCTGATATCCATTATCAGAATCAGAAATATTTATATTAGCTAAATTTTGGTCAGAAAATAAATCTACAAAGTTATTTACAGGAATACCATTTTTATCTTTAATTTTATATTTTTTTAGTAAATCTTCTGAACTTGTTTTATCTGATTCCGTATCTGATTCAGTAAGAGTTCTTGATTGAGAATTACTATTAGAATTAGTATTAGTATTTGTATTAGAGCTAGTAGAAATTAAACTGTCAGATGCGTTATTATTAAAATTATTAGATTTGGTTAATTGATTAATACTGAAAAGTTGTTTAGTTAAATCATCTTTAATATTTGTTAAATTATTTAATAAAATAGTATTTTCTTCACACGAAGTTTGAATTTGCATGATATTTCTTAAAATTAAACTACTAAATCTAAAAACAAATCCAGAAAAAATTTTACTTATTTTTAATAAACTAGTATTACTTTCATAGACAGGCATATTTCTAAATAAAAATATAATAATTTGAAAGTAAAATATTATTAATAAACTTTTATGTGTTTCAACTTGTTCAACATCTAATGATTCTAAATGTGAAATTGACTCGTAAATATAATTTTGTAATTTAATCATACAATCTAAATCTGAAGTAAAAATAGAATTAATAAAATTAAATTCATTTACACCTTGTTGAAGATTTATTGTAATTATAAAAATATATTTTTTAATCGCATAACTTGGTTCATCTGGATTAAAAATATACTTTAGTACATCACTTAAACTAAATGTACAATCTAATTGATTATTTTCATAAATACTAAATGTATCTAGTTCTTTTGTATACTCTATTCTATAAATACCATTTGTTACATTTATTATTTCGTTTGTGTTATTTGTGTTATTTGTTTCATTAAATCCACCACCACTCACATTTGTTGTATAATTTTTTCTTTCAACTACATTGCTAATATTATTTTTGTAATTATCAGGGGTTTCAGATTTATTATTATTTGATTCAAGTTTAAATAAAGGTTGATTAATTCTATTTTCTGGTCTTGAAACATTTTTATCACGGTTTGAATTAGAACTGTGTTTATGTTTATCATTAACACTACTAGTATTTTTATGATTATGACTATGACTATTACTATGACTATTACTATTACTATCTTGGTTATCATGTTTATCGTGTTTATCATGACTATGGTGACTATGGTGTGATTTATGTTCAGAACTACTATGTTTATGATTATTGTAATATCCATAATCATCATAATTTTCTTTTTTTTGAATTGGTTTTGTATTCAACATGTTATATAAAATTATATAATAAAAAAATTAAAATGTTTTTATTTTAATTTTTTAATTTAAAAAAAAATATATTAATCTAATTATTTAGATTTAAGCCTTGGGAGCCTTTTGAAGTTTATTGGAAAATTTGTATTCAATTTCTTTAGTTCCAATCTTCTTTCCTTCCTTATCCTTGTTTTCAATCACAACCTTGACAGGAGTTTCAAGAGCTTGGCGTTTTCCAATATATTTGTAATCCTTGTGTTTACTATTTCTAGTGCACTCACGGATAGTAAAGTTAATATCTACATTAACACCTCCGTTTTGTTCACCAGATTCTTTGAGACCCTTAATAATAGAACTAAAAGCTTTGTTTGCAGCTTGCTTGGGCTTTCTTCCAGAATAACGTCCTTGGGGCTTTTCATTATAAAAAAGCTTGAAGTATCTAAGCTTACTACCAGCAACTTCTTCTTGTTCTTCAGCATCATCTCCACCAGCTTGGGCTACAGGAGCAGCAGGTTCAGCTTCAGCTTCCTTTTTAACAGCAACCTTCTTTTCCTTCTTCTCAGTCTTAGCACCACCAGCTTGAGCTACAGGGGCAGGAGCAGGAGCAGGAGCGGCAGCAACTTCCTTCTTAGAAG
>JACCDN010290999.1_pt1 | contig 11590 bp, 11 predicted proteins | sample 7441691 | NCBI WGS metagenome assembly JACCDN01 (sample SAMN15323439, study PRJNA562643) | freshwater metagenome | isolation source: river surface water | place: USA:Blue River Watershed | collected 2017-08-16
AATGGGCTTGATGCAACGACTCCCAAGAAGTTATCCTCTCCATCTCACCTGCGAGCAATCACTGCTCAGGCGAGAAACGAAGAGTTCTATTCAGTAATGGAGCGACCTTTGAGTCGATTAAGGGCCACTTCCGGACATTCCCGAATGACAGCAATCAGGAACTAAGTTGATAGACTTCTATGGGCGGAGTCAGCCGATCACCCAAAGCGCCGCTCCATGTGACGACAAATTTCCAACAGACTGACTATATCCATGAGCTACGTCTTGCACCTGTGGCGAGAACCCCTACCGGCTAGTCTGGCCCAGGCCGAGGCACTGCTGCCTGATCTACGCCGGCAGCTGGTGTTCGAGCCCGACCCGCGCGCGCGCGCGCTTGTTGAAGGTATTGCAGCGCGCCTGCCCCAGGGGCTTGACCCTGAGGACTATTGGAACGAGCCGCCCGACACCGAGCCCGCGTCGCCGCTGATGACGCTGAGCCCGTGCACCGACGAACTCGACACGGTGCTACCCATCTTGCTTGATGTGGCACGGGAGCAGGGTTGGGTAGTACACGACGGCCAGGCCGGCGAGTCGTGGCTACCAGACGGGCGCGTGTTGCGTCGGGCAGGCAGCTTTTCCGCGCCGACCGTTGCGATCGACGAAGCGCACGCCGATTCGCCTGCCGCACGTGCCACTTGGCTGCGCAAGCGTTTGGCGCCACTATTTGAGCGCCACGGCTATCGCAGCGCGCGCGGTGAGTTCTGGTTCGCCAAGTCAATGCCATTCGGCAAAGCAGTTTTTTATGGCCATAGCGTTCGTGCTGGCCTGGATCACGGCCTCTGGCTGGAATTGGATTACCCTGAAGCCTTGCACGCCGCTGTGGATTCGGATGGCGGCCCGGGACTGAGGCTAGCGCTACATCGCTTGGCTGCTACCCACGGATTGGCCTTCACCTACAACGAGCCGCCTGCGATATTTATGAGCGAGCCCGGGGCTGTAGTCTATGAACTGCCGTGCACCCAGGCTGATGCGCTGCAACGTCGCGGCGACGAACTGGAACGCCTTTACAGGGAGCACGTCCTGCCATGGCTGGAAGGCTTGCAGTCGTTGGAGGATGTGGACCACTGGGCCAACCGAGTACCTGATGCTGCCTGCCCCTTCAACGGTCTGCGCCGACGCAGCAACTACCGGTTGGTCAATTACCATCCCGATTTGCTAATCGCCCGCGCGGTCAACGCGCCCGACTTCGAAGCCATGGCGAAGCAGCGGCTGGTCCTTTACGAGACCGACGCCTTCGGCCGTGGATTACTGCCTCAGCTTCGCGCGATGCTGCAAGTCTGCGGCCTTGCCACATGAAATCCGCCGTGCGATCGCATGAGGAAATTGGGTTTACAAAGAAACCAACTTAGACCCTTGCTCAAACCTACTCGCTCGCCTTTGGCTACGTCGTTGATCAGTGAGGACCGCTGGTGCTGCGATTAGGCGAAGTGACTGGCGGATTGGGCCAGTTGTAGACGCTTACCAATGCCCGCTTTCAGATAGGGAGAACAAAAGTGCCAAAGGAAAATGCTCAAATTTTGTGCCCCAAGTGTGGCTGGCGACCGACTGGGGAAGACCGATGGGAGTGCACCCCAAGATGTGGCACAGTTTGGAACACCTTCTGGACACGAGGCGTTTGTCCAGGTTGCTCCGTAAAGTGGCCACATACACAGTGCTTGGAATGCAATCAGTTCTCGCCACATGAGGCCTGGTATCACCACCCGCCGCAATCAGAGGCAGAGGGCGAGTCCAAAATCACCGAGAGAGAAACTGCTTTTTAGTGTCCGCTGCATTGACGAGTATGGGCCAGGTGCAGTCAATGGCCAGCGTCCGCTTTCTGGACGACAATCGTTCGAGCTCTGAAACCCGGGGATGTGCGGCCGCGGATTCGCATCAGGGCGATACCGGTCACTCGGTTTGCCGTCCAAATTCTATTCAGGTACCTGCCAGCCGGATGACCGTTTTGTTGGGCTATAGTGCCGGGAAAACCCATCATGCACCGGCCGCCTCTGGCGTCCGCAGAACAGGATCACTATGCTGGTTGGAAGTGGCATTCGCTATCTCATTAGTGTCGCCGAGGGCGACGATAAAGAGCGAATGTACGAAGGGATGGTTGGCGACTCTGAGCGTCGGTATTTGGAGCAATTGGTTGAGCCGAGGCTCCAGCCACTCGACGCCAAAGGCTACTCGCACGGTGCGGCGGCATTGCTCCACACGTTTGCTCGGTTCAGCTACATACTGAGTGGACAAAATGTCTACTGGTGCATTGAGTGGGAACCTGGGCTAATTGTTGTTCGGTTTGCACCTGACGGGGCCATGGCTTGGTGCGCAATTCGCTCTCCTATCCCTGACTTCGGCGGCCGCACTCCGCTTCAAGTTGACCTTGAAGCATTTGATGAAGATGCTGAAAACCACCAATACAATTTGGTATTTCGCGCGTGGGATGCTCAGTTCAGCGAGCAATACCGGGTTTGGGGGGGATTTGTGCCCGCGAGCCAGGAAACGATATCCGCGCATTCAAAGGCACTAACCCTGGCGAACTCACTTGGCGACGAGCTGAGGGAAATGCATTCGAGTTCGTTTGAGCAATGGGCTAACGAATGTAAAAGCAACATCCGGCGCTGGGCAGGGGAAGGCATACGGTTGTGCTAGGCAAGCTTATAGGCCATGCTCCGCAACAGATCACTGACGGCCAACTTTAGGTCGATGGGCGCAAGGTCCAAGTCCGCAGTTTTGGGCCACTTGCAGGCGCTGGTTTGTGACCGCTTTTCAGAAGACAATCCCGGCAACTTAATTTAGCAACTAGCAGTATTGTCAGCAGTGAACACAGCTATTTCCCAGATTACATGTCCCTCTTGTGGACACAATAAGTGTGCCTCTGGTCATATTGCTCCCGACGGTTTCGATGAATCGCCTCCCTCGAAGTTTTATCCCGCGGGCGCACAAGATTGGGCAATTCGACCAGGTGTACGGCTCCAGAACGGGAAAACGCTTGCGTGCTGTTTGGGGTGTGGTCTTGTCTGGAGCTATGTAGATCCAGGCTTGCTTTCTACGCTCATCACTAGACACGTTGGATTGCGAGGTTTCGTGCCGGTCGAGACATTCGCGACCGGTCAACCCAGACCAGCATGCCCCGGTTGCCGCAAGGGGCAAGGAGTACCAGGGGGCTTAGTGGTCGGGTTTGATCGTCGTCAGTTCTCAACTTTTCATCCCGAAGGCGTCAAACATTGGGTGGGGACCACTGGCGCGGAGCTTCATGACGGCAATCTGATGCATAGCTGCTCGAGCTGCGGGCTCACTTGGGCGCATGTCCGCGTGGACGCCGTGCATAACATTCTTGAAAAGTTGGGGGTGGCCCGAGGCGAAGCTCCGGTGCGAGCGTCCTATGCCTTGCACCTGCTGAAATGGGTAAGCTTTCTACTCGTGTGTGGGGCGGCCACAATTTGGCTTTACCAAGCCTCTAGATAGCATTGGCAATGGAAGGTCAAGCCGATGCTTCTGTGTTCGCTTGGGGCCAGTTGCGGACTTTGCACAATGTCCGTTATCTGGTTCCAGTAATTGTCGCCGGTGAGACGTGATGTCTGGAATTTACAATGTGTACTCTTCACATCACTACACTACTTTCTCAAATTTGAGTCTAGTGGTCTCAGCTATACGGAAGCGAGGATGATGACTAACCGCGAAAGAAACTCGGTCGGAATGTTTGCCTGTCCTTGCTGTGGATATGCGACCATTTCCGAGCCGGCCAACTACGAAATCTGCCGAATCTGCTTCTGGGAGGACGATGGTCAAGACGATCCAGATGCACACGAAAGTCACGGAGGTCCAAATCACGTGAGCCTTATCGAAGGCAGAAGAAATTTCCTGGTTTTTGGTTCGGCGGAAGTGAAGGACAGGTCGCATGTCCGCGTGCCAACGCACGACGATGAGAACCTCAGGAACTACCGGCTTGAGTACACCGTGACATCCAAGCCGAATGCTGGATAGCGCGTTCTTTGGCACAGCCGGAAGGGAAATACAGCTGCGCGTCAAAAAGGGGCCACAAGCGGCCATCGCTCAATGACCGCAATGTGCGCGAAACTCATACTCAGCCGTCTGTAAACTCGCAACAGCGGAAATTAATAACCGGGAGGGAGCATGGGCTGGAGAGAGTGGCTAGGGTTGAAAGTGTCGCCAGAGAAGTTCGCGCAACTCGTGATGGACCGTGCTCGGCGATTGGATCTGGGCGAATTCGAGTACGACGCGAAGTTGAAAGAGTTGCGCCAGTCTGGGGGAAACGCAAAGTGGCAGCTCTACCTTGGACGGGTCTACGAAGAATATGTCTTGACGCCATCCAAGTCTCGGCAAAGTGTCATTGACAACTTCCTATCGACGGTAACAAACGGGAATGAGCAGATTATTCCTTCTTCATATGAGATTGCTCGCCCAAATCTTTTGCCAATTCTTCGGGACAGTATTGACGTTGCAGTTGCAGAACTCACCGTTCGGCGCGCCTCAGCAATAGACGGTAGCGAGGTCAAGCCGTTCGCGATGGCAGGCGGGCCGCTTGTCGGCACACTCATCCAAGGAATAGCGTTCGACACCCCAAACGCAATCAATCGGGTCACGGCAGCTCAGCTAGAAGTTTGGGGAGTCACTCTAGACACCGCCATGGATGATGCCGTCGACAACTTGAGAAAAATGAACCATCCAGGCGGATGGACTCAGCTTGACGCGCATACATGGTCAGGACATTGGGATGATGCCTATGCCTCCTCTCGGATGGTAACGCCGGAGGTCATCCATCAGTTAGGAGTACCGGATCCCATAGTTATGGTTCCAACCCCCGATACCTTGCTCGTTGCAAATGGTCGTTCTGAAAACGCCCTTGCAGCACTGGCTAACTGGTGTGAGCAGTCCGCAGGTCCCCAGAAGCGAGTCCTTTCTTCCACAGCGTATCGCCTCAACAATCTCACGTGGACCGCCATCCCGGTGGCGGAGCAAAATGCCCCCAACTTGAGAAACTACCAACTCAAGGGGCTCTCATCATCACACGAAGACCAAAAGCAACTGCTGGATGACTTACACGAACGCACCAACCAAGATATTTGGGTCGCGAGCTATCAGTTGATGCAAAAAACCGGTTCGGATTTGATCACGGCCTACACAGTCTGGACGGAGTCCGTTGACTCCCTATTGCCGCTGGCTGACGTCTTGGTCTTGCAATCCATGAACGCTGATGGAAACGGAGTCGCTAGACGAGTGATGGTCCCAATGGAGACCGCCATGCCAACATTGCTACCGCATCTTGATCAGCGTGATGACTTGTGTCCAGTAAGGTATCGGACAACAGGATTCCCATCCGCCAGTGACTGGAGCAAGCTGGAGGCCATGACTGTTGAACTGTGAAGGTGGCTTGGTGGAACACGAGACACTGCCTTTGATTTCGTCGCACTGGTTAGGGCCAGTTGCTGCCGTTGACCAATGACCGCTTTGTGGACGCGACTCGTCCATGTAGACCCGACGCATTACTGGGTTGGGCGGCGGTCAGTGGCGTACGCACCACCGTGACTGTTTGGAGACCCTACTAGCCAACCATGCAAGTACATCGCCGCGCACATTGCGGTCGGCCAGCAAGAAATTTTCAAAGACACTGGGCACATAAGGTGCAAACAGCAGCGTCATCCGGGCCTCCTCAGGTGACCGACAGGCCTTTCGGCCATTGCATCCGCGGCACGCACTGAGTACATTGATCCGTACGTCATCACCACCACATGCCTTTGGATGGCAGGGTTCAACCAGTCGCGTTACTCTGAAACTGGCGCACTACATCTTGCATGCCTTCTGCGCGTGCTTGGATCGCCATTTGTTTGGCCTGTTCTTCGCCGTATTTGCTAACGCTGAACGCGCGTGATCGACGCGTGCCGTCGGCGTTTTTCCAATAAGCGTGCCAAGACGCCTGTTTGGTGATGCGCTTTTTTTGCCTGTCAGTGTGAATGCTCCGGCTCACGCCTATGGTGCCGGATGTGTTGTCGGGGCGCATGCGCTCGCGCTTCCACACGGCGTAGTCCTCATTTGTCAATTCGACAACTTTCTGATCACGCCATTGGATTGCTGCAGCCAGTGCCTCGGCTGTTCCGCCGTACACCGAGTCGGCGAAGGATTTGCATATGTACTGTTTAGTCCGCTTGATGGCGACTTGCCACGCATGGTAGCCCTTGTCCTTGCGCTGGATGTAGCGCATCGGATTGGGTTTGGTGGTGGATGCTTTGCCCATGGGTGTGAGGTGGGTTTGGGTGTTTATGGGAAGGACGGATTTTACGCTGGCATATAGGCCCCTGGCCCTCGTGGAATATGCTTGAGTAGCTATGCAAAACATAGCAACTACTTCACCACTACCATTGCGGCCTTTTACATATGCTCGCTGGTTTGCTTTGGCTGTGGTGGTTCGGTGTCGCCTGGTGGCGGAGTCTGCGTGGCGCATTTGGTGAGTCTCGTCACTTTGCGCGGCGCGCCATCACGGACACGGCAGAACTACAACCCACCCACGCAGCCCGCCGCAAACCCGAGTGGGTTGTCCAGGAGGTGCTGCGTCTCAAGGCGCTCATGTGGGCCAAGGGTTGCCGCAAGATTGCCGACACCTTCAACAACCTTCATGCTGCTGAGTCGGCGTGTACCGTCGGTAAGACCTTCGTGGCCGAATGTCTCAAGGCAAACCAGTACGCCCTAGCCTGCTTGCGCAAGGAGATGCGCAACAAACTTCCACGCCCGGTGCCTATCAACGCCATATGGGCCATGGACTTGACTTTCTACACCGATGCCGGTGGCAAACAGCAAATGGCGCTGGGCATCATCGACCACGGCTCGCGCCTGGTCACCTGCTTGCACACGCTGGTGAACAAGCGCAGTTGGACGCTCTTGGGTTACCTCTGTCTTGCCATAGGCAAGCATGGCAAGCCCAGCCGAATCAGGACCGACAACGAAATCATCTTTGCCAGTTGGGTATTCACCACCTTTCTGAAACTGGTCGGTATTCGGCACCAGCGCATCAAAGTTTGTGCGCCTTGGCAGAACGGGCGCATTGAGCGTTTGTTTGGAACACTCAAACCACTTTTGCGGCAACTGGTCATTCCGTCTAGAGCGGCGCTGCAATCGGCGCTGGAAGAATTCACGCTGTTCTACAACCATGCGCGACCACATCAGAACCTGGATTGGTTGACGCCTGTCGAGAAGTGGAATGGGTGGAGCAAGGTTGACATACACCAAACACCACCGAAACGCGCGGTGTTGGTGACGGCGCTCGACGGTTTGTTGGTCGGGTATTGCATGCGCAGGTAGCGCACGGCGCTGTCCGGCTATTTCAGCGCTAAAAAGTCACGGACCGGCGGCGGTGGGAGGTGACACGTCTGGCTGCTGGAAATTGCTTAAAAAGCGGGCACGAAGGCAGAGAAAAAACACTGCCCCGGCAAGGATTGCGCTTTGAAAGCGTGCGCACCTTGCGAAAAACGGGGTTGAAGTTTGACGCCGGGAGCTCGGCGGGCATGCGGACAGGACAGTGTTCATGGCGATGTGTTTCGCACTTCAGCCAGATCACAACAATTCAGTAAGGAACTGTGTACATTCCGTCCGTCAATTCGCCAGTTTCTGTATTCACGATATAGAAGTTCTCAGGCGGTGCTTCTTTGGTTCCCACCAATACGCCGAACTGCACAATGGGTGGGTCAATGGGATCACCAACCTTGCCGTATGGCAAAGACTTGTGGGTAATGCGACGCGTGAAAAGTTTTTCTATCATCAGACCGGTGTTGCTCAGCGGGTCGCCTGCAAAGTGCACCTGACAGCGCAAACTTCCGTCCGCGTTAAAGATGGCAGCATTGTTGGGATAAGGAAACTGGTCTGTGCCGTCTGCCTTGAGATGCTGGCCCGGCTCAAACAGGGCAATGACGCCAGTGTGATCGGGGATTCGGTAGCATAGGCCGTTGAAGGGCAGTACTACGCGTGAGCCGTCTTCTAAGATGAGGAAGGATTCGAGCTGTTTAAGTGGCGGCATCAGTCTATCGGCATCTGCCCACGCTTCAATTGCATCTATCTTTTTTCCATCAGCTAAAGCATCGGCAGTATTACCGTCTGCACCTTGCCAAGTCGTGCCAGTTTGTGCAATCCGTACACTCATTTCAGCCTCTTAGAATTTGATAAATTTATTTCATACAGTTCTGGATTTGTGCGTGGCGACTTGTCTAAAAACTGCACCTGATGCCCGCCGCCAGGAAGTGTCGTCTACGGTGGCGGTGATGCGGTGGGCACACTTAGCCAAACCGATCATGGACTAACAGGATACAGAAGCCGGTCATCCATCTGGCCAAGCGTACATTTGGCAGAGAACGCCTCCGCCGCCGCCACATCCATCAGGAACAATGCATATTCGTCTGGCGTCAATTTGAAATATTTTTCATAGTCGACCAATCTATTGCTTGTAATAAATGGACAGGAAATATAAAAAATTCCTGAGTTCTTCTCTACACCCAAGGATATGCGGCTCTGCCGAATGACCTGCTTATCTTCAAATTGAAATTTCATAATCATTTCACTGGTTGAATTGGAGTCTCGATGAATTTGACAATTTTGTTAGCGTCAATTACTGCTTCGGACGCACCGCCCGGTAACTTACCCCCAGGAATCCAGTTTGAGTTCGCTCCGGCTTCATTCCCAGACGGCAATCGAAGACCAGCTGTTCGCGGATTTGGTATATCAATTCTGATTAGCGAATTTCCATCAAGTGCCGACCGTGGTAACCCCAGCGCATCGGCTAGCTTAACTGGGTCGGAACCAACCGATTTGATCAACTGGTCGGCTTCAGCTTTAGGTATTACAAACGCAGTACCGTCAGTTTGCCCTAGGCCCCACTTATCAAAGTTAGATTTCAAGACAATTTTTGTCGCGCCATTGTCATAACGGGCTAACTCTTGCGAGACAAATGTTGGGTTCAAGTACTCCTCTGGAGAAAGTCGCGATCCAATTGGCTGCTGAATAACTTTTTGGAAGACATCTTGTGTTGTCACGCCAGGCCGCAGTTCAACGCCACCCTGTTTAAATAGGCCCGCCAGAACATCTGGATTTGCAATGACATGGGTTTCATTTCTAAAAGTTCCGCGGAGAAGATTAGTTGACAGTGCGTCGTCATCTCGCCCTGCATTGTTTTCAATCTTCGTTCTGGCAATCGCTGTCTCCGCCGCAGCCCTGCTCTCAGCTTGTGCCGTCCTGCGCTCTATCGCAGTGGCTACTGTTTCGACAACTTTCTTGCCGCCCGCCTTGACCAGACTAGCCCCGCCCATTGTTAAAAAGTCGATATCCGGGCTATCAAATGCCGCAGCACCATTGGTCGCTCTCAGCCCTTCCAGTGTTTTCTTTTGTGTACTGTCGATCTTGTCCGCTGTGCCTTCACGATAAGCGCCCAGTCCCACCCGTACTGCAGGCTCCACATCTTGCTTTCCATCTGTGTTCGTATTGCCGGCAAACTGCTTCAATAGCACCTCGCGCGAACCAGTGTTGAACAGTCGGGAGTCGTTGTATTGGCGGGTTGTCGCGCCAAACATGGTTACCTTGTCTCCGTCAGCAATCAAGTCCTTTCCATTGAGTTTGATGGTCTGCCCGGCGTAGTCTTTTTGTACATTCAGCGCCTCGTTGTGCGCCCAATCCTGCAGTGCCAGTTGATTGTCTGCATCAAAGTGTCCTTGCAGACCTGGCTTCTTGGTATCTGCCAGTTGCTGACGGTAGGTGTTGTTTTGGTTTTGTTCCTTCGCATCAATCAACGCCGTAGTTTCGTCTGCCAACACAAGGTACAGACGATCCGCAAGACCTTGCACAGACTTCTCGTCCGTATACCCACTCGTTGTTTTTGCAATCTCGTTGGCTTTGGCTCTGGCGCGTTCACGCAGTATTTTCTTTTCATCAGGATGCAACTGCCGATTATTCTGATCCGCCAGCAACGCCACCGTCCCACCCGTAGCCATCTGCGGCTTCGTGCCCCCGGTTGCAGCCACTGCGCCCGCGCCCACCAACGTAACCGCCGCCTCCTGCAGCGTTTTTCGGTTTGCATAGACTTGTTGCTTCTGCGCGTCCGTAGCGTTCTCGGGCATCGGTATGGCTTGCTCCACCAGTGCCGTAATGTGCGGGCTTAGTGCTTCATTGGTTGCCGCTGCCACTGCCCCAGTCGTCCCATTGGCCCCGCCTGCCGACGCCGTCACATAACCGGCAACGGTGTGCAGCACAATCTTCTGCGGGCTGCCATCGGCCCAGCCATTGCTCTGGGCTATGTCCCCCACCGCGTTAAACGTCACACTGCCCACCATTTGCGTGATCTGCTGGTTTTCTTGATTGGTCTTCTGCTTAGCCTCCAGCTCCGCCCCCTGCTGCAGCGTCAGCGTGTTCTTCAATCCACCATTGGCCGTGGCCGCATCCCGGGTAGTCAGTGTGGCTACATTGGTAGCACTGGTGGCGTCTTTTGCTGCATCACCCGTGCCGGTAATCTTGACCGTGCCAGTGATCACACTTTGCGTAGTACTGCTTTGGCTACCACTGGCGGGCATACCCGCCCCATTGTTCAACGCACCCATCACATTACCCACCACCATGGCACTCACGTTGTTGCCCACGGTGCTGCTGCTGCTTTGGCTATTCGTGGTTTGCTGGTTTTGCAGGTCGGTGCTGGTCAGGCTGGCTGTGGTGAGGGTGTTTTTGTCTGCTGTTGCCGTGCTGGTGATGGCCGCACCCTTCAAGTCGGTGTTGCCTTTGACTGTTATGTTGTAGCCGCCTGATCCTGCTGCTATGCCGCTTTGTCCGGTGGCAGACTGGTAGTTGTGGTCTACGGTGGCGTCACTCTTGGTGACCGTTGCGGTGACCTGGGTTCCGTAGCACAGGGGCGGTATGCACAGGCTCATGTTGAAGCCGGAGCTGTGTTGTTCGCTGTTAAAGGTGGAGGTGTCTTGCTGGGTGGCAATGTTCAGGTCTCCACCTACGTCCATCTTGACGGTGTTGCCGGCCAGCTGGGCTCCGTTTAAGTTGGTGTTGTTACCGCTCTTGATGGTCAGTTTGTTCGTGGCCGTGACCAGGGTGTTGTCGTGGACGGTCTCGGTGCCGTTGGCGTTGTTGTTGCCTTGGGCTGCGCTGAGCTGGAAGCTGATGCCGCTTTGCTGGCCCAGCCCAAAGGTGACGCCTGCGCCCACGCTGTGGCTTTCACTGCTGTTCTTGAGGGTCGTGGTGTTGGCTGCGGCGCTGAGGTTAATGTCTTTGGCGGCGTCCAGGGTGATGTCTTTGGCTTGGAGCTTGGCGGCGGTGGCGTTGATGTTGCCTTCGGTAGCGGTGATGTTGATGGTACCGGCCTGGATGCTGGTGCCGCGGCTGGTGGTGCTGGTGCTGCTGCTGTCTTGTTTGCTGCTGTTGCTGCCTACCGAGAAGCTGATGGCTACGGCTGCACCAGCGTTGGGGTCGGCTTTATCGGCCTGGGCTGCGGTTTGGGCTGCGCCGCTGTCGAGCAGGCCGTTGCGGTACTTGTCTGCGCCTTCTATGGCTTTGGTTTCACCGCCGGTGTTGAACT
>JACCDN010276966.1_pt1 | contig 11588 bp, 10 predicted proteins | sample 7441691 | NCBI WGS metagenome assembly JACCDN01 (sample SAMN15323439, study PRJNA562643) | freshwater metagenome | isolation source: river surface water | place: USA:Blue River Watershed | collected 2017-08-16
ACCAGTATTCGCCCACCATGCCGCGCTGGACCTTCAGCAGGTCGACGGCTGCAGCGAGCTGGGTTTCGTCGAGTGCGTAGGGGTTGGTGATTCCCAGTTCGGGCTTGGTCGACATCAGGTACAGCGCCGCGTCAGCGATGTAGATGGGGGAGTCGTACGAGGTGATCTTGCCGGCGTAGGGCGAGTCAGCTTCGAAGACAGCAGCCCACGAGGTGGGTGCGGGATCAACGATGTCGGTGCGGTACTGCAGCAGGTTTGCGCCGTAGCCGTGGGGCACGCCGTAGGACTGGCCGTCGACCGAGTTCCATTCCTTGTTCTTCAGGAAGTCAAAGATGCCGGCATAGTTGGCGATCAGGTCGGTGTTGACGGGTGCAACGTCGCCCGATGCGATGAGGCGCAGGGTTGCGTCGCCACTGGCGGCTACAACGTCGTATTCGCCAGTCTTCATCAGGTTGACGGCTTCGTCCGAGGTGCCGTAGGTCTTGACGGTCACTTCACAGCCGGTTGCTTCTTCGAACGGGGTTACCCAGTCGTATTCGGGGTAGGTGCTGCCGTCTTCGACGTAGCCGGGCCACGCGAGGATCGACACGGCGCCTTCGCCTTCGCCGAGTTCGGTGAGCATTGCTGCACCGTTTCCACCGGTTCCCGAGGTGCCACAGCCCGCGAGGACGACGATCGATGCGACCGCCAGTCCGGCGAGCCCTGCGCGGCGTGTGATTGCTGAACGCATTGCTTTCTCCTTCTGTTTGTTGGTGTTGCGTTAGTGAAGCTCAACCAGGCTTGCGGCCTGGAAGTGTGCGGTGACGGCGTCGCCGCGGCGGTGTTGCACGCCGGCTTCGTCGTCGTTGGGTTCGAGCACCGAGATGCGCTTGCCCGATTCGAGGTCCACCACGATGCGGGTGGATGCTCCGAGGAAGATGGTTTCTGCGACGACACCGTTGAGCGCGACGCCGCCGCGGGGTGCTTTTCCGGGTGCTGCGAGCAGGATTTTTTCGGGACGAATCGAGCAGGCCCCGGTGCGACCCAGGAGTGCTGATGCTTGTTCGGCGGTGAAGACGTTCGAGGTGCCCACAAAGTTGGCGACAAATTCACTGCTGGGGTTGCGGTACACGTCTTCGGCGGTTCCCAGCTGCACAATCTTGCCGTCGTTGAATACGGCGATGCGATCGCTCAGGGTGAGGGCTTCTTCTTGGTCGTGGGTGACGAAGATGAAGGTGATTCCCAGTTTGCGCTGGATTTCTTTGAGTTCGACCTGCATTTGTTCGCGAAGTTTGAGGTCAAGCGCACCGAGGGGTTCGTCGAGCAACAGTACTTTGGGCTGCACCACGATGGCGCGGGCGAGGGCCACGCGTTGGCGTTGGCCGCCCGAGAGTTGGCTGGGTTTGCGGTCGCCGTATCCGCCGAGGCGGACCATGTCGAGGGCGTCTGCTGCTTGTTTGGCTCGATCGGCTGCCGAGACTCCGCGGACGCGCAATCCGTAGGCGACGTTCTCGAGAACACTCATGTGGGGGAATAGCGCGTAGTCCTGGAACACAGTGTTGACGTCGCGGTCGAAGGGGGCTGCTGCGGTGACGTCTTTGCCGAACAGTTCGACGGTTCCGCCTGTGGGCTGTTCGAAGCCGGCGATCATGCGCAGAACGGTGGTTTTGCCGGAACCCGAGGGGCCGAGCATGGAGAAGAATTCGCCTTCGCCTACCTCGAGATCGACTCCGTCGACGGCCGTGACCGAACCGAAGCTCTTGGTCAGTCCGGTCAGTCGGATCGCGGGGGTTGCACTCATGGGGGTCCTTTCGCACCGTTGCGTCTGATTTAATCCTATGGAACTATATTTCTAATTCCAGTCCAGCGTGTTACGGTCAAATAACAAATTCGAAGGGAGCTCGGCATGCCCAACACCATCCGCACGGCCAGTTCCCTGCGCACCGCCGTGTTCGCCCCGCTCGAATCCAGCGGAAAAGCCGAACAGGTCGAGCGCCGCATCGCCGACGCAATCTCGCTCGGACTGCTCAAACACGGAGAAAAACTCCCGAGCGAATCCGAAATGGGCCGACTGCTGGGCGTAGCCCCCGTCACCTGCCGCGAGGCCCTAGAGAAACTTCGAAGCCGCGGGCTGGTCGAAACCCGCCGCGGTCGCGAAGGCGGAAGCTATGTGACCTACACCGGCACATCACGATCCGCAGAACTACACTCACGACTGACCACCTTGTCACGCGTCGACCTTCGCGACATCGGCACTGTATATGGAGCCATCGCAGGGACAGCAGCCGAAATGGCCGCCACCCGGGTCAGCGACGACGACGTGTACCAATTCAACCGAGCCTTCGAGACCGCTGACTTTGGCACTGAATCCGGGGCCCGACGCGCCTTGATGACCTTCCGGCTCGATGTCGCCGCCGCAAGCCACTCGCCCCGACTTGTCAACGAGGAAGTCGTCGCCCAAGCCGAATTTGGGCCACTGCTGTGGTTGGGGCTCGAACACGACATCGAACGAACCCACACCCAGAAAGTGATACGAGACACCATTCGCGCGCTGTCAGAAGCCGACGGAGCACGAGCACGCGCACTGACACTCGACCACATTGCCCACATGGTGGCGTTACTGATCGACGAAAAAATAAACCCACACGAAGGAACACGATGAAGACGCCGGAATCCGTTATCGCACCCATCGCCGAAGTGGGGGCACGCATCAGCGAATGGCGCGCACAAATTGAGCAACGATTCGGGTCCTCGGCACAACCAACTGTTGCCGAAGTCGACGAACTCATCGAAGGGCTCGTGGTGCCCGCCCTATCAGGCCATTCCATCGAAATCGGGGGCGGCTTTGTGTGCGCACCCGGCCTCCTGACTGACCGGGAATACAGGTTGGCCTGGTGGTTGGGCCGCGATAACACCTTCGGGCTGAATGGGTCAGAACCCCGCGTGCGCATGCTGGAATCGATTGAAGACCCTGCCGCCGAAAATTTCCGCGACTACACCACTCTGGAATGGTGGCGGATGCCCATTCAGTCCGGCCGCCACCATGTAACCGGGCCCTACGTCGACTACATGTGCACCGACGATTACACGGTCACCATCACCGAGCCGGTCACCGCAGCGGGGCAGGTCATCGGGGTGGTTGGTGCAGATATATATGTACGAGACCTCGAAGACACACTGCTCGCCGAACTTTCGGCGTATTCCCCCGGATCGACCCTCGTCAACAGTGCGGGCCGCATCGTCGTGTCCGCAGATTCTCGGCACGCGACCGGCACGCTGATCCAGATCACGGGGCTCAAGGAAGCACTGAAAGAAATGGCCGACGGCGAGTCGCGAATTCTTCCCGGCGGGCAGCGAGTGGAACAAATATCGGGATGGAATTTCGCCCTGATTTCCGACGACGGCGCCTCGTAAATTCGACGTGCCGAGTTGCAACGTCAGGTCCGATGTGTATAGTCGTCACTCGTTGGCTGGTGTTGGGCAATAACGAAACGCCCACGCAATTGCGTGTACAGTCAGCGCTAGGTGTCCAACAAGGAGAACTGTGGTCGGGAAAAACAAACTGGTAATCGTCGAGTCGCCGGCAAAGGCAAAGACGATTGCCAAATATTTGGGCGACGGCTACCACGTGCTTGCATCGGTCGGTCACGTGCGTGACCTCGTACAGCCCAAGGAAGTTCCCGCTGACCTGAAGCCCACACACGGCACGTTTGGCGTCGACATCAACAACGGATTCGCACCTCTTTATATTGATACGCCTCGCGCAAAATCGACGATTGCCGATCTGAAGAAAGCGCTGAAGGAATCGGACGAGCTGTTGCTCGCAACCGATGAGGACCGCGAAGGAGAATCCATCGCATGGCACCTCCTCGAAATTTTGAAGCCCAAAGTGCCCGTCAAGCGCATGGTGTTCCACGAAATCACCAAGGACGCTATCGCGGCAGCCGCAGCCAACCCACGCGACATCGATATGCCCATGGTGGATGCCCAAGAAACCCGGCGCATCCTGGACCGCCTGTTCGGATATCAGCTCTCACCCGTGTTGTGGAGCAAGGTGGGTCGCGGACTCAGTGCCGGTCGTGTGCAGTCCCCGGCACTGCGATTGATTGTCGATCGGGAACGCGAACGCCGCGCATTCGTGTCGGCCTCATACTGGGATGTCGCCGCCACTGCGGTCACCGCTGCATCTGAAAGTTTTGGCGCCAAGGTCACGGCACTCGATGGTGTCCGCACCGCGACCGGTCGCGACTTCGACGACAACGGTGTGGTCCGTTCCTCGGTGACGGTGCTGTCCGAAGAATCCGCACGAGCCCTCGCCGCAGCGCTCGCCGAATCGCCGTTGACCGTGGCATCTATCGAATCCAAGCCCTACACACGACGCCCCGCAGCGCCGTTCACCACGTCGACCATGCAACAGGAGGCCGGCCGCAAGCTGCGCCTCGGCGCACGCGAAACCATGCGCGTCGCCCAGAGCCTGTACCAAAACGGTCACATTACTTATATGCGAACCGACTCCATTTCGCTGTCGGCGCAGGCGATTTCGGCTGCACGGGCTCAGGCGGTGCAGTTGTACGGTGACTCATCTGTCCCCGCCAGCCCACGTCAGTACGCCTCGAAGGTCAAGAACGCACAAGAAGCACACGAGGCTATCCGTCCCGCGGGTGACACGTTCAAGACCCCCGAACAGATGCGGTCCGTGCTGAATTCTGACGAACTGAAGCTGTACGACCTCATCTGGAAGCGCACCGTCGCCTCGCAGATGGTTGACGCCGTCGGTGAAACCGTATCCGTATCGTTGACCGCGAACCCCGCCGGATTTGGCGCGACCACGCTGTCGGCAGCGGGCACCACGATTACGAACCGCGGTTTCCTTGCCGCATACGAGGAAGGCAACGACGACGCCGCCTCGGACACCGATGACGATGTCAAGATCCCCTCGTTGACCGTGGGCCAAACCCTCAACGCCCGGGACGTCGAAGCCAAGGGGCACGACACGGCGCCGCCCGCCCGATACACCGAGGCGAGCCTCGTCAAGGCTCTCGAAGAGCGCGGAATCGGCCGCCCCTCGACCTATGCGAGCATCATCGGCGTACTGTTCGAACGCGGATACGTGACCCGTCGAGGCACGGCTCTGGTTCCCGGCTGGACCGCGTTCGCCGTGACCACGCTGCTGGAAAACTACTACTCTGACTTCGTCGAATACGACTTCACTGCCGAACTGGAAAACGACCTCGACCGCATTTCTCGCGGCGAACTGGACCGCAAACAGTACCTGCAGAACTGGTACTTCGGTGAGGGTGACCACAAGGGGCTGGCCAATGCCTGCCCCGACTGGAAGGCCGACATTGACGCTCGTGCGATGAACACCTTTGACCTGGGCGAGGGCATCGTGGTGCGCAGCGGCAAGTTTGGCCCGTACCTCGAAATCCCCACCGAGGACGGAGAGAAGCGCAACGTGTCCGTCCCCGACGGGCTGGCCCCCGACGAACTGACGCTGGCCAAGGCCATCGAACTGCGTGACGCACCCGCCCCCGGGTCGCGTGCAATCGGCATCAGCAACGACGGCGCCAACATGATCGTGGCCCGTGTCGGACGCTACGGCCCCTATATCCAGGAAGTCCCTGTCGACCCCGAAGTCATCACAGGCGATGAACCTGTCTACACGCTTCCGGAATACGTGCCGTCGACTCGTGGCCGCGCCAAGGGCTCAGAGCCGAAGCCGCGCACCGCATCGCTGTTCAAGAGCATGGACCCGTCGACTGTCGACCTCGAGACCACTATCCGCCTGTTTTCGTTGCCGCGCGTTGTCGGCGATGACCCCGAATCGGGCAAGCCGATCACCGCACAGAATGGCCCCTACGGTCCTTACCTGAAGCGGGGCACCGAATCGCGTTCGCTGGAAACCGAAGAACAAATCTTCGACATCACCCTGGACGATGCCCTGGTGCTGTACTCGCAGCCCAAGTTCGGTTCGCGTTCGGCATCCTCGATCAAAGAGTTTGATGCCGACCCCACCAGCGGCAAGCCGATCAAGTTGAAGAGCGGAAAATTCGGCCCGTATGTGACCGACGGCGAAACCAACGCAACTATTCCCGCGGGCGAGGTGCCCGAAGAAGTGTCGTTTGATCGTGCTGTCGAGTTGTTGGCGGATCGTCGAGCCAAGGGCCCAGCACCCAAGCGCACGACCACCCGCAAGGTCAGCACACGGAAGGCCAAATAGTGTCCGGAATCTTCATCACCCTCGAGGGTGGCGACGGTTCGGGCAAGAGCACCCAGTCGCGACTCTTGGCCGAGTGGTGCGAACAGCAGGGCCGCGAGGTCGTGTTTTCGCGTGAACCGGGCGGAACCCCGTTGGGTGAACAGTTACGCGAAATTGTGTTGCACAGCACGGGCTACATGACCCCGCGCACCGAGGCGCTGTTGTACGCGGCTGACCGTGCGCAAAACATTGCGACGGTTGTTCGGCCGGCATTGGAGCGCGGTGCTGTCGTCATCCAGGACCGCTACATCGATTCATCTGTGGCCTATCAAGGCGCGGGCCGCGTGTTGGGTGCAACCGAAATTCGCGACCTCTCGATGTGGGCGACAGAATCACTGGTGCCGGATCTCACCGTCGTTTTGGACCTTGACCCTGCCGCGGGCCGCACCCGGCTTGACGCTTCGCGAACCCGCTTTGATCGCCTTGAGGCCGAAAAACTCGAATTCCATCAACTGGTGCGCGGCGCGTACCTAGAGATGGCGGCGGCCGATCCCGAGCGATTCCTCGTGTTGGATGCCACCGTGGCTCCCGACGAACTGAACGCCGCAATCGTCGCGCGCATCGAATCACTGATGGGTCGCTGACGGTGACGCGCAGCGGACTGTGGGATGAGCTGGTCGGCCAGGACGATGCTGTCACCATGATGTTCGAGGCCGCCACTGATACCGATTCGGTTGCTCAGGGGTGGTTGATTACCGGCCCTGCTGGTTCGGGCCGTTCGCTGGTGGCTCGGGCTTTTGCCGCCCAGTTGTTGGGCGACGGCGGCGATCAGGACGCCGTTGATCGTCAGGTAATTCATCAAACTCACCCCGACTATTCGTCGCTCGCCACCGACCGTGTGGTCATCACCATCGACGAGGTCCGCCAGCTGGTGGAATCGTCATACCGTTCACCCACGGTGGCGCCGTGGCGTGTAATCGTCATCGAGGATGCCGACCGCATGGCAGAGCGCACCTCGAATGTGCTGTTGAAGGCGTTAGAGGAACCACCGCCCCGCACGATCTGGATTCTGTGCGCGCCCTCCGAGGCCGACGTGCTTCCCACCATCCGTTCACGCGTTCGCAGTGTGCGACTGCGGGTCCCGACGGTGGACTCCATCGCACAGATGCTGGTGGAACGCGACGGGGTAGACCCCGTGGTCGCCGAACAGTCCGCCCGTCACGCGCAATGCCATATCGGCATGGCCCGTCGACTGGCGCGCAGCCCCGAGGCGCGTGAACGCCGCAACACCAGTCTGCGATTGGTGCTCGATATCAACTCGGTGTCGCAGGCGGTCAACGCGGCCGCATCAATCCTCGCCATCGCGACCGACGACGCCAAGGCGTACAACGAATCGCGTGACGAGGCCGAACGTGCCGAGATGCTGCGGCTGATGGGACTGGAGCCCGGTGCGCCCGTGCCGCCCGCATTGCGTTCACAGCTGAAAACGTTGGACGATAACCAGAAACGACGTGCGACCCGAGCGCTACGCGACGGGGTGGATCGGGTGTTCACCGATTTGGAATCCCTGTACCGCGACATCCTCGTGGTCGGTTTGGGTGGCGCTGTGCCGTTGACGAACGCCGAACTGGAACCCCAGATCGCCGAATGGGCGGCGCAGCACCCGCGGGAACTGGCTATCACCGCACTCGCCGCAATTGACACCGCCCGTTCGCGAATCGAACGCAACGTCACGCCGTTACTGTCGCTCGAAGCGTTCCTCATCGAAGCGAGCGGCCGGGTTCCCGCGCTGTAGCCCAAAAGGGGTGCTCCGGCCTCGTGCTAATATTGTGCGGTTGCCTGAAAAGGCTACGCCGCCTTAGCTCAGTCGGTAGAGCGTCTCACTCGTAATGAGAAGGTCGCGGGTTCGATTCCCGCAGGCGGCCCCACTTATTCTGCGGGTGTGAACCGCATCGACACCGAATTCATGCAGTAGCGCATGCCGGTCGGGGTGCCGTAGCCGTCGGGGAAGATGTGCCCCAAGTGTCCGTCGCAGGTCGCACAGCGAACCTCGGTGCGGTGCATCCCATGAGTGTTGTCTTCGATGAACCGTACGGCGTCGGGTCGGATTGACTCATAGAACGAGGGCCACCCGCAACCGCTGTCGAACTTGGTGTTCGAGTCGAACAGTTCCGCTCCGCAACCGGCGCAGGTGAACGTTCCGGCACGGTGTTCCTCGAGAAGCTCACCGGTGTACGGGCGTTCTGTGCCGGCGAGGCGCAATACCTGATATCGCTCGGGCCCCAGCAGTTCGCGCCATTCCGCATCGGTGCGTTGTACGGGGGCAGAAAACTCTGTGTCCATACCCACCATTAAACTCGCGTTTATGGGTCATGTCGACAGCGATCACGCACGCCAATGGTGGTTGCGTTTCGCTGCGGGCGAGGGCGCCGAGTCGCCGCTGTATTCGGATTGGGCTCTGGGTTTCGCAGCGGACGACGAACTCTGTGAAAGGCTGGGCGAACTGTTGCCGGCGCAACGCCAGCCGGCCTTGGTGCTCGCCAGTGTGAGATTTTCTGGGGTCCCCGAGCTCCCGTTTTCTGAGGTCCGCGATCGTATTGTCGACGAGTGGGATCAAATCGTGGCGATCATTGTTTCCCACGCAACCCAGACCAATGACCCCCGGCGCAGTTCGTTGGTGCTGGCGGGTTTGCAGTCGGTTTTTGGCCCGATTGCGTTGATCGAGGTGGGATGTTCGGCCGGTTTTGGGTTGATGCTCGACCGTTATTCGTATCATTGGTCGGCTCCCGGCCGCACAATCGCCGTCGATCCGCCCGCAGGCCGGTCCGATGTGGTGCTTGACTGCACGGTGTCGGGCTGGGGTGCTAACGCGCCGCGAATTCCCCAGGTGGTGTGGCGGGAAGGCATCGATGTCAACCCGCTCGATATGGGGTCGGACGACGACGTCGCGTGGTTGGAGGCTCTCGTCTGGCCGGAGCAGTCGGACCGTTTGGGGTTGGTCCGTGCGGCCAGAGATATTGTCAGGGCCGATCGCCCTTCGCTTGTTGCCGGTGATGCTGTGGACGAGATTCGAGGCGCGGTCGACCGCGCACGCGCTGCCGCACCCGACGCGACCATTGTCGTGTCGTCGCCCGCGGTACTGGTGTATCTCACGCCGGATCGTCGACGCGAATTTCGTGAACTGGTGGCCGAACTCGATGTGACCTGGCTGTCCGTGGATGGTGTTGCAGTACATCCCGGGTTGGGCGAACGCGCAGCCGAGCGGGGCCTGGCGGGTGAGTTTGTGCTGACCGTCGACGGTGAACCTGTTGCCGCCGTCGACCCGCTCGGTCGGTCAATGACGGTTCTGGTGGAACCGGGTTTGACACCGCACCAAATGGATTTGCTGGAATTCGAGCGCGCGCACTGGGGCGCCGAGCCTCGCAAAGAATCTCTTGTGCGTTCCGTATGGAATCTCGCGCTGGTGCGCTACTACCAAAAGGTCTACGGAATAATGGACACGGAAGCGGCCCGCCGCTATGACCCCGTGCTGATCAAACACTTCGAGAGTGTTCGGGCGGCTCGGGGACGTTCACGAATCGCCGAGGGGAGTTGACCGCATGACCGAACAGGTTCCAGACCGTTTCGACGCCGTCGATCAGGCCCCCGGCCGTGTGGGTGCACACCGTGCGACGACCACTCGTCGACGATGGATTCCGTGGGTTTCTGTTGCGGGGTCCAGCGCAATTCTGGTGGTCGGTGCCTTGGCGGTCACTTCGGTCATTGACGCACGTTTGAACTTTGAAATTCCCGTCATCGGTGTGACGCCGACCCCGACGGAAACCGCGGCCGCAGCGGTCTCGCCGGGCGAGCTGTCCGCTGAGGAACTCGAACTGGTCACCATTACGGTGCTCAACGCGAACGGCGCAACCGGTATCGATGCGACTGCCGCGACCACCCTGCAGGCCGCGGGTTGGCCACTTCCGTCCTATGCCGATGCAGCCGAGCAATCGGGTCTGAGCGGGGTTATTTATGGCGACGCGGCCGACGAGGGCATCGCCCGCGGCATTGCCGATGAGCTGGGTATCGAACCGATTACCAAGTCGTCACAGTATCCGGGTGCGCGAATTACCGTCATTCTCGGCGACGACTTTACCCAGAAATAGCCGTCACTCCGCCTGGCTCGTGACACTATGTAGTCACGAACAGAAGGGGGCGCAATGCGTCGGTCACTTATTACTCTTCCCGCGATCGCTGCTCTGGTGATTGCGATGGCGGGATGCTCGGCCGGAGCTCAGCCCACTGCATCGCCCACCGAGACCCCCACTGCGTCGCCCACTCCCACCGAAGAGCCCAAGGAGTACGCACCCCTGACCGGTGTCGAGGTCGAGCCGGGCAGCCTTACTCGCCCCGCGATGGCCGCAAAGATCGACAACCATGTCGATGCGCGCCCGCAGATCGGTTTGGACAAGACCGACATTGTGTTCGAGGAACTGGTCGAGGGTGGGCTCACGCGCTACGTCGCCGTCTGGCACTCACAACTGCCGAAAACCTATGGGCCGATTCGGTCGATTCGACCCATGGACCCGGACATTGTGTCGCCGTTTGGTGGCATGATCACGTATTCGGGTGGTCAGCAGAAGTTCATCACGATGATGCAGAACACCAACGTGTTGAACATCATCCATGGCCAGAGCGGCACCGCGGACACGATTTACCGTATTGATTCCAAGATCGCGCCCCACAATGTCGTGGTCAAGGCCCAGGTCGTGAACAAACAGCACGATGATCTCGCTGCCCCAATGCCGGCGTTCTCGTTTGCTGCCGCATTGGCCGAAGCCACTGCGGTGACGGACGGCACCGCAACCAAGGGCGCTGTTGTGACTTTTGATTCCCCGTCGACGCCGAAGTGGAAGTGGAGCGCCGAGAAGTCGGCGTGGGTTCGCTTCCAGACTGGCGGGGCGATTGACACCGATTTCAACGGTGTTCAGCTGCAGGCGACGAACGTGATTGTTCAGCGCGTCAAGGAAACTCACGAGCACGGCTATGTGCCACGTGCCAATGTGGTGGGCTATGGAACCGCGTGGATTTTCACCGGCGGTAAGTACATCGAGGCGAAGTGGGAAAAGAAGGATCGCGAATCTTTCACGACCTACACGATCAAGGCGACGGGCGAGGTGGTCACTCTCGCTCCGGGTAACACGTGGATCGAGTTGATGCCAATCGAGGGCAACATCAAGATTCTGGCGCCCTAGCTACAGGTTGTGCCAACTTGCACTCTCGGGCTACGAGTGCCAAAATTGAATTAGCACTCTCATACCGTGAGTGCCAAGTCTGAATCGTCCGGGAGGGACGCACAATCATGGCAAAACTCATTGCATTCGACGAAGAGGCCCGTCGTGGCCTCGAACGTGGCCTCAACATTCTGGCT
>JACCDN010387556.1_pt1 | contig 11587 bp, 13 predicted proteins | sample 7441691 | NCBI WGS metagenome assembly JACCDN01 (sample SAMN15323439, study PRJNA562643) | freshwater metagenome | isolation source: river surface water | place: USA:Blue River Watershed | collected 2017-08-16
AATCCGCAACAAAACGCTTATGTTGAGAGGTTCAATAGGACTGTTCGGTATGAATGGCTGTCGCAGTACTATTGGTCAGACTTGACAGAGGTGCAAGACTTTGCAACGAAGTGGATGTGGTCTTACAACCACGACCGCCCGAACATGGCCTTGGGCGGGTTCACCCCTAAGCAGCGGTTGGCCATGGCTGCGTAATGTTTCTACTTCTGCTGCCCTTGCAAAAGGGGAGGATTACCGTGGGGCCGCTCATGCAAAACCTAACTCGTTTTCGATAAGACCACACAAGGTGTGACCTATCAGAATGTGGCACTCCTGAATGCGGGCGGTGACATCGCTGGGCACCACAATGTTGTGATCACACATGCTCAAAAGCTTACCGCCATCACGCCCAAGAAGCCCAATGGTCAGCATGCCGTGCTTTTTGGCTTCTTCGACAGCGCGTATCACGTTGCAAGAATTGCCTGAGGTGGAGATGGCAATCAGCACATCTCCTGCTCGACCCATACCGGCCACTTGTCGGGCAAAGATCTCATCAAAAGAATAATCATTGCCTATGCAGGTGAGAGCAGATGTGTCCGAGGACAGGGCCATGGCCGCCAGCGGACGGCGGTCTTTGATGAAACGCCCCGTCAACTCAGCAGCCAAGTGTTGGCTATCAGCAGCTGAGCCGCCATTACCGCAAAATAAAATTTTGCCTCCGTTTATCAAACATTTACCAGCCAAGACCCCAACATGATTAATTTCATTATTTAGACAGTACAGCTTTTTTATCAAAAACGCATGTTCATCTAAGTTTTTTAAAAAAAGATTATTTTTCATTTTGATTTTTTAATAAGGTTATTTTAATGATGGATTTTATAAGTGATAATTTTGTTTAAGCCAATTATGAAATGGTTTGATATCCGAAAAAGTAGCCCATCCAGAAGTTTTGTAAGAAGACTTTGGCAACCAATAAGGTTTAGGTTCTGGAGTCGATACAAATACAGGAACATGCAGAAATTCTGATAAATGGCTTGGCAAGCTATCTGCGCTGATAACCAAATCACTTTTTCTTATAGCTTCAATTAACGCTCCAAAGTCCCTAGGAATCCTTCTTAATTTAACATCAATTGGAAGGTCGATTTGCTCACCTTCAAGCACCAGAATTTCAGAATAAATATTGCGACGAGCAAGCTCGTGAACGTATATTGAAATAACTTGCGCGGGAATTACTCTATGGATCATACGCGCACCTGGGATTATAGTGACTTTATTAATACTTCCGGCAAAAGGAAGACTAACATCCACTTCAAAGCCTAAAGAATTAAAAAAATTATCATAAGCAATATATATATTTCCATTACATTCCGAAAGTTCATGGAGTCGAAAACCATGCCCAATGAACCGCTCACGCCAACCTAATTTGTCAAATATAAGATGAGCCTCAACGGGTGAATTCTTTAACAACCGACGTATTTCAAAGATACTCTTAAATGCTGCATATACGCCACGTTTGCGCACGTCAAATGCAGCAGGAACATCCTTCCAGCTTTCATCACCGATAAAATGAACAGATTGCTCTAATTGAAGAGCCGAAGCCAGACCGCGAACATGCTCACCAACAATAATTTCCGGCAACATCAATCCTCCTCCTAAATTGATGCGTTTGATTGCACTGCAAGCTATTACGAAATCACCAAATGCCTTAAGATTAACAAGTGAGGCGCGCATAACGAGAAATTTGTGTGAAATTTATATAATACTCTTAACCAGCTGTAGGAAAAGAAAATGATTCAGAGAAGTAACCTTGCCTTGATGAGTCATTTCTAGATTTTTTTGAAATTTTGACTCATTTTTTGTTAACTTGGTTTTGATGTCACTTTAACCGCTTTTTTGTGCGATGGCTTAATCCTTGATGGCGGACAAAACATCGAACCCTACCAATTTGCGCAACGATGTGTTTTTCGACTGATGCCGTAACAAGTTCATCTCCCGCAAAGCTTTGGCGAACTCTTTCATGTCTTAGCCATCGCTGGCCCGCATCCTTGTCGTTGCCTCTTTATCATGCCACTAGCCCCCTTAAAAAATCATCACGCTGTTTGCTTTTCTTTTGCGCAGCCGCTCGCTTAAGTCACCATGGTGCCAATAACAAGACCGTAGTTGTTTTCTGTAAGTTTGTGACTCACATAGCGCAACTCTCTAGCCATGCAGTCTTTGCAATACCGTCAACGATCAGTAGTTTTCTGAAGACCCTGGATGAGTCCATGACAAACACCAAGCAATCGGTAAAGGTAGATATTACGATGAGTAGTTCTAAAAATATTAAAGGCTATACCGCCAAGCGAACGAAATAGAACGTAAGCCAAGTGCCTTATGACTCGAAACTCACCCCCACGTAAAATAGTACCATTTAGAAAGCCGAATCCACGACCATATTTGTAGAATTTCGCTATATCGGTCTCCTGGTACTCTGGTACCGGGTGAAAGACTTGCAAAGTGCCACGATACTCTACCCCGGAACTTTGACGCAGTAGTCGATATACAAGATCAGTTTCTTCGCCACTTCCGAGTAACGTCCCCGCACCAAGCTGCTCATCAAAGAAATATCCCGCTGATCGAAAAGCTTTTCCACGAACAAATAGGCCCACGGAAATAGGTAGTTCGAAAAGGTTGCTAAAATCTATTTTATAATCAACACCTACAGGGCGGCCACCGTAGGAAAGCCGATGAGCTGGATCATAAACATTAGTACAAACTGCATCTAGGGTAGCGTTTTTTTCAAAAATACCTACTACACTTAATAGTAGCTCCTCTGGATACCAGCAGTCGTCATCCGGGAAAGCATAGATGTCACCATTGGCTTCAGTCAACCCAATGTTGCGAGCTTTGGATAGCGGAAGTTGACAAGTACGAATTTCTCGTAGCGCGATGCCACGAGCAGCAAGATCATCGCGTGGTGGCTCGAAATCACCTTGATTAACAAAGATGACTTCTATGACAAAGCCCGATTTATTTTGAACTAGGAGTGATCGAAAGAAACGCTCCATTTCGGTATGTCGCTCAGCCCCGGTGAGTATTAAAGACAGCTTCAAAGCAATACTCGACGGACAGCTAACCTGTAGATTTGAACTATCACCCTGAAAGTAATTGTGAAAATTAACCATTGAAATCCTATCGATGCAAATTCAGCCCCCCCCCCCGCTGTGAAGGCCCTTTCAGCCACATTGGGGGCTTCTGCAAAGCAATGCCAACGGAATAGCAAATCTGAAGCTAACCGACTGCAAACCGGTGGATTTAACCTTGTGATTGAAAAAGAAATTCACCCAAAAGGGAAGTTTAAACACGACAGCCTTTATTATAAAAATGTTGCCCTATGACCTTATCATTGATTTGCTCCCAGACCAAGCCTCAAAAGAACAGCTGAAATCTGAGTGCAAGTCAGACATGCGTCTGGAGCGTTTACCCAATGGAATGTTTAATACCAACTTTCTGGCGTGTACTTTGGCTGCAGTAGAGGTATGTATTCTACCCTGGATGCGTCTGAGTGCATTTCTTGGCAAGTAAGCACCCATGAGCCATCCGGCCAAGATGCACCATACCAGGACGGTGATGTATTGATGTCAATGTTAGACGCATGAATCAACACGTAGTTATTTGGATTTTGGGTGTGGTTGCCATCGACAGTGGTCTTACCGTTTACGAGTGGCTCTACCGATAATTCACCACTCAACGCCAACCCAAGAGGGCTTTTCGCTATCTCCGATTGGAGTACACCGCCAAAATCTGAAGAATCACTTTGTTGCATTTGCTAGCTAAATTCAGTACGTAAAGGATTAACCTCTAATACGTCAATATCGCACCCAGGTCTGTGCATTAGGTAACTTGAATATATTGAAACACATCAACTGAAAATTATGGATTGAATATTGTTTGAATCTGGGAAATCGGTCAAATGAGCGGCGCATGAAGAAAGGAGAAACGGAACAAAATAAGAGATCACTGCAGCAATTTTAATTTATAAAAATAACTAAATAAAAATAAACCCATTCAATTCATCTTGTAATGAACTGAGGAAAGAAATTCCATTAAGCAGGCGAAATTTTCTGTATTATTAAAATTCTTTAATAAAAACAACTTAGTATTATATAGTCGGCGATTGTATTCGGCATTGGATAAATTACCTAGAACTTCAGAGGCTAATTTCACTGCAGCTGGGCAGTCAAATTCTACAGATTCAATTAGACCATCATGTATAGAAAAAAATTGGTGCCCCTTATACTTGTTGATTATAACAGGAATGCCGTGTAAAAGAGCTTCTACGATTACCATTGGTAGTGCTTCTGTAAATGAAGGAACAAGAAGAATAGACTTTGCGCTATGTGAGTCCCAATCAACTGCGACATGCCCTTTAAATGAAACATAACAATTTTTTTTTACGCGATTGGATTCGTTAATTAGATTTTCTCTCTCTGTGCCATCGCCATAAATGTCGAAATATGTGTACTTTTGAGTATCAAGTGATGCAAAAAAGGAAAAGCACGCTGATATGTTTTTAAGCCTAGTTAGTGATCCAACATAAATATAGTGCGAACGAGTAATATTGCATTTATCCGGATCTCTAATTTCATTGGATTCTATTCCAATAAAGTTTGGCAAAAATTGAACTCTTTTTTTTGAATTTTGAGCAATGTAATTTGCGTACCATGGGGATGCACAGATAATATATTTAGCAAAGAGAATGCTAAGTCGTATTAGGAGCCGTTGCTTAAGCGAAACAAATTTTAAATACTCGGTTGGTTCGCAGTGCAACCATAATATAGGTGTTTTTGATAAACCAATAGTTGCAATAGCGGCAATTAAAAAAGGCGCACCTTCAACACATGCCAGCAAATAGTCTGAAGTTTTCGACTCAAATCTAATTTGATAAATAAATCTAATGATGGCAATATATTTCTGTAAAAATTTTTTATCTTTTTTAAACTCCGAAAGACACAAATCACTAATTTTTGTATTATTTTCCTCAAGAAATTTCAGTAAGTTACTCACACTGGATTCTGCACCACCACCAGAATTAACAATTCTTACTGCAAGTATTTTTTTCTTTTGAGAAACTATTTGCATGGCTTTTTTAACTTGTTTTTTTGCAACTCATTAGTATTATAGAAATTTGGCAATATATTAGAAGCAATCCATTCATCACTTTGTTTTGACCATTCACTCTTTACAAGAATATCTTTTATTTCTTTTGAAAATCTATCACGAATTTTCTTTGCAGGTATACCGCCCCAAATTTCGTAACAAGGTATATCCTTTGTCACAACTGACCCCGCACCAATTACTGCACCAATACCGATAGTAGCACCTTCTAATATGATTGCGTTAGCCCCTATCCATACATCATCACCAATTATTGTCTGCTCACCAAGATGTTTTTTTCTATATTTTTCATCTTGATTATGAGTAACAAAGCCATAAAAAGGCTCCTGGTTGAACGGATGTGTGCTGATCGCAGAAATATTATGTACTTTGGGTCCAATTATAACGCCCGTCGCAATAGAGCAGAACTTCCCAATGATTGCACCTTCTATGCGAGTATTTTCGTTGACATAAGAAAAATCACCAATTGTAGAATGATGATCAATTTTCACGCCGCTTTCAATCAATACTCTTCGGCCTAATTTCGCTTTTGTAGAAACAGATAAACTTTTCACTCTAATTTTGTGACGTAAGTACAATAATGAAAAATAAAGCATCCTCACAAGCAACACAATTAACCACTTCATTTTTTTAAAACCTTATAAACAAGTCGCCCTAAAGCGAAAACATTCATCGATAGAACTGTTTCTTTTATTAATCTCTTAGCCCAAGCTCTTTTGAATCTATTTGGAAGTTTGTTATACAGCGCGATAAATTCAGATACCACGAAATTTATCGACTCCCTTTCGAATTTGTCGCCAAAAAGATAAACCTTTTGTTTTTTTGAAAGTTGATTACCAGAATCTTGATGGTAAATAAATATTGGCGTCTTATGATAAATACCTTTTCCAATATTAAATAATTTGTTAATCATCCACACTTCACTCATCCGTAGCTTTGGTAGATTAAGAGTTGCAATTAAGTCACGTCTTACAAATAGAATATAGTCTGCAGAGCGATTTTTATCACCAACCCATTTCCAATACTCATCTTGACTATTAATATAAAAGTCTTCACGAGGAATTTCACCAATGCTAGTATACCCTTGTATTGTATAGTCGGTATTATTTATCAGAAAATATGCTAGCGATCTCCAATTATCTATTAACTCATCATCACTATCCAAAAATAATATCCAACTTCCAGATGAATTCTCAGCACCTACTATTCTTGCAGCAACTGGCCCCTGATTGAAGGGTAATCTAATAATTTTTTCACTATAACCTTGGTCTGTGTACTCTATATTTGAAAAATCATCAACTACTATTATTTCAACGTCCGCATGCTTGCCTATACTTTTGAGACATCTCTGTATAGTATTTGAGCGATTATAGTATGGAACAACGATGCTGAGCTTCATGCTTTTTGGTTGCTAAAGCAAAAAATGATACTGTTATTGTGGCAATAGAAAAAGCAAATGCTATCGAGTTAGGCATTGATATATTCTCGCAGACTTCGTAAACTACAACTCCTATTGGCAATGTTGCACACTGTGTAATAATTAGAATATTCGAAAATTTTTGTTTAGAAACAGCTTCTGCTATTGCAATCGTTGCCATTGCATTAAATGGTAATGTCCATATCAATGTTTGCGCGTCACCAATAAAATTTTGGTTGCTAAATGACATTAGTGGAATATATCCCAATATTTCTGAACCAATCAATCTGTATCCAAATAAAGAAATTAATAAATATATAACAATTAATTTTATTTTATCATTTGCAGATGTTGATTTTTGTCGTTTTGATATAATAATTGTAGCCATCATTGACATTGGAAGTAGTCCCAGTTGCATAAGTGAGTTGGCAAATGCAAAACTTCCAATTCTGTCAAGCGAACTCGTGTTTGATACATAGATTATAAATAAACGGGTTGCAGCAAGCTGCGCAATTGAGATAACATAAACCGGCCATAAGTCCAAGAAAGCTCTTTTTAAAGAAAATTCTACCTTGACTTGAGGTACAAAATAATATGATTTTAATCGTCCAATACAAATCCCTGTATACACCAACGGCAAAATTGATGCGCAATATATAAGGGTTCCAACTGAAGGGTTAAAAAATCTTACTAATGCTATGATGCTTATGAGAGTGAGTAGCAGACCAATAGAATTTGCAACTTTTGGTGATATAAATTTATGAAGACCATTTAGCAGCGCCAAATTAATGTTTGCATAATTATTTATCATGATTGCTGTCGCAATAATTATTATTAGTATTTTATAGTCAAGTCCACTGAGACTATCGAACGTATAATAGAGGATTGCCATTGCTCCTATCATCTGTGTTAGTGTCGTAATGTTTAATATATTACTTAAATTAAAAGGTTCACCCTGGTATTTTCTTGAATATAGCGTTAGAGAAGTATAGGAATTATATGAAAATATTGCAGACGCTAAAGCAATTATTGATGTAATGACTTCTATCTGACCTCTTGCAGTGAATCCAGCTGTTTCAGTGACTACTATTTGGGTGATATAACTTACTGCTGACGATGTTATCGTTAAAATTGTTCCAATTGCTACAGTTTTTTTCATTTATTCGCTAGAAAGTATTTCTACATCTATTACTTTAGGTCTTATCTCTATATTTTGTGATTAACTTTAATTTTGATATATAGTAGATAATAATTGCAAAAAAAATAGGTCTATATATATCGTAGCTATCTCCACGAGCTAGCGTGCACAGATAGAATGATATTACTGCGCAAGAGGCCATCGCAGTGCTATTACATTTATTTGTAAATGTTTCATTTATATATGAACCCATCTTTGCGATGAAAATAGAGCCTACCAGTACAAACCCTACACCACCGGCAATATACATTTCCGCAAAGATAGAAAATCCAAAGCCTCCGCCTGCTTGCGCCCATCCAGGATCAACCAATTCAGCATATTCTTGGGCAAGAGATGTTGGCGGAGTTACTCCTATCCAATTCATAATTGCTTGCGGGAAAATTGTTGTGATTAAATGTATATACCTTGATAAGTCAAAAGCCATGATTTCAATAGAGTTTATAAATACTAAAGTTGTTTGAGCCAGCTCGCCAATCGTTCTATTAAATACATTTATATCACCTGTTATATTGCCACCTTCTCGCACCATTCCAATAATAGATAAGACTGAAATTAAGGAAATTGTTGGCACTAATATCTTAAATATATGCAATGCTCTGCCAGAGTATTTTATGCAAATAATAGTCAAGAGGATGTATACCATGGTTGATCTTGAACCAGAAGCTATAAATGTTATCATTGACAGCCAATAGATCTGAATTGCATATTTAAAATTAATTGGAATCACTCCATCACTTTTTGGCTTGTTTATCTTGTATGCAAGAAGTAATGAGTTAAACCATACGTATAACGGAAAAATTGTTGTTGTCTTTAAGAGTAAATCCGCGTCTTTTGTATATATAGCATGATAACCATCTTCCAAAATGAAGCTGAGATTATAAATGTTGTTTACAATTACATTAATGCTTAAGCAGATAGCAAAGAATGATACAATTTCAGACTGTTTTATTTCGCTTTTACTAGATCCTATTTTTAATTTTTTATGTTTTTCTCTAATTGTTATCTTATCAATGAATATTTGAAACGTAAATCCAACATTCCATGCTAGAATGCAATAGTTTAATTTTTCTATTCCATATTGAAATTGTGAAATCTCAATATTTGCAAACTGAATGAATACTAATGGCGTATAGTTAAATGCGATAGGGAGTGTATAAATTATAAATTGTAAATAGTTTGCTTTCTTTATTAAGCACCAGGAAACTACAATAATTAATATCAAGTTAATAATTGTTATCATGGTATTTTTTATCAAATTTCATTAAATTCTAATATTTTTTGTGGTTCTGTATTTGCAGTTTATATTTCAATACCGTTGTGTCGCACTTGTAGTAAATCACACATCGAATCGGCCAAAAAAGTGAGTAAGAAATGAGTGCTCGATAACTCATATGTTGTTCTCTTGATCCTTTAGTCTGCTTTTCGCCCACGCTGCTGCTACAGTCTCTCTAGTTTTGGTTAGGCTGACAGCTTCGGTAAGGTAGCGTGAAAGGCCCACAAAAGTCTCACATCCCATTGACGCAGTGTGCGAGGTGTTGTGGTAAAGCCAAGATTGACTCGTAGTATCTCGGCTCTGGCAAATTAATTTCGCGCACCTCAATTGATCGCGAGCCCTTAATCAAGCGCCGTGCAAATCGGATAAACGACGGTTTTTTGCTGTCTGCGTCGCCTACGATTTCCATGAATTTACTGTAGCCTAGTTGGCGAAGTAATTCGAAACACTTGTGTCCAGACGGTCCGGCATCTGCTTCAAATAGAAGCACGGGTTGGTCCCGGCGAAGCGTTTCAGTTAGACCCTGAAGGACTGGAAATTCATGGCCTTCTACATCGATCTTGATAAACGTGATCACCCCACCGGATGGAACAATACGCAACACTGCCTCGTCGCCAGTGATCACTGCCACCTCCTTGCCCATGGCAAATTTTGAATCTATGCGCGAGTCGTCAAGTGAACTTCCTCCAAGATTGTCACCCGTCGAAGTGTAATGAGTTGCGGTACCACTGTGGTCAGAAATCGCCGCCTCCACAATAGTTACTTTATCTTGCATATCATTCAGCAAGATGTTCGATCGAAGTATTGAAGCAATGACCATTGATGGTTCTGCAGCTATTGTGGTGGCGAAACGCCGGGCAAAGAAGCAGGTGTGATTCCCAATGTTGGCACCAATGTCCATAAACACCGACTGTGGGTTAGAACCTGACTTGCAAACTTCCAGCACGCGAGCAACATATTCCATGGTCTCACGTTCAAAGGCACCGTTGCATATAATGTGCTTCCCTAGAAAGTCGCTTGGTAGACATAGCAAGCGCGGTAGGTTTTGCTTCTGAAAGTTACGCTGAGAATAGTTCAGTAAGCGCCACTGAAATGCAGCGATAGCAGTAGATGCGAAAGATCGGTTGGAAATAATCCTCATAGTACTTAAACCTCACGTTTTAATTATTGGCTACTTACGTTCAAAAGGGGTATTACTCCACACTCACAGAGATTGGGTAGCCTTGCTGTTTTAGTAAGGCCAGCTTTTTAGCTTCGTTTAAGTCATATAAAACCATTTCAGCGCACATTTCTTGTGCGGTAATCTCAGGCACCCATCCTAGTCGTAGTTTGGCCTTAGTAGGGTCACCCAACAGGGTGTCGACTTCGGTTGGGCGGAAATAGCGGGGGTCGATTCGGACTATGGCCGCCTCACTAGAGGCTCCGGGGATGATTGCATAGCCTACTTCGTTCATACCTGCCCCCTCCCACCGAATTTGCATACCCAACGCTGTGGCTGTCCATTCAATGAACTGGCGCACGCTGTACTGCACGCCGGTGGCGATGACAAAGTCCTCGGCATGGTCTTGCTGCAGCATCAACCACTGCATACGCACGTAGTCTTTGGCGTGACCCCAGTCGCGCAAGGCATCGATGTTGCCCATATAAAGGCAGTTTTCGAGCCCCTGACTAATATTAGCCAAACCCCGCGTGATTTTACGGGTAACAAAGGTTTCGCCACGGCGTGGGCTCTCGTGGTTAAACAAGATGCCGTTGCAGGCGTAAATGCCGTAGGCTTCGCGGTAGTTGACGGTAATCCAATATGCATACATCTTGGCCACGGCGTAGGGGCTGCGCGGGTAAAAGGGCGTGGTCTCCTTTTGCGGAGTTTCTTGCACTAGGCCATACAGCTCGGATGTGCTGGCTTGGTAGAAGCGGGTTTTCTTTTCTAGGCCCAGGATGCGAATGGCTTCAAGCAAGCGAAGGGTACCAATGGCATCTACGTCGGCGGTGTATTCGGGCGATTCAAACGATACAGCTACATGGCTCATAGCGCCCAGGTTATAGATTTCGTCCGGCTGGGTTTCTTGAATAATGCGAATTAGGTTGCTGGTGTCGCTCAGATCGCCATAGTGCAGCTTGAGGTTGGCGTGCTCGATGTGCGGGTCTTGGTAGACGTGGTCAATGCGCTGGGTGTTGAACGAGCTGGAGCGGCGTTTGATGCCGTAAACGATGTAGCCTTTTTCAAGAAGGAATTCGGCAAGGTATGAGCCGTCTTGGCCTGTGATGCCGGTAATGAGGGCGACTTTGGGTTGGGTCATGATGTGTGAGTCAAAAAGTCTTGATAGGCTTTGGTCAGGCCTTGAAACAAGGGCACTTGGGCTTGCCAGCCCAGACTGTTGAGTCGGCTGCTGTCCATCCACTTACGCAATGTGCCATCGGGTTTGCTCGCATCAAAAGTCAACGCGCCTTTATAACCCACCACTTGGGCGACGGTTTGCGCGGCTTCGGCAATGCTCACATCGGTTCCATAGCCCACATTGATGTGGCTGAGCATGGGGCTGGAGTGTTGGTCATAAATGGG